>JAESFH010000317.1_pt1 | contig 15849 bp, 13 predicted proteins | sample 9269381 | NCBI WGS metagenome assembly JAESFH01 (sample SAMN14504062, study PRJNA617094) | algae metagenome | isolation source: Aphanothece sp. CMT-3BRIN-NPC111 and co-occurring heterotrophs from well... | place: USA: Clark Mountains Wilderness, California | collected 2010-04-18
CGCATGGGCGGCGGCCTCCGCCTCGTCGGCCGAGAAGATGGCCCGGCCCTGCGAGACCGGAAGACCAAACTCCTTCAAAACCGCCTTGCCCTGGTACTCGTGAATGTTCATGCGCGCGTTCCTCCTCGCCCAGCGTTGTTCGTTGCGGCGGCCGGGGCGGAGGCTCCTCCACGCTCGGCATCGCCCCTCCGCCCAATTGCTCTGAGGCGGAGCCTGCCAATCCGCCTACGGATCTACCCCGTGGTGTATGGCATGTGGTATACCAGAGAAGTACAGAATCGGCGCGCCGTCAACTGGCGTGAAGCGGCGAGGCCGCGAGGGAGCTCCCAATCGTGGCAAACTGAGGCGACGGCGCGGGGCCGGCCAAGCCTCGAGGGCTGGCAACCGTCGCGAACTCAGCGGACGACGTGGGGGCGAGATGCTGAGCCGGCCCTACGGCGCGATCCCCGAGTCCGGCAGGCTGCTCCGCATGAGGAAGCGCTCGACCGCGTGCGCGAAAACTTCCGGCTGCTCGATATTGCCGAGATGACCCGTGTCGAGAGCGAGGCGATCGGCACCCCGGATGGCATCCGCGATGGCAAGCCCGTGATCCGGCGGCGTCCCGCGGTCGTGGCGGCCGACGATGACCAGGACGCGATGGGGGATCGCCGCCAGCCTCGCGCGCAGGTCCATGTCGCGGATCGCGGTGCAGCCGCACTGAAACCCTGCAACCGAGGTCTCCCGGATCATCCGGCGGACCCCCTCGACGGCAGCCGGCTTCTCGCTCCTGAATTGCTCCGTGAACCAGAGCGCAAGGGTCGGCTCGACCAGCGGCTCAATCCCCCGTCGGGCGGCGGTGAGGACGCGGCCGTCCCAGATCTCGCGGGCGCCGAGATAGGCGGAGGTATGAGCCAGGACGGCGTGCCCGATGCGCTCGGGCGCATTCGCCATCAGCCACAGCCCGATCATGCCGCCGAGCGAAAGACCGCACCAATGGGCACGCCGGATTGCGAGCGCATCCATCAGGGCGAGCGCCTGTCGGCCCAGCCCCTCGATCGAGCACGATCCGTCCGGCGGCGCGCTGCCGCCGTGCCCGGGGAGGTCGTAGCGCACGACCCGGAAATGCCTGGCCCAGACGGCCACCTGCGCATCCCAGAGCCCGAGATGCACGGCGAGGGAATGGCCCAGGATCAGCACGGGTGCGCCGTGCGGGCCATCGATCCGGAACCGAACGCTCCCTCCGGGCAGCCTGAGACGCCCGCTTCCCCCATGCATCGACGACATCGCTCCTGAAGCTCGCTCGGTTCACCGGCAGTGTCGGCGAAGGGAGCGGCCGGTGAAAGGTCGACGACCGCAAAACAAAGGGCCGGCAGGCCCGGCGCGGGAGGAATCCCAGTCTCCTGATCAGGACGCCGTCAAGGTGTCGGACGCGAGATCGCCTTTCCCCGCACGGGCGCACACTCCGTCGGCCCGACGCCGTTGTGCCGCCCTCGCGTTCCCGCTAGGGTGCCGCATCCTCACGGGGTGCTCGCAGAGCTGAGAGGCGCGATCCGCCAACCCGTCGAACCTGATCCGGGTCATGCCGGCGGAGGGAATGAGCATCCAGCGCTCCATCCACAGCGCCTCCCCACGCCGCCTGACCCTGCACAGCCCTCGCAGGAGCCGCCCATGCACGCCTTGAAATCCCTTGGTCTCGCCGCAGCCCTGGCCCTCGGGCTCGCCGCGCCAGCGGCCGCACAGACCAAACCGACGCTCACGGTCTACAGCTACGCATCCTTCGTGGGGAAATACGGACCCGGCAAGACCGTGAAGGAGCGCTTCGAGGCCACCTGCGGCTGCGAGCTGACCTTCGTGAGCGCCGACGACGCGGGCAGCCTGGTGGGGCGGCTCCGGCTCGAAGGCGAGTCCACGAAGGCCGACGTGGTGCTCGGCATCGACATGAACCTCGCGGCCGAGGCGAAGGCGACGGGCCTGTTCGCGAAGCACGGACAGCCCCTCGCCGGGCTGACGCTTCCGGTCGCCTGGAGCGATGACGTGCTCCTGCCCTTCGATTGGGGTTATTTCGCCTTCGTCTACGACGCCAACAAGCTCAAGAATCCGCCCTCGAGCCTGAAGGACCTGGTCGAAAATCCGAACGGGCCGACCGTTCTGGTCCAGGATCCGCGCACCAGCGCGCCGGGGCTCGGGCTCCTCCTGTGGATGCGCCAGGTCTATGGCGACAAGGCAGGAGAAGCCTGGGAGAAGCTGAAACCGCGCATCGCCACCGTCACGAAGGGCTGGTCGGAGGCTTACGGCCTGTTCCTCAAGGGCGAGGCCGACATGGTGCTCTCCTACTCGACCTCGCCGGCGTACCATGTCGGCGCCGAGAAGAAGACGAACTATCGCGCGGCGGCCTTCGCGGAAGGGCATTACCTCCACGTCGAGCTCGCCGGGATGCTGCGGACCGCGAAGGATCCGGAGCTCGCCCGGAAGTTCCTCGCCTTCGTGCACTCGGATGCGTTCCAGTCCGCGATGCCCGAGGGCAATTGGATGTTCCCGGCCAAGACACCGGCGTCCGGCCTGCCGGCCTCGTTCAACGGCCTGATCGAGCCCTCGAAGGCGCTGCTCTTCGCGCCCGACGAGGTCCAGAGCCAGCGACGGAGCTTCATCGACGAATGGCTCAACGCCACCGCGCGCTGAGCGAGCCGCCCTGGAGAGAGGCGTGGGCGCCGGCGCGCTGGTGGTGTTCGGGATCCTCGCCCTCGTGGCGGGGAGCCTCGCGGCCCTGTTCCAGGCGGCCGGCGGCGCGGGCGGGCTCCCCACGATCGGGCCGTACGTGGTGCGGGTGCTCGGCTTCTCCCTGCTCCAGGCCGCGCTCTCGACGCTCCTGTCGCTGCTCCTCGGGATGGCGCTCGCGCTTGCCCTGGCACGGAGGCGATTCCCGGGACGGCATCTCGTGATCGCGGCCCTCGGCGCCGCGGCGGTCATGCCCGCGATCGTGGTGGTGTTCGCGGTGGTCGCCGTCTATGGGCGCGGCGGCTGGCTCTCCGCGCTCCTGGCGGCGCTCGACCAGGGTCCCGCATTCCGGATCTACGGCTGGCCCGGGATCCTGATCGGGCATGTGCTCCTCAATGCGCCGCTCGTCGCCCGGGTCGCCCTCGACGCCCTGTCGACCGTGCCGGCCGAGCATTGGCGCCTGGCCCAGACCCTCGGGTTCAGGCCGATCGACGTGGCGCGGCACCTCGACTGGCCGGCGCTGCGCGGTGAGTTCGCGGGCCTCGCGAGCCTCGTCTTCCTTCTCTGCTTCACGAGCTTCGCGATCGTTCTGACGCTCGGCGGCGGCGGGCGCGCGACGCTCGAGGTCGCGATCTTCGAGGCGCTGCGCGTGGACCTCGATTTCGCGCGGGCGGCCTGGCTCGCCCTGATCCAGATCGCGCTCTGCGCAACCATCGCCCTTGCCCTGCACCGCGCGGTAAAGCGGATGCCGGCCGGGCCTTCGATCCGGGCCCCGATTCCCCGGCCCGACCGCGCATCCTTTCCCTTGCGCCTCCTGGATGGCGCGGTGCTCCTGATCGCGGCATTCCTGGTGGCGCCGCCGCTTCTCACCATCGCGGCGAGCATTCCCGACCTCCCCGCCGTCCTCGACGCCGATCTCGCCCGCGCGCTCTCGATCAGCCTCGCGGTTGCGCTCGCCTCGGCGTTCCTGGCCACCGCCCTGGCGCTGGCCCTGGCGTCTGCCGCTAGAACCGCGCGGCTCGTGCGGCGCTCGGAGCGGGCCGCCGCGATCTTCGACGTGATGCCAGCGGCGGTCATCGCCGTGCCGCCCTTCGCGCTCACGGCAGGCCTCTTCCTCATCGTGCGCCGGATCATGGACCCTGCGCAGGCGGGCTATGCCTTGCTCCCCCTGATGAACGGCTTGAGCGCTCTGCCGTTCGCCTACCGGTTCCTCTCCGGCCCTATCCTGACGGGGGGCGAGCGCTACGGCCGCCTTGCCGATCTCCTCGGTTTCCGCGGATGGGCGCGCATCCGGATCGTCGATTGGCCCCTGCTGCGACGGCCGCTGGCCGCGGCCTTTGCGATGGCCATGGCTCTGTCGTTCGGGGATTTCGGGATCGTGGCGCTGCTCGGCGGCAGCGAGCTGCGCACCCTGCCCTATCTCCTCTATGAGCGGCTCGGCTCCTATCGCCTCGACGAGGCCGCGGCACTCGGTCTCGTGCTCGTCTGCGTGACCTTCACGCTCGCCTATGCCGCGTCGCGGTTCTCCGATGCTGCCCTCTGACGATCTCTCCCGGCCCGAGGAAGCCGCATCGGATCCGATCCTCGTTATCGACGATTGCCGCGTGGTCTATCCCGATTTTCTCGGACGCTATTCGCTGTCCGTCCCGAACGGAGCCCTCTGCGCGGTGGTCGGTCCCTCGGGTGGCGGCAAGACGACGCTTCTTCACCTCATCGCCGGCTTCGAGACCCCGTCCGGCGGAGCGTTGAGGTTCCGAGGGCAGAACGTGATCCCACTGCGGCCCGCGGAACGCCCGCTCGCCATGGTGTTCCAGGACCACAACCTGTTCCCGCACCTCACGGCGTTCCAGAATGCCGGCCTCGGCATCCGGCCGTCGCTGCGCCTCGACCCCGAGGAGCGGCGGCGCGTCGCCGAGGCCCTGGAGGCGGTGGAACTCGGCGAATTGGCCGAGCGCCGGCCGGGCGAGATGTCGGGCGGTCAACGCCAGCGGGTCGCGATCGCCCGCGCCCTCGTGACCCGCAAGCCCCTGCTCCTCCTCGACGAGCCGTTCGGGGCGCTCGATCCGGGCCTGCGCCGCGGCATGATCCGCCTCGTCGACACGCTCCGCCGGGAGCGCGAGGTGACCGTGCTGCTGACGATCCACACGCCCTCCGACATCCTCGACATCGCCGACAGCGCCGCTTTCGTGGCCGACGGCACCGTGCTGGCGCAGGGCCGCCCCTCGGACGTTCTCGACCCCGCGCGAGATCCGCGCATCGCCGCGTTCCTGGGCTGAGAGCCGGCGCGAGCCAGGGCAGCCATGACCGAAGACCATCCCGCAGCCTCTCTTCCGGACCGCATCATCGGCCTCTACGAGCGGCATGCCCGCGCGTTCGACCGGGACCGCGGCAAGAGCCTGTTCGAGCAGCCCTGGCTCGACCGCTTCCTCCACCTCGTGCCTGAGGGCGGATCCGTGCTCGACATCGGCTGCGGATCCGGCGAGCCGATCGCGCGGCACCTGATCGACCGGGGCGCGGCCGTCACCGGAATCGACTCATCCCCAACTCTGCTTTCGCTGTGCCGCGAGCGCTTCCCCGGCCATGACTGGATCCTGGCGGACATGCGCGGACTCGCCCTCGCACGGCGGTTCCACGGCCTGATCGCCTGGGACAGCTTCTTTCACCTCGCGCAGGACGACCAGCGGCGCATGTTCGAGGTCTTTGCCCGCCACGCGGATCAAGGTGCCGCCCTGATGTTCACGAGCGGACCCGCGCACGGCGAGGCGCTCGGCACCTACAGGGGCGAACCGCTCTATCACGCGAGCCTCGACGGCGCCGAGTACCGCGGCCTGCTCAGGGCTAACGGCTTTGCGGTCGTCGCCCATAAGGTCGAGGATCCGGATTGCGGCGGCCGCACGGTGTGGCTGGCCCGACAGGAGAGCTGATTGCCCGCCCTCCGAGAGCCCTCAACCGAGAAGCCGGCGCAGCACGGCGAAGACCTGCGGGTTCGAACATTGGGCGACGTTGAAGCGCAGATACCGGCCGGCGCCCTGCCCGACGCTGAACACGTTGCCGGGCGCCAGCACCACGCCCTCACCCATGGCCCGGCGCGCGATCTCGGCCGCCTCAAAGCCGTCGGGCAAGGCGGCCCAGAGGAACAGGCCGCCGCGAGGCTCGGTCCAGAGCGTCAGTCCGGCCCCGACGAGCCGCTGCGCGGCGTCGCCCATCGCGCGGGCGAGTTTGCTGCGGAGCGCATCCACGTGGCGGCGATAGCTACCGTCGGTGAGGAGGCGATGGACGAGGCGGGCCGAGAAATCGCCGTTGCCGAAGGTCGTGGCGAGCTTGAGGTCTGCGAGCGCCTCGATCCAGTCCGGGCGCGTCGCGATGAAGCCGCAGCGCACGGCCGCCGAGAGGGTCTTCGAGAAGCTGCCGACCTGGACCACGCGCGTCAGCCCGTCGAAGGCGGACAGGCGCGGTGTCGGTGGGTCGGGCTCGAAATCGGCGAAGATGTCGTCCTCGACCACCACCATGTCGGCGGTCTCGACGATCTTCAGGAGGCGGTGAGCGGTCGCGGGCGCGAGGCTCGCGCCGGTCGGGTTGTGGAGCGCCGCCGTCGTGAGATAGAGGCGCGGCCGGTGCTCCGCGGCAAGCCGCGCGAAGGCGTCGAGGTCGGGGCCTGCCGGCGTCATCGGCACGCCGACGATCTTCGCCCGGTGGATGCGCGCAAGCCCGAGAAAGTTGAAGTAGCAGGGATCGTCGACCAGAACCGCATCGCCCGCCTGGAGCATCAGGCGGCAGATCAGGTCGATGGCCTGAGTGCCCGAATCGGTCAACATGATCCGGGACGGCGGCGCCTCGATCCCCCGTTCGGCGAGGCGCCGGGAGAGCTGCGCCCGCAAGGGGAGGAAGCCGAGCGGCGGCCCGTAATCCGCGAGCGCCGCATCCCCGTCCCGGGCTGCGGCGCGGAGGCCCTTGCGGATCGCGTCGGTCGGCATCCAGCTCTCGGGCAGCCAGCCGCAGCCGGGCTTGAGCGCGGCGCTGTCGGCCTCCAGCGACTGGCGCATGACCCAGAGCGGGTCGATCGCCCGGTCGGCCCGCGGCCCCTCGTCCGACAGGGCCCGGGACAGGGGCCGTCCCGCGACGTAGAAGCCGGAACCCGGCCGGGCAACGATCAGCCCCTCCGCCGCGAGGCGCTCGTAGGCTTCGACTACGGTGGATTTCGACACCCGCTCGGCCTCGGCAAGCCGCCGGATCGAGGGCAGCCGCGCGCCGGGCCCGAGGCTTCGAGCGGCGATGTGCCCGCGGATCGCCTCCATGATCCCGGAGATCAGCGTGGGAGCGGCGGAGGCATGAGGAGCGCGGTCGAGCATGTGTACCGGACCAGAGAGCAATACAGTTCGGCCGAACTGTATTGCTCCGTCTCTCGCGTGGCGAGCCCGAATCCGGCATCGTTCGCGCCATGTCGATCGATTCCCCTCCGCCGCCCTGCTCCTCGGGCTGGCTCAACGGCCTGCTCGGCGTCGTGATCTTCAGCGGCTCGCTGCCCGCCACGCGGGTCGCCGTGCTCGACCTCGACCCCCTGTTCCTGACCTTCGCGCGCGCCGCGATCGCCGGCCTCTCGGGGCTGGCGCTGCTGGCGCTGTTCGAGCGCCGGCGCCCGGCCCGCGACGACCTCGTGCCGCTCGTGGTGGTGGCGCTTGGCGTGGTGGTCGGCTTTCCCCTCCTGACGGCGCTGGCCCTGCGTCATGTCACCTCCGCGCATGCGATCGCGTTCGTCGGCCTCCTGCCCTTCGCGACGGCCCTGTTCGGGGTGCTGCGGGGCGGGGAGCGGCCGCGGCCGGTGTTCTGGATCTTCTCGCTTCTCGGCAGCGCGCTCGTCGCCGGCTATGCGCTGGCGGCCGGCGGAGCGCAGGCCTCGCTCGCGGGCGACGTCCTGATGGTGGCCGCGATCCTGGCTTGCGGCCTCGGCTATGCGGAAGGCGCCCGGCTCTCGCGCCACCTGGGCGGCTGGCAGGTGATCTCCTGGGCGCTCGTGCTCTCGCTGCCCGTGATGCTGCCGCTGGCTGTCCTGAAGGCGCCCTCGACATGGACCGATGTCGGCTGGCCGGCGCTCGTCTCGCTCGCCTATGTGTCGCTGTTCAGCATGCTGATCGGTTTCGTGTTCTGGTACCGGGGCCTGGCGCAGGGCGGCATTGCGGCCGTGGGGCAATTGCAGCTCTTGCAGCCCTTCCTGGGGCTTGCGCTGGCGGCGACGCTCCTCGGCGAGCCGGTCGGCTGGGGGCTCGTTGCGGTGGCCGCTGGCGTCGTGGCCTGCGTCGCCGGCGCCAGGCACTTCGCCGGGCGATAAGAGGCTCCTGGACCGGGAGGGCTCCGGGCTGAGGCCGCAGGAGTGTCCGGTCAGGCGTCGGCCACGAGAGGCGCGGCCTTCGCCTTCAGCACGTCGCGCGCATCGGCGGGCCTCAGGCGGAGCTGCAAGCCGCGCTGGCCACCGTTGATGAACACGCTCTGGTGGATCAGCGCCGCGATCTCGATGGCGGTGGGGACGGATTTCTTCTGCCCGAACGGGCTGATGCCGCCGACATGGTAGCCCGTGAGGCGCTCCGCATCGTCCGGACGCATCATCTGCGCCGACTTGGCCCCGAACGCGGCGGCCAGGCGCTTCATGCTCACCTCCCGGTCGGAGGGGACGATCACGCAGACGGGCTTGCCGTCGACCTGCGCCATCAGGGTCTTGAGGACGATCTCGGGCGCGACGCCGAGGCTCTCGGCCGCCTGCATCCCGATCCGCTCGGCGTCCGGGTCGTAGCGATAGCTGTGAAGGGTATAGGGGACCCGGGCCCGGTCGAGGGCCATGGTCGCGCGGGTGGCTTTCGACATGGCCGCACCATGAACCGGAGCCGTCCAAAAATGAAGACCGCGATCGAGTCCGGGGAGCCTACGCGGCGGCCGCTGAGGCTGATTCCGTGAGCGCCGCGGCGCTGACGACGCGGTTTCGTCCGGTTCGCTTGGCCTCGTACATGGCCTGATCGGAGGCGCCGAGCAGGTCGGCGACGCTCTCGGTCACCTGCGGGCGGAACGCCGCGACCCCGATGCTCGCCGTCACCACCCCGTGCGGGCTGTTGGGGTGCGCGATCCCGGCCGCCTCCAGCCGTGCCCGGATCCCCTCCGCGACCACCAGCGCGCCCGCAAGCTCCGTCTCGGGCAGCAGCAGCGCGAACTCCTCCCCGCCCGTGCGGGCGGCAAAGTCCGTCGCCCGCCGGTCCTGGCGCAAAAGCTCGGCCACCTCCCGCAGGCAGGCATCGCCCGCCCCGTGGCCGAAGTGGTCGTTGAACTGCTTGAAGAAGTCCACATCCAGCGTGAGCAGCCCGAACGCGCTGCCGGTGCGCAGCGCCCGCCGCCACTCCTCCTCGAGCCGCTCCTCGAAGGCGCGGCGGTTGAACAGCCCCGTGAGCGCGTCCGTGCGGGCGAGCTCGCGCAGCTGCTCCTCGAGCTGGCGCCGCTCGGAGATGTCGCGCACCGCCGCCACATAGCCGGTGGGCTGGCCGGCCCCGTCGCGGATCAGCCGGAAGGTCGCCTCGGTCCACACGAAGCTGCCGTCCTTGCGCCGGTAGCGCTGGCGGCTCACCGCCTGCTCGGTGTGGCCGCGGGTGAAGCTCTCCAGGATCGCGCGGTAGTGCTCCAGGTCCTCCGGGTGCACCGCATCGAGGGGCCGGGTGCCGACCAGCTCCTCGGGCGCATAGCCCAGAAGCTCCCGGCAGGCCGGCGACACGTAGCGCCGCGTCGTGTCGAGATCCGCCTGCACGATCATGTCGGTCGCGTTCTCGGCCAGCAACCGATACCGCGCCTCGCTCTCCGCTACCGAAGCCTCGGCTTCGCGACGGGCGGTGACGTCCATGAAAGTGCGCACAGCTCCGCCGCCGGGAAGTCGCACCGTCCTGACCTCCAGAACCGTCCCATTCGGACGCCTGCGCTCGTACATGCCGTGCAGGGGAGTCGTCTGACCCGCCTGTTCGAGCAATGATGCCGCTTCGGGAAGGCCGTCGAATTCCCCGGACGCACGCTGGTAGGCGATCAGGTCCGTGAAACGCGGCTTGGAGGCCAGGAGATCGGCCGGGAGGCCGAGCAGGTCCGCGGCACGACGGTTGCAGACCTGAACCGTGTCGTCTGCGTCGAACATGAGCAGACCCTGGTCCATGTTGTCGAGGGTGACGCGAAGCACGCGCTCCGTCTCGGCCCGCTGCCGGTTGAGGCGCAAGAGAATGAGTCCGAGCACGACAAGCACTGCAATCGCACCCAGGGCGATGGCGAGGTCGCGCAAGGCCTCCTGGCGCCACGCTGCCTGGATCTCGTCTGCGGCGAGCGTCACCGCGATCACCAGGGGCAATGAATCGACGCGCCGGTAGCTGATGAGGCGTTTGATCCCATCGACGCTGGAAACCGCCTCATAGGTCCCGATGGGCGCTCGCGGGAGCTGCTCCTGGAACAGCTCGGCCTTGGCGAAACTGCGGCCGACATGACTGGAACCGTTGGGCCGGCGCACGAGGACGACCCCATCGGACCGGAACAGGGTGACCGATCCTTCGCTGCCGATATCGACCTCGTCGTAGAAGCGTTCGAAGTAGTCGATCGCCACATGGGCAACCACGAAATTTCCTGGAATGCCGTCGCGCGCCGTCACGCGCCGGCTGACGCTGACGATCCAGGCCCGCGTGAGGGGATCGAGGAATGGCTTGCCGATCTGGAGCGCCCCCTCGGCGGATGAGTGGTGCGCTTGAATTACTTCGGTCTCGGCGCCGTACGAGATGTCCCGTCCGGGTGCGAAATCGTAGAGTTCGCGGCCCGAGTCACCGTTGAGCATCCTGACGGCCCGGACATACGGCTGGTTACGGGTCAGTTCGGCCAGGAGGGATGTCGTGGCGCTCCGCTTTGCCATGTCCTGCGGATCGGGACCGAGCTCCTTGGCGACGGCTCGCAGAAGCATGTCGACGGAATCGACAGTCTTGATGGCGTGCTGATTCAGAATGCGCGCCATGGCTTGAGTCCGGGCCTGGGCCGCCTCCACGACCCGCTCGCCGGACCGCCACGTCACGCCGAAGGCGAGGGACACCAGCACCGCAAAGGCCAGGACGACGCCGACCGCGATCAGGAATTGGACATTCCCTCCCCTCGGAAGGCGCCGCTTGCCCAAGTTGGTTATGGCACTCATCTGGACGTTCCCTGCCCTTCCCAGTCCTCTCGGGGCCTGGTCTCGCCACCTGCATGGCCAAATTCTCGACCGGCGCGGCTCGAGGCCGGCGCGGCTTCTCCCTCTTTCTCAGGCAGCCGCCCGCTCTCAGGAGCGGACGCTGGCCGGAATTGCGCCGGACGTTAGGCCCGAAGGCGACCGCTCCCGAAATCCAACTCGCGCAGGGGCTGCGCCAGCGCAGCCAGAGGCGCGGCCTTCATGGCCTGGGAGGTCGTGTTGGCCACCAGGCGGCGGATGAGCTCGTCCTTCGGCATGGGACGGCCCAACAGGTAGCCCTGGCCCTGCTCGCAACCGAGCTTCCGGAGCGCCTCGAGGTCGACCTGCGTCTCGATGCCCTCGGCCACGACCGTGCACCCGAAGCGGTGCGCCATCTCCATGATGGTGCGGCAGAGGTCCAGCTTCACGGGATCGTCAGCGCAGCCCATCACAAAGGAGCGATCGATCTTCAGCGAGGCAAAGGGCAGGTCGCGCAGGCGTGCCAGCGACGAATGTCCCTGTCCGAAATCGTCGAGCGACAATTCGCAGTCGTAGATCCGGAGCTGTGCCGCGATCTCCTGCGCCAGGGGGATGCTCCGGAGCGCCTGGTCCTCCGTGATCTCCAGCACGAGGCCCGGAAATGCCTCGGATTTCGGGCGGTTCTGCCGCACCAGCTGAGCGATCGGAACGGACAGGAGCGCGTTGGAGGGGACGTTGACGCACAGCTGCAGCGGCCAGCCGACGCCATGGAACGCGTCCCAATCGCGCAGCGAGGTGAGGAGCACGAACTCGGTGAGGCGCGCCAGCGCCTCGTCGTTGGCATCGGGCAGGAACATCACCGGCCCGACGACGCCCCGCTCGGGGTGGCGTGCCCGGATGAGCCCCTCCGCGCCCATCATCACATTCGTGCGAAGGTCGTGCTTGGGCTGGTACCACAACTCGAGCCAGCCCTGGTCGAGCGCCTCGTCGAGGGTGAAGCCCGGGGCGGCCGCGGCCTTGTGGGACCAGCCATTCGCCACGCCGGCATCGGCCTGGACCGCCGGGGTGCTGACCTCCTCGAGGGCAGCGCGGATCTGCTTCATCCGGAACGGCTTCGCGATCGGCGGCAGCAGGCGGAAACCGTAGCGGTCCCCTACCGACTTGACCGTGTTGAGGACCGCCTCGCCGCGCCCGCTCATGAGCTGGACCGTGCCCCGGAAGCCCTGGTCCGCGAAGGCCCGGAAAGCCTCGATCGCGTCGCCGCTCCCGAGCTCGAGATCGAGGAAGATGAGGTCGGGCGTCTTGTCCTGCAGGGCCGAGGCGGCACTGCCGACGTCGGCGAATTCGCTCACCTCGAAGCCCTCGGTCGGGACGGCAGCGCGGATCAGCTGCCGGATGGCAGCCTCGTCGTCCAGAATAAAGACACTCTGCTTGCGTGCCTGGGTCGATGAAGGTGGCATCGAATAGCTCTGAGGGGTTCCCGGGAATATGGGTCGTACTGTGCCAGCCCGGCAGCCAAATGTCAGATCGGCCGCATAGCCTAGTCACGATGGCTACGCGGCCCTAGGCCTGCCCTATCGGTATGCCTTAGCGGTATGCTTCAGGTCGACGCCGGCAGGCGGGCTCCGGGCTCCATCAGTCCTGCAGGCCGGGACGGCCGCCGCATCCCGAAGCCCACGGGTCTGGAATGGACTCTCTTCGGGAGCATGCCGGCCGCCCTAGAACAGTCTCCGAATGGGCGGTCTCTGGGGCGGGCCGGGCAGGCTCACGGGCGAGGCTGGACCCCGTGGCCTCAGAGACCCGAGAGGTCGAGCGGGCTCCCGGGCGGCACCTGAAGGCGGGTCATCGCCTCAGCGGAGACCTGCCCGGCCGGCTCGAACCGCTCCCCGAAGGTCACGCCAACGCTCTTGACCACAGACGCAAGGGCTTCCCTTGCGTCAGCCTGCGCAACCGCGAACAGCCTGATCTGCGGCGGCTCGCCGGGTCCGATCACCCGGATGATCCAGCCTCCCGTCGCGATGCCGGGGGACGGGTCGGCCTGCTCCTGAGGAGCAGGGGCCTGGGCACGCGCCGGCGCGCCTGCGGCCGTCTTGTTGAGAAACATGAGGCCGTGCCGCTTGTCCCGCGACCAGCGGACCTCGCAGCGGACCGCGAGGCCGCGTGACGGAACCTCCAGCTCCACCTGGCGCGGGATCTCCGTCGGGTGCTCGAAGACGATCTGCGCGCCGGTGCCCGAGAGATCCTTCACCGTGCATGCGATTGTGGAGAACCGGTTGTTGAACACCACCCGCCCCTGAAGGAGCGTGCGCTTGCGCTCGCTGTTGCGACGCTCCGCCCAATCCATGGAGGCTCCTGCCCTCTCCGCCGTCGTGGAGCGACATTGTTGCGCAATCCGGCGCGGCCTGAAAGGCCTCGATTTGTCGCCGGCAGGCCCGGGACGGCATAAGCCATCAGGTGGGTAGGCAGGGCGGCTCTGCTCCGCGAGACGGAAGGTTCGCGCCTTCGCGGTCGCTGCGGGCCGGAAGCATCGAGCCTGCCGGGAGGCGGAGGAACCGTCCCCTCCCGGTCGTTGCAGGCGGGAGGCATCGAGCCTGCCTAAAGCCCGCCGGGGTCAGGCCTTGAGCCTGTAGCCCGTCCTGAAGATCCACCACACCAATGCCAGGCAGGCGATCAGGATCGCAGCCGTCATCCCGAGGCTGACGCCGATGCCCACGTCCGACCTGCCGAAGAAGCTCCACCGGAAACCGCTCACCAGATAGACCACCGGGTTGAACAGGGCGACCTTCTGCCAGACGGGCGGCAGCATGCCGATCGAATAGAAGCTGCCGCCCAGAAAGGTGAGCGGCGTCACGACCATGAGGGGTACGATCTGGAGCTTCTGGAAGCTGTCGGCCCAGATCCCGATGATGAAGCCGAACAGGCTGAAGGTCACGGACGTCAGCACCAGAAACGCCGCCATCCAGACCGGATGAGCGATCGTAAAATCCACGAACAGGCGGGCGGTCACGAGAATGACGACGCCGAGGATCACGGATTTGGTCGCGGCGGCGCCCACATAGCCGATCACCGTTTCGAAGGCCGAGACCGGCGCCGAGAGCACCTCGTAGATCGTGCCCGAGAACTTCGGCATGTAGATCCCGAACGATGCGTTGGAGATGCTCTCGGTCAGGACGGAGAGCATGATCAATCCCGGAACGATGAAGGCGCCATAGCTCACGCCGTCGATATCCATCATGCGCGAGCCGATGGCCGATCCGAAGACGATGAAATAGAGCGACGTCGAGAGCACCGGCGAGGCGATGCTCTGCATGAGCGTGCGCCAGAAGCGCGCCATCTCGAAGCGGTAGATGGCCTGAATCGCATAGAGGTTCATGCCCGTTCCCCCAAAGGCTCGCGCCCGATGCCGCGCCGGTTCCATGATGGCCCCTTCATGTCCGTCCCTGCACCAGGTCGACGAAGATGTCCTCAAGCGAGCTCTGGCGCGTCTGCAGGTCTTTGAAGTCGATCCCGTGGTCGCCGAGGCGTCGGAGCAGGTCTGGGATCCCGGTCTGCTCGCTGTTTCCGTCGAAGGTGTAGACGAGTTCCATTCCGTCCGCAGAAAGTTCCAGCGGGTCCGCGGCCAGCGCAGGCGGGAGCGTCGGGAGAGGGCTCTGCAGGTGCAGGATCAGCTGCTTGCGGCCGAGGGCACGCATCAAGGCCGCCTTGTCCTCCACCAGGATGATCTCGCCCTTGCGGATCACCCCGATCCGGTCGGCCATCTCCTCGGCTTCCTCGATGTAATGGGTGGTCAGGATGATCGTGACGCCGCTGGCGCGCAGCCGCCGCACCATCTCCCACATGTCGCGCCGCAGTTCCACGTCGACCCCCGCCGTGGGCTCGTCGAGGAAGAGCACCCTGGGCTCGTGCGAGAGCGCCTTGGCGATGAGCACCCGTCGCTTCATGCCGCCGGACAGCGCCATGATCCGGCTGTCCTTCTTGTCCCACAGGGACAGATCCTTGAGGATGCGCTCCAGATAGGCCGGATCGGGCTTGCGGCCGAACAGGCCGCGGCTGAAGCGCACCGTGTCCCAGACGGTCTCGAAGGCGTCGGTATGGAGCTCCTGCGGGACGAGCCCGATGGCCGCGCGTGCGCCCCGATAGTCGCGCACGACGTCGTGACCGTCGACGCTGATCGTGCCGGAGGTCGCATTCACGATGCCGCACACGATGCTGATCAGCGTCGTCTTGCCGGCGCCGTTCGGCCCTAGAAGCGCAAAGATCTCGCCCCGGCGGATCGTCAGATCGACCTGACGCAGCGCCTGGAAGCCCGAGGCGTAGGACTTGCTCAGTCCCCGAATCATGACGACGGCATCGGTCCTGTCGTCAGGGGGCGGCATGATCATGCCCTCTCCTGACGCCATGGAGGTGCTCTGCTGGGTTCCGCTCTGCATGGCGCCGATATGGCCTGTCCGGCTCGACAAGGGAATGGGTCATTGTGCTCGGCATCCCTGCCGCGGTTCGGTCCGATGAGCGGGCACGGTCATGCGGCCGGTGCTCCGCTCGTCCAGCATCGAGGCTCCCGGTCAGCCGCGGCGGTGCCCGATCCATGCCCAAAGGCGGGCGGCATGCGTGCGATTGAGCGATACCAGCAATACGCCCGTCAGCGCGAGCGCCGTTCCGAGCGCCTTGCGGGCATCGAACGGATCCTGCGTGATGAAGATCCCGAGCACGACGGTCATCAGAGGATTCAGGACCATCAGGGGAGCGATCAGGTTCGCGGGATACCGCAGGATGAGGCCGTAATAGAGAGTGTGCGTGAGCAGCGAGACCACTATGGCGGAAAACAGGACCGCCGCGACGAACGGCCAGCCCGCCGCCATGGACCGGGTGACCTGGGCTTGCTCCAGGGCGATTGTGAGCACCGTGAGAGGCACGACAGAGGCTAAGCCGACCCAGGCTTGGAACTGGAAGGGTGTCACGCCCCGGACCTGCTTCAT
>JAESFH010000318.1_pt1 | contig 15740 bp, 22 predicted proteins | sample 9269381 | NCBI WGS metagenome assembly JAESFH01 (sample SAMN14504062, study PRJNA617094) | algae metagenome | isolation source: Aphanothece sp. CMT-3BRIN-NPC111 and co-occurring heterotrophs from well... | place: USA: Clark Mountains Wilderness, California | collected 2010-04-18
AAGCTTGCCTGTATTTGATCGTGTGTGGATTCTTCGCTTTACAATTTGAGGATTAGTAGACAGCAAAATCGAGGGCGCGCACGATGACGCCAGCCACTACTTCTGCGAGGAGGCTCACGAGGTGGTGGTTAGGACGGCGAGCGTTTGCTCCCACCCCCCAACCAAGCGCTTGCCGTCCGCCCCTATTGCCTGAAGCAAACCTGCAATCCGGTCCACTGCCCCTGCATGTTAGGGTTGCTCGGTAAGGTTTCTTTTACCCTGTCCGTGATGCTCCGCGATCAGGCGTTAGGATGATCCTAGCCCCTGATGGTTGCCCTAACCCTGGCCATCAGTGGTTAGACCACACGAGGGCAGGGGTTGGGGGGTAACCTCGTGTGGTCGCCTGCATTCCTTTCGCTGACGGCCGCCGGTTCTCTATGCCCGGTCCAAACCGTTGCGACCTGACAGACCGGGATTGGCAGCTTCAACCGATGTCAACAGCAAATCTGAGATCTTGCTGGGTGCGCGAATGACTAAACAGGCCCAAGCGACCGAACTCCTAAAGGCAACGGATCTGAGCTATCGCGAGATTGCCCATCGCGTCGGGTGCAGCCTTCAGACCGTGCGGATTGCGGCATGGATGCTGCGGGGCAAACACCCTGTGGCGAGGATCGCACCTTGATGAACCGACCCAGGATCCGCGCGCTCTCACGCAAGCTGCCCTGTTGACAGCTGCGCGGGTAATAAGCGCCCCTGCTGAAACCTTCGCCCAGACAGAGGGCTTTGAGGCTGCCTCGGTCGTGCTGAAAGAGGCCGGCACGATTGTCGGCGGGGCGCTTCTCTGCGGGATCGCGGAGGCAGGTGCCTTGTCCTATGAACAGGTAGCCGTGCAGGTGGCGTACCAGATGGACCCCACCACCTCAGTGAAGCGGCTCCAATCCCTCTATGAGGCAGCGATCAGCGATGCCACGCCCGCTTTCCGACAGTACGGCGGCCCAAGAGACTGCGGCAAGATCCTTCAGGCCTACGCGGAAGGCAGGAAGCAACTTGGTCTAAGACAGCGCACCCCAGACTGACACCGCAATCCGTGCCCGGTAGTCTCTATGCCCTGCCCTTTGTCCTGCCGAACCCCTTCAGCACGTTCAGCGCCGAGCGCAACCACCCCTTAACCCGACCCGCCGTATCTTGTCTTGAGGTTCAGGGCTGCGTTGCGTACTGCCCTCTCTCACAAGCCCCGCCGGTGCTCAGGCTGCGCGGGGCTTTTCGTGTTGGCCTGGTGTTCGTACTTCCGCCAGGCTTTTGCGCGTTGGTCACAACATGCGGTGGATTAGCAGGACTACGATAGGGCCCAGTAAGACGCCAATGATGAGCGCTTGCCACCATGCGGTGTCCCGATTACGCCACCAGTTGTCGTTCGCTGGCTTCTGCATGGCAGAGCCTCCTGAACTCTCTGAGGGGAGCAAAGCTTGGTTTCCGGACCGGAGCGGAGCGCGCTGCCTTACCGCACAACCGGGTGATCAGCGGTCAGCAATGGAGTATTGCCGATCCTCCATCGTTCAGGTGCCATGAACACGCGGCGACGCCGATCCGCCTCAAAGGCAAGCGGCGGACGGGAGTTGTCGATGAAGCGTCCGATCTGCTGCTGGAAGTCAGCTCCTTCCCGCCAGATCCCGATGTTGATGAAGGTGGTCCAGCTCTCGTTAAACTCCCACACCATCCAGGGGAACTGCTCCTGGCTCTCCACCCGGTTGAGGAACTCAGCCACAAGCCCGGAGCGGTCTGGAATGGTGGCCCGAGTAGACCAGTACTCCAGGAACTCGTTCTCCTGACCTTTCTTGATCCGCCATTCGACCGCAACAATCCGCGTTGGCGTTGCCGCTTCTCGAGCTGCCCCTCGAGGGTTGATGGACGACGTGGTCTCCGGAGACGCCTGGGAAGGAGCAAGGGCTGCCTGAGCATACGAGCTGGTAGAGACAAGCGGTCCCCCAAGAGCGGCGGCGAGCCCCAAGACGTGGATAGTCCGAGCAAACCCGAGAACCGTCTTACGCATTGTGCGCTCCTAGCGAGAGTGGTGGCGGTTAGTTGAGGTAGTGAAACGCAGCAGAAGGGAGCGTCTCCCGCGCCACCGGAAGACGTAGAAGCCCTGAACATTGACCGCGTAGCGTGCGGCACCCCCAACAAACCCTGGTGGAGCCGAGACATCATCACTGATGACCCCGGCGTTCTCCCAATCCTCGACCTTGAAGAACTCTGGACGTGGGCGATGCTCAGGAACAGCGTAGCAAAGGTCCGGTGTCCTTTTGGACCGGAACACCCTGTAGCTACTGGCTGCAAGCACGCTCGGCCCCTGGCTTACAGATGGCGACAGCACCGGCCTGAGACGTGTCATAAGCTTTTTGCCTTAGGCTGCTCGACCTAGGCCATCATACACGCCGGAGTGATATGGTGAACGAGTTGTTAATGACTTCTTGTCGTATGGTTAATGGCAAGAGTTTGATGTTCGATCGTTGCTGAGTTGGCGAGTTCAGTTGGAGTGGCAAAAACGTCGGAGTAGATCACTGCGCGGAACGACCCAGCAAGACGATCCGGCTTCGCCCCGCCGGTCGTTACGACGTCGTGGGGCTTTCCGTTTGTCGATAGACGCCGACCGCCTTAACCCAACGCACATCTTGGTGCGCCAACGTGACATGGTGAGGAGGCCACCATGTCGGAACGTGCCCAATCCATTGAACTCCCGCCGTGCACCACGTTTGGCCTTGGGGACCTAGGGCTGGAGCAGGCGGAGATCGACCTCGTCATGAGCCTCATGAAGAAGAGGCACAGAGGCGACATTCACGAACTGATCCGAACTGCCGCCTTTATGGGCCTCCACCAGATGATGGCTCATGAGGTGGAAACACAGCGAGCTTGGGCTAAGCGGTCTAAGCCCCGTGCACAAAGAGCCGCAGCCTGAAGCTGTTGCCTCTGCCCAGCGCGGTGCTCACAGCCTCCGGACCTTTTGCTTGCCTGCGCAAGCACGCATTAACCACCCTGGTCCACCTTGGCGTCAGCCATCGCCTCGTCCGCGGGGTGGTGGTTAGGACGACGGAGTGCCCGCATCCCCCCAGTCGGGTGCACTGTCGTCCGCCCAAGTCACTTCACAGAAAGCCGAACCTGCTGGATTAGCGGCGGGCATTAAGGTTGCGCCGTAAGGTTTCTTTTACTCCGTTCACACCGCCAGGAAATCGGCTGCTATGTGAACTGGGCCATCAGGGATCCCAGTCCCCGCCGTAGCGGCCCTGATGGTAGGCTGCGTGAGGATGGCGGGTGGGGGGCCTTGCGCGGCTGCTAAGACCGGCGTGCTCGCTGCTCCAACCCTGGGAGCGCTGGGCGTCAAGCGCAACGCTGTCTTAACCCGACCCACCGTATCTTGTCTTGAGGTTCAGGGCTGCGTTGCGTACAGGCCCTCTCTCACAAGCCCCGCCGGTGCTCAGGCCGCGCGGGGCTTTGGATGTACCAGTGCCCCGACCTATACCCTCTCAAACCGTGGCAGGCTGAGGACCTTAGTACGGCACCTTCTCCCGGGGCTTTGAGGGAGTGTCATCCTTCTCGCGCTTGATGATACTGATGCGGCCGTCGCCCTCGATATAGGCTTCCTTTACCTCGTCGCAGCTTTCGATGCCCTGCTGCCGGAGTTGGCTGTTCAGCTCCTCGGTCGTGATCATCTCCCGACGCATATTGCGGAACAGCATCCGGCCGTCCTGGATGAGCTTGAGCGGCGGCGGACGCCCGAAGCGCTGGAGGGCCGGGAAGCGGTAGCCGAGCCAGTCGATGAAATAGTTCCAGAACACGATGGTGAGGACGAGGAGCGCGCCCTCCGTGATCGACTTGTACTCGTTAGCCATGGCGTTCTGGGCCGCGTCGGCGATGAGCACGATGACGAGTAGATCTGCGATACCAATGACACCCGACTGCCGCTTCAGGAGAAAGCGCAAGATCAGAAACAGCATAAGGTATGTGAGCGTCCCGCGAACGAAGATGCCGGCGATCGGCGCTTGCGGCACGAAAAGCTCGTACCAGTCGATCTCGGAAAACCCCAGCACGTCCTTAGCCCTCCATCCGCGCGCTAAGATCTAGGGCGGCCTTGGCCTGATAGGAGGCGCAAGATCCCCGCCATCTCACCCGACCCTCGGCTTGCCGAAAACCCCTTCTGAGAGCCGCTGCAAGGCGAGTTCCACCCGGACTTACCAACTGTTCCAATAGGGCTTGCCCTATTGGAACGTGACCGCGCTTTTCGGGCTTACACGGTCGAGCGTTTCGCACGGGACTTCTGCACGTGCTAAGCTATTGCAATCCTTGGCCTCGCCCGGCTGTGCGAATTTCATGAATGTCGCACAAGTGACCTGGCACATCGCAGATCGTGTGTGTCGGCGCCTGCGGTGAAACGATCCAGGATCGGGGCGAGAAGGTCATAACCTTGCTGCAGCTCCCCTTGGTCACGCCACAGCGCGCTAAGGCTCATTGCGGTGCGAAGCTCCCACATGGTGGCGCCCTGCTCACCCGCAATGACCAGACTTCGACGGAAGGCAGCATATGCCTCGCCCTGGTTGGGCTCAGTTAGAACCAACAGAAGCTCGCCCCGGAGCCGATACAGTTCTGCCTCAACCCAGCGCCCTCCCATCTGCTCCGACCGATCCAGGGCCTCCGATAGGAGATCCAAACCAGCCTCTACTTGGCCCGCACGTCCGAGGGCTTCAGCTAGGAGCCCAAGGAAGTAAGGCGACCACATCTCGGCCCCTGTCGATCTATACTCGGCGACTCCTCGTCGGATCTCCTCGACCCCATCCTGCACTCGTCCGCTGTCTGACAGCACCCATCCACGCACGGCCGTCCCTACGGCTCGGTAGAGCGGGAAGCCCTGCTCCGTCGCTAATGCAATCACCGCCTCGGCCTGATCCCAGGCATTCTGCCGATCCCGAAGCAGCTGACGGAATATACAACTCCAAGCTAGAGCCACTGCCGTGGTGTTGGGATGCCCCAGTTCATGGGCATAGGCCGGAACCTGAGCATCCCGCGCCAGAGCTTCCTCAGGATGCCCTTGGAGAGCGTAAAGGTGGGCGAGCCACGACAGGCACATGACACGCGAGTCGATGGCGTACACATGGGCTGAGCTCCGGTCTCGCACCGGATCGTACAGCGAAAGTGCCGCCTCGAAGTGATCGCAGCTTTCGGTCAGCTGACCCAGCTGACACAGCGTTGATCCGACCATCCTGTGACCTGTCACGCGCGCTGCGGCGTCCCCCTTCTCCTCGGCCAAACGCAACAGATCCCAGGCTACCTCATGAGCCTTGGCCAACTCGCCGCGCTGAAAGTGAAACACGGATTGCCCGTACAGGATCGGGAACATGGCCGCGGCATCACACAGATCATCGCAGAGCCTGCGGGCCCGAGTATAGGCGTGACCTGTTGCGGGAGCAGCAAACCCGTACGCGGCGATCGATGCTCGACCGAGGGCGAGTTGCAGGTTGAGTTCGCACCTCTGACGCTCAGGTCCGTCAGCGATGCTCCTCAGCACCTCTAACCCTCTGGTGAAATGCGCGATGGCCTCCGCTGTCGCAGAGCGCGCGAGCGCCTGCTGCCCAGCCATCTGCCAATAGTGAACGGCTCGTTCAGCTCGGCCAGCATCCATGCAGTGCCTGGCCAGCAGCTCAGGTTCAGCATCGGCCATCTCAGGGAAGTGCACCTCCACAGCCTGGAGAATGCGGGCGTGCAGTTCCTGCCGGTAAGACTTCAGAAGGCTCTCGTGGGCAGCATCCCGCACCAGGGCGTGCTTGAAGGTGTAGCTAGCCTCTGGCGGCGTCCCACGTCGGAAGATCAGCTCCGCAGCAGCAAGTCGATCGAGAGCACCCTGTAGTTCCCGTTCAGGCAAAGAGGAAACCTTCTCCAGAAGCTGGTGCGCAAACTCCCGGCCGATACAAGCCGCGACTTGCGCTACCTCTTTCACCTCAGGCACCCGATCCAGGCGTGCCATGAGCGAGGCATGCAGTGAGATCGGAACGGCGGCTCCTGAACTTGTTATCCCGGTCTCCAGTACCGCTTTCGTCAGCTCCTCGACGAAGAGCGGCACCCCATCTGTTCGAGCCGCGATCTCGTCCAGCAGGGCAGCGGGCAAGGTTTGGCCGCCGGTCAGCCGGGACACAATGGCCTCAGTTGGGCTGCGGCCGAGGCGGTTGAGTGTCAGCCGGGTGACGTGGGGGTGCCCACCCAGGCTCGGCTGGTTGTCAGGTCGGCTTGTGAGCAGCACCAGCACCCGAGCCTCGGAGATTTCATCCAGAGTTTGGCTGAGGAGCTCAAGGGTGGTGGGGTCGACCCAATGCGTGTCCTCCATCACCATCAGCACCGGCCGGTGGCTCGCAAGGCCACGGAGCTGTTCGACCAGAGCTGCGAGGGTGTGGGCCCGCTGCTGATGCAGTGTGAGACTTGGGATTGTGTAGCGGGCACCCGCATCGATGCCCAGCAATGCGGCCAAGAGTGGCGCAGCCACGCTGATGTCTTCTGCTCCCTGGCCGAGCAATCTCTCAAGCTTCTCAAGCTTTGTCGGTTCGCTATCGACCGGTTCGAAGCCAGCGGCGAAGGCGAGTTGCTGGATGATGGGCCAAAGCGCTGTGCCGGTATGATGGGGTGAACATTGGTAGCGCAAGGTGATGCTATCGCCGTCAGCAGCTGCGTCGAGGACAGCTTGGACCAGGCGCGACTTGCCGATGCCCGCCTCACCGACCAGCAGCACGGCCTGACCCTCGCCGTTCCTAGCCTGCTGCCATCGCTCCAGGATCAGGGCCAGCTCCTGATCGCGCCCCACCATTGGCAGCCCGCGGCTGGACCGTTGCGCCTCGAAACGGCTGCTGGTGGGGTGCTCCCGCAGCACCTGAAATCTGGCAACAGGGCTGGCAAACCCCTTGAGCTGGGCCGCTCCAAGCTCGCGCAGCTTGAACAACTCGCCCAGGAGCCGGCGTGTGCCATCTGCAATGACAACAGCACCAGGGGTGGCGGTTTCCTGCAAGCGCGCAGCAAGGTTGGGCGTCTCACCCACCACGGCTTCTTCACGAGCGGCCCCTTCGCCGACGAGGTCTCCCACCACGACGAGACCTGTTGCGATCCCGATCCGCGCCGCAAGGTGGTCACCGGTCGGGGTGTAGAGCTGACCAACCGCATGGGCGACGGCGAGACCTGCATGCACGGCGCGCTCGGCATCATCCTCGTGGGCACGTGGCCAGCCGAAGTAGGCGAGAACCCCATCCCCCATCAGCTTGGCGACGTGTCCACCAACCCGGGCGATCTCGCCTGTGACGGCGTTCTGATACTCGCGCAGGACCTCGCGCATGTCCTCAGGATCGAGGCGCGTCGAGAGGGTGGTGGAGCCGACTAGGTCAGCGAACATGACCGTGAGCTGGCGTCTCTCAGCCTGAGGTACTGGCGTCTGCCGCTCATCGCCTGACCTGTGGGATGCCCGCTGAGAGGCATCCATACGGGCCTCGTCAGCAGCGGGGGGAGGCTGTTGGAGGGACGCAATGGCTTTCAGGAGGGTCTTGCGCGGGCCAAGAGGGATGCCGAGTTCCCGCAGGTCCGCATCGGTCAGCTCCGGCAGGATCTCAGGGGTGACCTCATTATCGCGGAACGCTGGCTCGTATCGCTCCAGTCCGAGGTTCCGCAGCCACGCCGAGAGGTCCATGCCTGTGCTCCTCCCTCATCACCGCACTGGCATCCGAGCTCTATCTATACTCTGGCGGACGGGCAGGTGCTATTGCCCTGCTATTGGTGCCCCGTACCCACCGGAGCTGTCCAGAAGTCGTGAAATTTGCACAGGCGCAGGGTGCAGACCTCGCACTGGCGACCTCTCCGTTCCAATAGCCCCTGCCCTATTGGAACGTTCCGCGGCTCCACCTTATCCGTTCCACTAAGGTCGATTTCGATTTTTGGAGCGCATCAAGGCTGGACCTCTAAGACCCTATTGGAACGGCGATGCCCTCATGCTGATCGGTAAGGTGTCACCAAGGCTGTGGTTTGCGGCGCCCCAATTGTGTCCAAGGCGCCCGAGGCCAGCCAGCGCCCGCTGGAGACGACCTGGAGTGCCATCAGGCCGGCACCGACGCATCAACAGCAACCTCCCGGTAAGCCGCCTGTCCGATAAGGCTGGAATGACCGGCCCCGACAGCGCCTCCCCCACCCTTTCTCTCCCCGTAGAGCCTCAGCCGCAGGCGAGAGCCTGGCGGGAGGCCTTCGCTCGCGTCTCCGCTCAAACGCCGCCCTGCCCCGGTCTGAGGCCGCAGAACTGGCCATCCATGCACACGGTGGCACTCCAGTTCCTCTCGGAGCAGGCCGACAAGGCTGCGGCTCTCGGCTGGACCACCGAGGAGCTGTTCGGCGTTCAACCCGAAGTCGGAGCCGTGCGCGTGGATGCCTGCGGCGCTCTGATGATTTCCGGCGGCAAGCCCGTGGTCAGCGTGGAACCCAACCGGATCAGCTTTGGCGTCAGTTGCTACTACAGGATAGCCAGCAGGCCGCCGTCTGTGCCTGTATGGGACTGGCGTGAGCCGAAACGACGGGCTGGGAGAAGCTCATGATGACGATGCCAAGGCGGGGCGCGAAGAAGACAGACGATGGCACTGAGGCCAGCACATCCCGGATCGACAGGCTTGCAGACGCAGCCGATGCCGCCGCTCAGGCCAAAAGGTGGCAGGCCCGCAAGAACGGCATGACCGATCAGGGGGAGGCCTCACAGGTGCGCAACCTCACCCATGACGCAGACGCCAAAGCCCAGGCCGAAGCCGCAATGCAGCAGATGATGGCAAAGGCAGGTGGAAAGCCCCGCCGTCGCTGACCCTGGCATCTAATCCATGGGGCCAGGGAGGTTCCTGGTCCTGCGCTCCCATTCCACGTCACGGAACTCCACCCGCTTCCCTGCTGGTGTGACGCACCGCATGATGTAGCCATGGTATCCCGGCGAGGTTCCGGGCTCACAGGCCATGCCATCGGCCCAGCGAGGAGCCGGAGGGGCCCTGTACGTCACGGCGAGATAGAGCCCCCACAGGAGACCGGAGGCCAGGACGGAGCTGCCACCTATGACAGCGGCTACGACCAGCGCGCCCTTGCATCCGAGGGGCCTACCGTAGGCCATTTCGTCGTGCGTCGTTCCGAGGCTCAGGCGTCGGGCTGCATCTCCTTCATCGTCAGCCAACTCTTGACCTTCGAGAAAAAGGGCCGCTCTGGGCGCGCTGATGAAGCAGGGGCTTTGGCTCGCGCATCGTCCATCCTGCCCTGCACCTCTTGGGGGAGGAGAGGCTCAGCCTGCCGCCCGATAGTCAGAGCACCATCCAGAACCCTCAAGCCTGTCTCGAAGGGGATGATGACTGGGCCGAAGCAGTGGACTCCGACGTAGAAGTGGGGCGCGTGCTGATTGATGTAGGCCGCTCGTGCGCGCTCGACCTCCGGGGTGTCGGCGCAGGCGAGCCGGGTGACGTAGGGGAGCAGGCGCTGCCGGTCTTCATCGGAGGCATGGTCGTTCAGCACCATGGCCAGCTCGCAGATCGGCCGGGAGAAGCACCCCGGCATCTGCCGCACATCGCTGACCCGCCGGTACTCGAAACCCGCTGCCACCAAGGCCGCCTCGTTGATGCAGGTGCCCCCATCCGGGCCAGGAAAGGCATGAGAGCCTCGCTTGAGCTTCCAGTTCAGCGCAGGTGGTCGAAGGTGTCCATATGGCCTCCCGGACTGCCTCCTGTAGGCTCGCTCTGCCGAGTGGAAGCGTCAATGAGGGCTACTGCTGGAGAGTGGGCTGGCTACCCATTTTTTCTTCGCGGGAGTCAGCAACTCCTCAGCTTGGCCGGCATTGGTTTTGAAGCAGTCGAGTTCAGGTCCGCCATGAGCCAGGAGACCCGCAGCCTCATCGGCCCGCAGCTTGCGGCCTTCTATGACGAGAGGATGCCACCTCTGCCCTTGTGCCTGGTGGAGCTGCTGGCCCGCTTGTGCGTAGCCGAGGCCATGGCCGAGTACGACCGCAGGAACCGTCCGTAAGCCGACATGGGGGTGGGCCTATCCATCCATCTCCGGTGTCCAGTCCCAGGGAACCTCGCGCTCGACTGCCAAAGCAAAGGCGTCGAGCTGCATGGTGCCGCTCACCGGCCAGGGACGACCTGCCGGGACTGGACCACGCCGCCGCTCGAACTGGACCCGCCCATCAGGATGGATCTGCTTCACTCTGCGGACCATGAGAGATTTCCCGCCGGCGACCAGGTACGCTCTTGCCAGATAGCACTTGCCGATCTCGATGCTCTCAGGAGAGACGCTCACATTGGCCCCTCAGGCTCTTGGCGTCCTCTCCGGGGCCGGATCTCCGCCTGCGATGATGTGCTGGCTAAGAGGCTTCAGCGCCTCGGAAACCCTCCGACAAACCTCTTCAGCCTCCTCCCGGCTGTCCGCCAAGACCCTCACGATTGTCTGCTCTGGTGCCGGCTTCTCATAGAGGTTGGTGCTGAAGCCCTTGATGGTGCCATCCGCAACAAGAGGGTTCAGGATGGCGTTGATGTCTCCTCGCAAGCTTCCCCTGAAGGTCATCGCCTCATCCCCTGCTCTGCGTATCGAGTTCTCACGGGGCTCTACTCCCTGAACTCACGCCCGACCCAGGATGCCTCGCATGAAGACCTGCCGGGCATCAGCTCGAACCTGATCCAGCTCGTCTTGGAGCGCGTTCAGACAGCCTTCCAGCACATCAAGGCTCATGCACTCGGGCGTCATGGGGATGACCCCATGCTCGTCCGGGGTCACGCCCAGAAGCACCACCCTGACCTTCATGGGGTGGGTATCGGTCTTGGGCTCAATGTCGAGTTGGAAGGCTCCTGGCGCGCGCATCACTCGCTCTGCTCTTGTGGCTTAGGGGCGGCGTCTTTTAGCAGCAACCGCTCCGATAGATCACTCGCATCTTGCGTTGCTATGGACATGCAGTGCCGCCTGTATGGACCTTTCTCACAAGCCCGGCCCGTAGCTCGGCGCGCGAGGCCCTGTCCAAGCCTACGACCACAATCTGGCCTCATGTGCTTCCCATAGGGACAATGAGTTGCCTGTGGGGGCAAACCGGGACGGGGTTGAAGCAGAACACTGCTCCCCCTGATCCCGTCTTTCCTTGAGAAATGCGCGTCCGGACGGAACCACGGGCACCAGGTCTCGTTGAGATAGATCCGGCTACTTATGCCCCCATAGGCCGGCACCTTCGACCCCTCCCCATCCCGGAGGGGTTTTTTGTTGGCCGAGCTTGAACTGTCCCGCCGACTGGCTGTTTCCCTTCTGACGGGTGCTCGGCAACTCCCCGCCACTCCGTCCTTGGCCTCATGCTGCTTGACCATGGGTCCGCTCAAGGCCCGGCGCGGTGTTCACAGCCGCCGGGCCTTTTGCTTGCCGCACCCTATTCACGCACCAAGGCAATCAGCAGGACTATAAAGGTCACCGTAACAGCATTCGTGCGGCCCATACCGAGGTTTGCGATAGCCCCCCGGGGTTGGCTTAAAAGGGCACAAAGGGAGGAGCGCCTTCGCTTACAGAAAGTGGTCGCGAAATGGTTTCCAAAGCCGCGCCCATAGAGACCTCTTTCGATGTACTCTTTGTCGCTGTCCTGATGGGTTTGTGATGGCTTCCGCAGCTGTATGGGCCAGATCCGGGTCTCCGAACAGTTCCATCACGCGTTTATAGACAGCTGGCGCTTCGTGGGGCGGCTGCGGAGGACGTTCGATCGGTGGCGCAAGGAGGATGGCAGCATGCTGCGGCGACAGGTAACGCGCAGCCAGCCGCTCATGGTCCTTATAGAACCGTTCGTGCAGCTGTTTCGCTCGCTCATAGTCAAGACGCATCCGGTCCTCGGAGGTGGCGGGACGGAGGGTATCCAATGCACGGGCAACATCATCTTCACTGATCCGCCCAGGATGAAGCCGACGGTAGTATGACAGGAACAAGAGGATTTCCGTGCTGATCCGGTCAAGACTTTCGTTGGCGCGCTTCTTGTCCTCGCGAAGAAGGTACGTTGGATCTGCGCCGATCCATTGAAGGAAGTCGGATACAGGACTGCCCTGGATTGTATTGCGATGGAAGAGCCGCACTTCCACTGTTCCTGCGCCGAACGCCTTCTCCCACTTCTCTATATGCATTGCATACCGGTAGTAGTGATCGTCGAGACGGTCTTTGTAGAAATCGTCGAAGGTAGCGAAATTCAGGCGAGAGGAATTGCCGCTTGCGTTCCTTACTTTCTGCTGGAACTGGCTGACGATATGCTCTTCAGGGCGACGGACGTAGCAAAGTACACGCCATGAGCTTGCATACTCTTCAAATGCCTTCCTGATGCGTGCCTTGTGCCACCCCGCCCGCGCTGGATAGATCGTTTCATCTGAAATGATGACCTTCGTGTAATCACCTGCCAACTCAGCCTGCAATCTCTCCGCCAGAACTTCGCGCCGCTCGGGTAATTTCGGTCCGTCGATCACAAACTCCTTGAGGTAACTCGTTTTCCTCGAGCCAAAAGTAGAAGGATAGAGAATACCCTGCTGAGCAAGAGGACCCCGGTTCTTAGCGAGGTAGCGCTGGATTAGCGTGCTCGCGGTCTTCTGCTGACCAATATGGAGGATGATTTGCACAGGTTGGTCTCAACAGGACGATGGTTCGTGTACCGGCTGTACTATTAGAGGGAGATGCAATAAAGTTCAAAGATGGTGGCATCTAGCAGCCAGCTGGTCGGATTACGGGCCTGCCGCAAACGCGTGGCGTTAACGCCGCCTCGAGGAGGTCCGCATGAGCCCCTTCCGTATCGGAGGCAGTCCATGATTCTGAATGCTCTGGTCGAAAGGCCGACGCGCCAGTCTAAAGCCGCTCAAGATATCAGAACCGATGGTTTCCTTTGTGACTGGGCTCCGGGCAGTCTCGCAGACGCCTTGACCCTGTCATCAGTCTCATACCTCCGAGCGGTCATGGGTCTGCTCAAGGCCCGGTGAAGCGAACACGCCGGGCCTTTTGCTTGCCGGCGCAAGTCCACAGCGTCCCTTCATTTCAGATAGCAGGCAGCCTTCACGTGCTCGGTCACATCAGCACCATAGACACGATGACCGCGACTCCTGTGAGCAGGGCGAGGAGATAGGTGACGCTCAGAGGATGTATATCGGCAGGTGCCCTGTGCCCCTAGGTGCTCGGATAGAGCAGGCCAAAGTTGCGACGGTTGATTGCTGTTCGTCTCATCAGGAGTGCCGCTCCGACCATGCACGCACTGAGGCTGCCACACCATGAAAATAGCCGCCTTCAGGGGTGCTGAAAGCGGCTACTTCTCTCTTCTGGAGGTAGGATCTAAACCGAAATCTCTTCACGGAGGATCGATCTGGATCGGAACCGCAGACAGGATGCAATCTAATTGGCGGGGGGTCAAGTCCTGCCTCAAGTCCTGTCGGGTAGCCAACACTTAACAAAAGATGTCGCTTACATTCCCTTGCGGAGTGTGGCTGGAAAGCGACAGCAGAGTCACTGAACCTGGTCTAGCTTAGGTTTCTCTCTCTATGGAGGAACCTGATGAAGAAGATACTGCTCTCTACGGTGGCGTTTGCCGGCCTGACGGCTGGGGCGATGGCTGCCGATCTCCCGATGCGTGCTGCGCCCCCGCCGCCGGTGGCAGCGGCCGTGCCGGTCTTCACCTGGACCGGCTTCTATGTCGGCGTGAACGTCGGCTGGGCCTTCACCGATAACGAAGACGGCCGCGATCGCGGCAACCGTCTCGTGACCCCGCGTGGTGGCCCGGGCAATGAGCCCTTCGATGTGGTGCCGGCGGCAGGCGGATCGTTTGTGACCGGTAGCCGCCGCAGCGGGAGCGACGACGGCATCCTGGGCGGTGGTCAGGTCGGCTACAACATGCAGTTCGGCATGTTCGTGGCTGGTATCGAGGCCGACATCCAGGCCATCGACCTCGAAGGCGGCCGCGATGGTCGTCGCCTGACGACCACCGGCGTAGCCTCGGCTGCACCTCGCTTTGATGTCGGTAGGCCGCGTCACGGGATTATCGGTGCCACTAACAACGTGTTCTTCGGTGGCTTCAACGGCGCCAACGGTGAAGATGTTGACCTCTTCGGCACGGTCCGTGGCCGCCTCGGTGTCGCCTTCGACCGTACGTTGATCTACGCCACCGGTGGTCTCGCCTGGCGCGATACGGGGGACAACGACGGTCGCAATGGCACCGTGGGCACCCCTCCTCCCGGCTTCTTCTCGACGGTCTCGCCTGGAGCTGCTGCTCGGGGTGCGCGCAATCTGGCCCGCATCAACAGGAACAACAACGACTTTGACGCTGAGGACATTGGCTTCACGGTCGGTGGTGGTGTCGAGTATGCCTTCACCAACAGCATCAGCGTCAAGCTCGAAGGTCTGTATGTGGACTTCAGCGACGGCGACAATGGTGGCCGGAACAACCGCATCGTGGGCGTGACGAACACCGGGCGGAAGATCAGCCTCAGGGGCGCCGGCGGCATCGACGGTGTCAACGAGTTCGGCCTGGTGCGTGCGGGCCTGAACTGGCGCTTCGGCACCTGGTAAGCCGCAGCACACCCTCAGCAAGGCAAGGAAGAGCCCGGCATCCGTGCCGGGCTTTTTCTTTTCAGACAGGTTCACGGTACAGCCGCTCCCGCTGGAGCGTGCAGTCAGACCGTCAACGTCTGCGCTGGGCGCCAGTGCGTCAAGCGCGCCTTCATAACCGCGCCGTATGAGCGACCGTGCCGCCGACGACAGCCTTGTTCTCAGACCTGATAACGACGGGCAACTGTTCGTGATCCGCGTCCTCAATTCCGGGGAAGAGCGCGTTGCACGCTACTGCTACCGAGCACTCAACGGCCGGGAGCTACGGTTCCCGATGTTCGATGACCCTGAGCGCCCAGGCGATTACACCGGATGGGTGCATGTCGGATCGGGCGCCGTCGCGGTGCGGCGCCTACAAGGCCTCACTGAAATGAAGAGAGGCCCGGAGCCGGGTTAGCGGCTGCGACGGGCCTCTCCCCCGGCCCCACGGGATTGCTCCATCAGGGCCGAGTCTCAGATCATCACCATGAACGGGTGAGATGAACGATCCATTACCCGGTTGGTTTCAGCGCAGCCGCTTTGTTCTTGAAAGCGTCACACAGCATCGATAGGTTTACAGAGTAGCCCTGACGCTGAGGCATTCGGGCTCTTGGACTTGGACCTATCCTTGTCCACCACGGGGCCGAGCGCGGATGTACCGCCGGCCCCGTTTCGATGTTGAGCGGGTTTATGCGGTTTTCGGCTAAGCTGGGGTAAACTCGCTATAAATGTTCATCGAGCGACAGCCGCCCTGCCCGATACCCCCGCCGCATCTTGCGCTGCTGGAGGGCATGTAAAGCCGCGAGCGCAGCCCCCTCCCCTTCGTACTCGTCCAGGCGGACCCTGCCGGCCGTGCCGATCCGGCCCCAGCGCCGCACGAGGACAACACGTCTGAATAGGTCGGACTCGACATCGAGCGAGTAGAACCGCGCCATATTCCGCGCAGGCTCAACCCGGCGCATAGCGACAGGAAACAGCGGGAGAGCGAGCTGATCGGGACTAAATGAGGACCGAGGCCGATGGCGCATGGCGGAGATCCGGAGGGGAGGCGTCCAGTATGACAACGCCCATCGACTCCGCCTAGTGCCACCACCGACGGCGCCGGGAATATGAGCGTCCATACCCCTTTGCCTCGCACGATATCCCGTCACTGTCAGTAT
>JAESFH010000319.1_pt1 | contig 15493 bp, 12 predicted proteins | sample 9269381 | NCBI WGS metagenome assembly JAESFH01 (sample SAMN14504062, study PRJNA617094) | algae metagenome | isolation source: Aphanothece sp. CMT-3BRIN-NPC111 and co-occurring heterotrophs from well... | place: USA: Clark Mountains Wilderness, California | collected 2010-04-18
TCGGGTTTTTAGGGGCACAAACCTAAGAACTGCTTTGGTGTTGCCGAATACTAGAAAGCGAAACGTGACGTACAAAGTTAGCTGCTGCGATCGCGAAGCGTGTTGCGGAGCAACGTATCGCCCTTGGCGTTGCCGTTCGCTCTCGCGTCTCAAAGACGCATCTCTCTATAACCTTGCATTCAACTGAGTTTAGCGGCTAGCAACCTCACGTACTCGCCTTTAATGATTTCATAACACTCACACGAGAGCGCTTCCAATCCCTCCCGATTCAGGATGGTAATTTTGCCACGGGTGTAGCGAATCAGTCCTGCCTGTTGAAGGGCCTTAGCCGCCTCCGTGACACCAGCACGTCGTACACCCAGCATCTGGGCAATAAATTCATGAGTCAGGGGCAACTCGTTTGACTCTACACGGTCATAGACTAGCAGCAGCCAACGAGCAAGTCTCCCATCGAGATTATGGAGGCGATTGCAAGCAGAGTTTTGGGAGATGAAGGCGTATAGCGCTTGCATATAGCGCAGCAGCAGACTTTGCAATGAACCAGCCCGCTGAAACTCGCTTTTGAGCAAGCTTGCCTTCATCCTCATGGCAGAGCCTGCTACCTGCACAGTCGCGGTTGTGATCGCGATATTGTCTCCCAAAGCGGCAGGGATACCTACAACGCCGTCATTCCCCACTAAGCCAACTTCGACCATTGAGCCATCTTCCATAGTGGAGAGCGCAGAAACTATTGCCCGATGGGGGAAATAGACGTATTCAATTGGTTCACCAACCTCGTGAAGGACTTGTTTAAGAGAGAGGGGGACACGCTCTAGATGAGGAACAAGGCGCTGGTACTCAGCATCTTGCAGAGCGGCTAGCAGTCGATTGACTGCCTGAGGGGAGGCTTCGGACATAAGGTATGAGGAATCTTTTAATTCTTAATAAAGTTGTTGTCAGAAAAAACAACTGACGGCATCAAGAGAAGAATTTAGACCCTAGTCCAAATGTCAAAAAGTGTTTATTCACGAGGGATTGAAACCCCCTCTTGTATTGTATCAAATTGACAGGTGCCGCCGCCTATACCGCTTGCGGTATAGGCGGCGGCACCGAGTAGCGTTGAAAATAATAAAATTACCTCAATGTTTGGTATCACGCTTGACAAAGTGCTGTGATGCGTTAGCGAAGCCATAGCAAAGCTTAAATAACCTCAATTGTTCTAAACTCGCACCTTAAGCCAATCAACAATAGTTGGCGGAAGTTCTCGCTGCACCTTACTGCTGACATACATCCCGATATGTCCGACTGGAAAGGAGCGCACCGTATAATCTTCGCTGCCAATATACTTCTCAAGAGCCAAAGAGGAGGCTGGGAAAACCAGATGATCCTGCTCGGCGTAAATGTTTAAAATTGGGATGCGGATATTACCCAGATTTACTCGCTTGTTGCCAATCTCCACCTGACCTTGAATCAGTTTGTTTCCCTGGTAGAAATCCTTCATAAACTGTCGGTAAGCTTCCCCAGCTTGGTCAGGACTATCGAAGATCCACTTTTCCATGCGGATAAAATTAATTAGTTTGTCCTCAGAATCGATATTCTCCAGCAGGTCAATATACTTCTGAACCCCTAACTGGAAAGGCTTGAGCATCAAGAACTCCAAGTTCAGGAAGTCGCCGGGGATATTGCCGAGAGTATCTACCATTAAATCTACATCTACAGCTTTTGACCCCAGAGTGCATCCACTCCAAACATTAAGAAGTCCCTCATTGATGTGAAAATCAACCGGAGTGACCATCGTAATCAGGTTTTTCACCTTCTCCGGGTAAAAGGAACTGTAGCAGAGGCTGAAGGTTCCCCCTTGACAAATGCCTAAGAGATTGATTTGCTCTAGGTTGTGCCTCTCTAGCACTACATCCACGCAGTTGTTGATATAGCCATTGATGTAGTCGTCAAGGGTCAGCCAGCGATCGCCACGACTCGGATAACCCCAGTCAATTAGGTAGACATCCATGCCAAGTTTGAGCAAATTGGCAACAAGCGATCGCCCCTCCTGTAAATCGACAATGTAGGGACGGTTCACCAGGGCATAAACAATGAGGATGGGGATGTTTAGAGATGCGGAATTTTGCGTCTCTACAGGCGTGAAGCGGTACAGCACCACTTTGTCTTCCCGATAAATCTCTTCTTTGGGAGTTACCCCGATCTCAATGTCCTCCTCACGCAGGCGGCTTAAGTTATCGATACCCTTGACCAGTGTTTGGGTTAGCTCATTAAACTCGTGCATTGTATCCTTAAAATACCTGTATTACAGGAAACTTTTATAGCAGTTAGATCAAGCTTTATTATTGGATTTTTCCTAGTTCAATCTTTAATCTGAGATTCTGCTAAGGCTTTTTTAAGCCTTTTAACTTCCTTACGCAGTTCATAAATGCTATGGTGAACCTCGTCTACTTCGCTCCTAGTTGGCAGGTCATACATTTTCTGAAATACTTCCATGATTTCTTGCTGGTAAAGCCTGTATGTCATAGATGAATTCAAGAACTTCCCCTGGATTTGAAGGGCATCCTCTGAACGAAACGTCTGTGCGAAAACGCGGTCAAACACGTTACTCCAGACTTGTAAAAGCTGCTGCCAGTCCTGAACCGTTTTCTCAGAGGATGCCAACTCTCGCATTAGCTCCTCAAAGCTCTTCAGCCAGACATCAAGCAGCACTACCTGATAGTCAAAGCTCGCCTTAGAGAAGTTTGCCCAGGCATCAAAGCTCTTAAGCAGTTTGTTATTGAACTCACGGGTATACCCCAATTTCGGGCTTTGCAGAAAGCCGCCAAAGGTCTTTTCATAGATGTTCCAGTAAAGGTTAATTATTTCGAGTAGCGCCGAGGAATCTCCTACTACCATGCCACTGCCACTATCTACTGGCTTTTGTAGTGATTCTGCCCAAAGTTGAGTTAACTTTTGCAGCCCATTAATATAAATCTGCCACAACTCGGCTTTGTTTTCAGTAGTTTTACTATCAGAGCTAGCCTTAGCATTAGCAAGTGTTTCGGGAGTTGTAATGGATTTGCTCGGATTAAACCAGCTTTCCCACATCTTATCTTGAGTCTCAACCCATGTTTTAATTAAATTCTCAGTTTGTTCAATCCAGGAATTAGCGTTGCTTTCCATTATTTTTCGGCTCTATTTGTAGTCGATAAAATCAGAATTGTTTAGGGGCTATAGCATTTCTGCTTAATAAGGAGCTTTATTTAGCCTGCTCCCGGCAGACGAAAGTACGCGCAAAGCCCCATCGTTTAGGACTTGTCATTACCCACATCTGCTCAAACCCTAACTGCATTGTCATCCCGCCCTGCACTTAAGTACAGGGCTAACAGCTTAAGTCGGTTAAAACCGACTAATTTAAAACATCTATAGTCCGTTAAAACGGAATGCACGCTATTAGCCTGGGATTTAAACCCCAGGCGCGATGTCGGGGAAAGCATCAAGAAAGACACCTGACAAAATGTGGGTAATGATACTGAATCCGGTTTATATACCCCTTTTTAGATAACCCACGCAATTTTGTCTTGACGTTCCGGCGGAACGTCAAGACGATTAGAGATCAAAAGGGAGTTAGAGGAGCGGATTTGGTATGACAAGTCCTGTAGGATGAGGGGCAAAAGGTTTTTCCTCAGTCCTCTAAAAGAGGACTTTCGCTATTAGCCAGGGGTTTCAACCCCTGGCGGGGTATCGATTCTAGGATAAATCTGAAGGGGCTAGGGGGGATACAAGTTTCAGCTTCTCGTTTTGATATGCAAAAACCCGTTGCTTTAGGCGCTAGGTTTAAACATCAGCTTTCTGTGTAACTAGCACATTCAGAAGTTTTCTATTACTTCATAGAAGCTGCCATTTCTTTCTGAACCTTGCTCTTAGCAGCTTTAAAGTCTGTAGCCATTTGCTCTTTTTGCTCGTCGCTACAGTTCTTGTCAATTGCCGCAAACAAAGTGCTTTCTTCTTGACGGATGTGATCGCCAAGCACATCCATGAGCTGCTTAATTTTGGATTTAAATTCGTCGGATGAAGAGGGACTGATAGACTTAATTTCATCGAGCATCCGCTTCATTTGGGCTTGCTCATCGTATAGCTCTTGAGTATTGTCGTCGCCATAGAAAGAGCGAACATTCGCATAGACGATTTCTTCTTCGGCTTGAGAGTGCGCCAATATATCTTTATACAGCTGCCCGAAATATTCTTGGAGTTTTTGAGGATCGTCAGTTGCTCCGATTTCGGTGAAGATAGTGTTCACCTTGTTATGATCCAGCCGGATGAGGGTCTGGATGTTCATATCTTGTTTGTCAGTGTTGTGCGTGATAACACTGCCAGCGATACCTGATAAGGCGGCGATCGCATCTTGTACCCGTGCCCAAAGCCCCTGATCTGCGTCTTGTCCAGTCATTTCGCGGACACCAGCCTGTTCTAGCATCCCCTTCAGTTGCTCTTGGTGAGCGCGACCTTCAAAGTTAACGGTATTTAACGGCGTAATTGCCACTTCAATATCAGCCCCTACCTTTTGAGCAGCTTTATGAATCATAATTCCGCTCATGGCTTGACCATGCTTCATTAATTCATGGTGAATAAGTTTCTGATAAAACGTAAACTCATCGCCGGACATCATCTGCTCAAACTGCGGGATAAAAATCTTGGTGGCAGCACTAGGTTCACTCTGAATGCCATATTGAACGATTACAGTATCGATGATGCCAAGGTTTTTCTGGTCATCAGAGAGCATATTCTGGAGCCGCTCACGAATATCTTCATAAGGACAGGCTTCGATAAGTTTTTGATCATTTGAGAGAATTAAACTTTGAAATGCTCTCAGGTCTGCTAATCTTTCGCCGATTGCCAGCCGCGTAGTATCGTTAATCGTTGTAACCATTGTTAATTCTCCTGATCGTGAAAATAATCTGAGTTGATGTCTGAAGTGCCACAGAAATAACGCGGCTAAATATGGATGCCCCCAATAAGCTAATCGGCATTCAAGTTGCATAGTGAGAAGCTGTTCTGGAGCAGGGGAAGCAGGGGGAGAGAATTATGCAATTTAAATGCACGTCAGCTTACTTCTGAAATTCTGGCTCTACCCTATTTTTCTTTCACCTGTCTTAAGTCAGGTAATTAGGTTTAACGGATCAAACCTACTGTGCCAAGCTGGCTAGCGATTTCCAATTGTTGGAAGTTGCTCGGGCTGTACTGCCAGGGCGACATTCCGCCCACCTCGCTGAAGTTCTACTTGCAACTTGCCGCCAACACCAGCCTCATCAAGCAACCGTTGCAAAGCGATCGCTTTTGTGATCTGCTGATTGCCAACCGAGTGAATCACATCTCCGGATCGCAGTCCTGCCTTTGCCGCTGGAGAACCTTGACCCACCTGAACCACCAAAACGCCTTCGTCTTCTTCAACCAGGATATTGCTGTTTGGCATCCTATTGATCTGCTCTTTTACCTGCGGGTTAAGCGTTAACATCTGAATGCCGATGTAAGGATGCTCAACATATCCTTGAGCAATTAGTTGTTGAGCAATTTTTTGAGCAGTGTTGATGGGAATGGCAAAGCCAAGTCCCTGTGAGCCTTGCAGAATCGCTGTATTGATGCCGATGACTTCCCCTCTGGCATTCAGCAAGGGGCCACCAGAGTTACCGGGATTGATAGCAGCATCCGTCTGAATGAAGCCAACCCGCTTATCTGGAATACCAATATCGGCGCTGGAACGTTCGGTACCGCTGATGACGCCTACTGTCACTGTTTCCTGTAGACCGAGTGGATTGCCGATGGCGATCGCCCATTGCCCATGTCGCACTCGATCTGAGTCACCCAACGTTACCGTTGGTAAATCTTCTGCCTCCACCTGAATCACAGCAACATCTGTTACCGGATCTTTCCCTAACACCTTTCCAGGTAGGATGCGACCATCTCGAAATGAAACCGTCACCGTATCCGCTTCATCCACAACATGGGCGTTGGTCAAAATCTGACCAGCAGAGTTAATCACAAAGCCAGAACCGATTCCCCGTAATACCCTAGCAGAGGGAGGAACTGCGCGAGGTCCGCCCCAGAAGGGTCTGAGGACATCCGGAACATCGCCTCCTAAATTACGAGACATGTTGACTTGAACCACCGCAGGTTCTGCCTTGTCTACCGCTTTAGTAACAAAGTTAGACTCCAAATCATCTCCTTGGGGGAGAATATTATCTCCAATACGCGCTAGAAGAACTGATCTGTGCATTGGTTGGAGGGGTAATGCTTGAGCCGCCTTTGAGTTGCTGAGTAATCCCACCCCCAAGCTAACTAATAAAAGCATTACTCCGGTAATGAGATAGCGCAATAATCGTTGACCTGCTGCAAAAAGCATATGCATTCCTGATCTGAAACCCATGATCTGCTTCTTCTCCCCTCAAAATAGAATTATGTCAAAGTCAGCATACGCGATTAGGAATAACTTCTCCTCTAACCTTGGAGGCGATATACTCGACAGGCTCAAAATCAGGCTAAGCTATTGTGCATTTAATTCGTATAATCTACACGGCTTTTATCTGCCATAGGTTAGTTGCCACTGGCAAAAACCTAGTAGGTAATGCCAGCAAGTTAACTGCGTAATAGCTTAGGAAACAATAAACTGCTGGTACTCCGTGCAGCTAATCGCACTTGATGACACGTTAATAGCGAAACTAAGCACGAATATGACAAAGTATAGACGCGAAATTTTGCGTCTATGCAGTAATTAAAAAGGGGGAAAAAATGGCAAAGCGAGTTGTGCAACGAAATGACTTAGAGTTTTATGACTTGAATGCAGAACACTGGTGGCACCCAGATGCTAAAATTTATGCCCTTCATCATCTCAATCCTCTCCGCTTCAATTACTTCGACCGCCACATTGCGAATTGGCAAGGGCTTAAGGTCTTGGATGTTGGCTGTGGAGGTGGCTTTTCCTGCGAGTTCGTGGCAGCACGAGGAGCGCAGATGTTTGGGATTGATCGCTCTGCAAATTGCATTACAGTCGCAAAAACCCACGCTATCAACAAAGGATTTGAAATTGACTACCGCAATGGCTTAGCTGAATGTCTACCCTATGATGTAAATTTCTTTGACGTTGTACTTTGTGTTGATGTTCTAGAGCATGTTGCCGATTTAAGACAGACTATTACAGAAATTCACAGAGTTTTGAAGCCTGGAGGATTCTTCTTTTTTGACACTATTAATCGAACTTTTAGGTCACAAATCGTTATGATTTGGTTGCTTGAGGAAATCCTACAAGAAATTCCTCGTGGCGTTCATGACTGGAATAAATTTATCAAGCCAGAAGAGTTAACTGAGTTAATGCAAAACAAGGGTTTTACAAATATTGAGATGAAGGGCTTTAATCTTTTTGGCAATAAGGTGTATGACTACGTTACTGCCTATTGGCGTTATAAAAAAACAGGTGGCTTTAGTGCCAGCATTGATGATAATACTTCAGTTATGTATATTGGCAAAGCAGAGAAGTTATTAAGTTCATCCCTAGGCTGAAGTTGGGGGATTTAACGTTAGTAGTTATATTAGGAAGGTACGGATACGCCTAATATTACTAACCCAGGGGGCTGAAGTTAAAGCACTAAAGATGGAGGGAGAGGGTAGTATTCCAGACAGCTTACCTTTATCCGGCTGGGCAACTTCGCCCTAGACCATGCCAGGAAGTTGAAGGACGAAAGGTTATTATCCTAGCTACAACAGCAGCGCCGCCCGTGCTTGGTGGATGAGGCGGCAGCAGTGGTTCCTAATTTGGGTTGACACTCTCACCGCCAAGCTACGCTGTGGCGGGAGATTCTTGCTTCAATGAAACCCGCTCTTTGATGCAAGCACCATCAAGTCTTACAGTCTCTCCACAAGCTTGAAATTCGGTATGCCCTACCGTATTTGACAGTATTCTCAAGCCTTCTTCCCTAATGTTTTTCGCTGCGTTTTCGTCACGATCATGTTGAGTTTGACAACTGGGACAAACCCATTCACGCATGCTTAAATTCAATGAATTATTCTTAAACTTGCAGCAATTACAAAGCTTTGTGCTAGGAAAAAATCTGTCAACTTGAATAAGTTTTCCGCCCTCTCGTTCCAACTTGTAGCCTATAAAATTAAGCAGCATACCAAAACCAGCATCATGTATTGACTTGGCTAAATTAGTACGTGCTAATCCTTTTATACAAAGGTCTTCTACTGCAATGACTTGGTTATCGTCAACTAACTGTCTTGAGAGTTTATGCAAGAAATCTTGTCTCGTATTTGTTATTTTTTCCTGGACTTTAGCTACTCTTTTAACTGATGAACGTCTATTATTCGAGCCTTTAACTTTCCGAGATAAGGCTTTTTGCCTACGCTTCAAACGCTTGGCATATTTACGGGTTGGCTTAATGGGGTCAACTTGATAACAGCTTTCGCCATCAAATACAGTTACTAAACTGTTTAAACCTAAATCAATGCCTGATATTTTGCCTTCTTTATTGCTTGTTAAATCATCCGTTTCAAATAATATTGCTGCAAAATACTTATCCGTACTTGTTTGATAAACAGTTACAAATTTAATCTTACCGTTGATATTTTTTGAGATTGAAGCTTTAACTATTCCTAGCTTAGGTAGTTTTAAACCACTGTTTTTAATTGAACAACTTTCGGGGTAACGAATTGACTGCTTTCTATGTTTGCTTTTAAACTTAGGAAATCTCGCTCTTTTAGTAAAAAAGTTTTTGAAAGCTGATTCTAAGTTTTTAAGTGTTTGTTGTAATGTAGCAGCAGTTACCTCTTGTAACCATTCATAATCAGAAACTTTTTTAAGTTGGGTAAGATGTTTTGCCATGTCGCAATAGCTCATCCCCTTACCCGTTTCTTGATACTGAGTGTTAGTTTTACTTAGGTAATAATTCCACACGAACCTAGAACAGCCAAAGCTTTTAGTTAAGGCTATTTCCTGTAATGAGTTCGGATAAATTCTTACCTTGAGTACGTCTAGCATCAGTTGGTTTGAGCTAAAGTTATTCTATATTAATACTTAATGCTTTTAATATACTGGTCGCCATTCATCTCCCGTTAAATCAAAGATTGTAACGGGAGTCCTCTGGCTCCATTTTCGATAGATGCGATCGCAGCAGTGCTGCAAAACTGAAAGCGCCGCGAGAGCTGGCGGCGCTGCGCCTTCTAATTTATCTCCTCAGTATCTAATGTCTGTAGTACTTCTTGCATTTCTTGTGAAGATACCCGTTCTTGTAAAGATGACCAGCAATGCCCTTGACCTTTGGCTACCAAGGATTGAGTGCGTAACTGACGCAACGCATTGATGCAGGAAGGGCAATCACAACCAAAGAGAGTCACCGCCGCATCACTTTCTGCTGCACTGAAGTCAGATGTAGGAGACTCAGATAAATCATTCTCTGCCGCACTGAATTCTAAAGTGGGATACTCAACTGGGATATTGCTTGAGGATGCAATCAGGATTCCTTTAGTAGTCTGACGTATCACCGAGGACTTTAGCTTCGAGGTTGTGGGCAGATCACATGAAACAGGTTGAGTGGCTGGAACGTTAGCATTAGTTTCGGCAGTAGCACGTCTGGCTTCAGAAGCCGATGCCATGCTAGTCAGCAAAACCATTGTTAGCATTGAGCCAGCAAGGGTAGGAATAGCAATCAGGCTCAATAAAAATCTGTGCTTCATTTGAGTACACTCTTCAACTTGACTAATGACGCTGTTGCCCAATAATATATCGGCTTTTTTGCCTCAAGGCACCAATACTCTGAGACTGAGAAAGGATATTGCCTGTTTCTTGGCTTCTTCCCCCCGCAGATCATAGCGCGGGTCAACATACTAGGTTATAGAAATCTCGATCCCCCCTAGTCAGGGTTAAAAAAGGGGGGAACCTTGACTCGCCGCCTTTCTAACTTTGTTGGGGGATCTCTTCTGCGTAAATTTTAAAGTTATGAGTTGAAATACTTTTAAAACTCATAACTCCGCTTTTTGGGGGTGAAGATCAACTGATAATATAGCAGTCGCCAAGGCGGCGCAAGGCAATCGACCTCAACCCTATGCATCCAGAAGTGCTGCTATCACTCTTCAACTGCTCAAAGCTAATTGCTCAAAGCTAATTGCTAAAAGCTATATCTATCAGGGATTGAAAGAAGTCAGGGTAAGAGATGGCGGCGGCTTCGGCACCGTGGATGGTGGTGGTGCCTGTGGCGTTGAGGGCGGCAACTGCAAGGCTCATGGCAATTCTGTGATCCGACTCGGACTGAACATCTGTGCCTCGTAGGGTGCTGCCGCCAGTAATTTCTAGCCCATCAGGTAGTTCTGTGACTCTGGCTCCCATGCGGTTTAACTCGGAGGCGATGACGGCAATGCGATCGCTCTCCTTCACCCGCAACTCAGCCGCATCCCGGATCACTGTAGTTCCTTCCGCAAAAACAGCTGCCACTGCCAGAATCGGTATTTCATCAATTAAGCGCGGTATTATATCACCGGAAATTTGGCAAGCTTTTAGTTGTCCGTGGCGTACCCGCAAATCGGCTACTGGCTCACCAGCAACTTCTCGCTGATTTTCCAGTGTAATATCGGCACCCATCATAGACAGCGCTTCTAGAATGCCGGTGCGCGTAGGATTGACACCCACATTTTCAATATATAGTTCTGAACCGGGCACAATTGCTCCGGCAACCAACCAAAATGCTGCTGAACTGATATCCCCCGGAACGATAACATTTTGCCCTTGTAGGTGTGCTTGACCCGTTATCGTAACGCTGTGAGTTTCTGGGTCGATGCTGAGTTCTGCCCCAAATGCCTTGAACATCCGTTCGCTGTGGTCGCGGGAAAGCGCTGGTTCTGTAATAGTAGTTTGTCCTTCTGTCATCAAACCAGCTAGCAAAATACAGGATTTAACTTGCGCTGAGGCTATGGGGGAATGGTAGTGAATAGGTCGCAACTGTTGACCTTGAATCGCTAGCGGTGCTTTTGAGGTATTCTGACGCCCCCAAATTTGGGCACCCATTTGTTGCAACGGAAGAACAACGCGAGACATGGGACGCGATCGCAGGGAACTATCCCCCGTAACTGTGAAAAATCGCCCTGGGTGAGAAGCTAAGAGTCCCAGCATTAGCCGCAGGGTAGTACCAGAGTTACCAGCGTTCAAAACATCAGCTGGTTCTTGCAACTGACCTAAACCAATACCCTGCACCCGTACTTCTTCTGTATTCAGTTCCGAAATATCTGCTCCCAAAGCGCGAAAGCAAGCAGCAGTGCTACGAGGATCTTCTCCCAAGAGGAGTCCTTTAATGGTGGTTTCTCCTTGGGCGATCGCGCCCAACATTAAAGCGCGGTGAGAAATTGATTTATCTCCTGGAATCCGGAGACGTCCGTTTAAAGATATACCTGATACGGGTCTTTGAATGATTAAATCTTGTTGATGTTCGGTGCTTTTGAGCGTAACAACGGGCATGGCATAGATGGGGATGAACGCGCCTTGAGATTTTACCAACTCTGGAGTCTCTCTGCTCATGAGTTCCCCAGCACCTATCGTGTTTCAAAAGTTATCCCAAGCCCCTTTTTCCTCGGCATAGAACTTTCGCAGTCCCTGCAAACTCTCGGCAGCAAACGCGGACTTAACCATACCGATTAACTTGCCCCAGTTAAACAAGTCGCGCACGGAAACAGATTGCTGAAATTTTTTAGCATAAAAATCGACCCAAAATTCAGGTGCTCGTTTCTGCTTATTCTTCTTCCAGCGTCTGTGCCAGTAGGCGAAATCTAAGTTTGTCGGTGGATCGACACCCAGAATTGGGGGAATATCGGCATAGCTGACAAAGGTGCTTATTCCCTCTGCTACTACGTGTATTACACGCCGCCAGCAATCAATTCGATATATTTGCTCTGGCTTGCGCTTTAAAAGCAAGGCGATCGCTTCTTTGGTGACGAATCGAGCGAGAGGATGAAGTTTTAATTTTGATATCATAAGGGAGAACCTTCTGGTATGTAGGTTTTTCAGGCGATCGCCTCTTAGTTTTGCTAGCCTTGGGGCGATCGCTTTGAATATAATTTATATTAAATATGCAATTGCACTTAATGTCAATAAAAAAATGGGGTTAATTAGGTTACGAGTTCGTGAATTGGCGGCTGAGAAGGGTTGGACGCTCAAGGAAGTTTCCGACCGCTCTGGTGTAACCTACAGCACGGTTGTAACTTATGTGCGACGCCCTGCAATGGCAATGACTGACTTTACCGCTATTAGAAGGTTAGCCCGTACTTTTGATGTAATGATCGAGGATTTGGTGGAAGTTTTGGAGGAGTAGGCGAATGGGGTATAGCAAGCGATCTAATCAAAAGAGGTAACGAATGCGTCGTCAACTGTAAAATGCTATTTTAAAAATTTATTACTAAATTGCCATGACTGCTTTAACCTTAAATTTAAACTCCATTATTAAACTTACCGACGAGCAATTTTATCAGCTATGTCAGGAAAACCAAAGCTTGAGATTAGAACGCACTAAGGAAGGAGAATTAATTATCATGCCACCTGCTGGCGGAGAAACTGGAAGAAGAAATCTCAAAATTAGCCAACAGTTAGCTAATTGGGCAGATACTGATGGTACTGGCATTGCCTTCGATTCCTCCACTGGTTTCACTCTCCCCAACGGTGCAGATCGTTCTCCCGATGCTTCTTGGATTGGGCAAGAAAAATGGGATATCCTTACACCCGAACAAAAAGAAAAATTTCTTCCCCTGTGTCCTGATTTTGTCGTGGAATTATTATCTCCTAGCGATAGCTTGAAAAAAGCTCAGGAAAAAATGAAAGAGTACCGAGACAACGGCACTCGCTTAGGTTGGTTAATTAATCGCAAAACTCAAAAAGTCGAAATCTATCGAATCGGGCAAGAAGTGGAAGTGCTAGAATCTCCTGCAACCCTATCAGGAGAAGATGTTTTACCAGGGTTTATCTTAAATCTCCAACCCATATGGGGATAGGTAAAACTCCCCGCCCACTAGGCTCCGGTGGGGCATTAAACTGGCTTGGCTTTCACCACTTCGCTCTTCTGTCTTTTCCTGGTTTATCTTTTGATTTAGCCAAGATTTTTCCTTTAAAAACGAATAGTTAAAAAGGCGATCGCGCCCAACATTAAAGCGCGGTGAGAGATTGATTTATCCCCCGGAACCCGCAGGCGTCCTTGTAAAGATAAAAGCGATCGCACTCGCTATCACTTAGGGAATTTGATAAAAGACAGAACGATAAGAAACCCAATTTCTAGCACGTAGCTGATAAAAACGCTGCGATTGAGCAATCCATCCCATAAGTAACCTTTGTGTTTCGGTGTCACATTCCGCTTAAATGCATAATTCCATCCGCCAAAGATGGCAGGACTACGCAAGTTAGAATCCTTAAAAATCGTTTCAATCTCAGCTATGCGAGGATAGAAGCCGCGCTGAAAGTGCTTCCATTGACTTTCGAGAATCCAGAAAAATAGCGGAATTGCACAACCAATTAAGGCAATAAACCCCTGTTTCTGTTGTAATACCAAAGTGATGACAGCCCCGGTTCCAGTAATTCCCAGCGCTTTAATTACCCAGATTTGTTTGTTGTAGTCTTCAATTGTGTTTTGCAGAAAAAAGTATTCCTGTTTCAACAGGTCTAGCTCAAAATCAGTCAGTGGCTTAGGTGGATTGGCTGGTGAGGGATTAGACATTGGATGCAGATATTGTTAACAGAGATTAAGATAAATCAAAGCATTATCCCACCGGAAGACGACATACCTCAGTTAAACACTCCCTACATGGTCAACTGGAGTTGCTATCTCAAATCAATCTGCACCACCTATGCCCATTGGTGGGAGGTTTACACTTTCACAGATGTTGTTGGACGCCAGCGGGTTAAGGCAGAACCGTTGCCGCTGCTATTTGATTTTGACCAGATGGTGCAGATGGTACTGCCTGCTAGAGAAGAACTTGGTGAAGGGCAGCAGAAAATTGAGCGCTTCAGTGTTTTGGAAGGATTGCGGAAATACGCCGCGGATCATGTGTTGCTTGTGGGGCGACCCGGCTCGGGGAAATCGACGGCACTAGCGCGACTGTTGCTGGAAGAAGCTCAGAAGGCAAGAGGGAAAGACGAGGAGAATTCTCCTTGTCCTATTCCCGTACAGGTAGAGTTGCGGTATTACCGCACTTCCATCCTTGATTTAGTCCAAGACTTCCTGCAACGGCATGACCCCAACTTAGTCCTAGATGCCGAAACCCTCAAAAGCTGGCTGCGTCAGGGGCAATTATTGCTGCTGGTAGATGGACTGAATGAATTGCCCTCAGAAGAAGCGCGGCGGGATTTGCACAAACTTCGGCAGGACTACCAGAAGACGACGCCGATGATTTTCACCACGCGGGATTTGGGGGTGGGGGGCGACTTGGACATTGCCAAGAAGCTGGAAATGCAACCCCTGAGTGAAGCGCAGATGGAGGAGTTTGTCCGCGCTTATCTGCCACAGCAGGGGGAGCAGATGTTGAAGCAGTTGGGCAGTCGATTGCGGGAGTTTGGGCAAACGCCGTTGCTGTTGTGGATGCTGTGTTCCCTGTTTAAGGCAATGGGGAAGGTGCCGCCGAATCTGGGCTTGGTATTTCGCCAGTTCACCTCAAGTTATGACCGCAAACTCAAACAGGATATCCCGGTTTCTAATGAGTTTCGCGATTGGTGTCCCCGACTGTTGGAACATTTAGCCTGGGTGATGACTTCTGGGGAAGCGCTCACAGAGTTGCAAGTTGCCATTCCTAAGCGGCAAGCGGAAGCAGTGCTGACAAAATTTCTGCAAGATAAGGTGCCTTATCCAGAGAACTGTATCCTCTCTTGGCTGAAGGATTTGCTCAATTATCACTTAATTCAACTGGGGGCAGGCGACCAAATTGAATTTCGCCACCAACTGATTCAGGAATATTACACGGCAGAAAGCCTGCTGAAGCTATTACCGAGTCTCAGTGATGATGAATTAAAACGGGAGTATCTGAATTATCTGAAATGGACAGAACCTCTGGTACTGATGCTGGAGTTGCTGGAGGATGAAGCACAGGCGGTGCGAGTGGTGGAGTTAGCCTTAGAAGTAGATTTGCGGCTGGGGGCGAGGTTGGCAGGAGCGGTAAAACCCAATTGGCAAAAGCAAACTGTGGGTTTGGTAGCTGGGTTAGAATGTCTTCCGTTGCTCAAAATCCACTTTCTGAACTTAACCCAATCTGAGAAAGCTACTCCGGAGCTAGTTAAAGCCCTCAATCATGAAGACTCTAGTGTTAGTTGGAGGGCGGCTGAAGCTTTAGGTAAAATTGGCTCAGATGCCGCAATTCCGGAGTTAGTTAAAGCCCTCAATGATGAAGACTATAGTGTTCGTGGGAGGGCGGCTGAAGCTTTAGGTAAAATTGGCTCAGATGCCGCAATTTCGGGGTTAGTTAAAGCCCTCAATGATGAAGACTATAGTGTTCGTGGGAGGGCGGCTGAAGCTTTAGGTAA
>JAESFH010000320.1_pt1 | contig 15472 bp, 11 predicted proteins | sample 9269381 | NCBI WGS metagenome assembly JAESFH01 (sample SAMN14504062, study PRJNA617094) | algae metagenome | isolation source: Aphanothece sp. CMT-3BRIN-NPC111 and co-occurring heterotrophs from well... | place: USA: Clark Mountains Wilderness, California | collected 2010-04-18
AGAGGCTGCGATCCGCACCGTCGTCGACACCGCACGTCTGACGCCTAGCGCCACCGTCTTCGGCACCATCCTCGCCACCGTCCGCGCCTGAAACCCTCGCGGCTCCAGGCCTGGGTAATTACGGGAGAGGCGCTGATCGGGGTTCACCACGATGCGCTTGAGGGTGTACCCGACGCCGGTGGCGAGGACCTCCCAGGTGCCCCATGGGCGGATGCCCCGCTCCCCCACCTGGTAACAGACGGCGGACATTGGCGAGGCAGAATCCTGCGCAACTTGGCTGTTCATTGCTGCCCCCGTTTTCGAGTTGCAGCGCTGTAACGAGCATGACGTTACGTCAGGCAAGTTTCTCTTGGGCTCCAACTGCAGCGGGACATCAGCCCCGTTGGATGGCGCCAGAGGTGCTACCCGCACCAATGCCGGATCCGGGCAGATCGTGCTTCCGAGCCGTCGCGCCAGGGCAGTGCCAGTCCTTCTCTGACCAGGGTGGCGCCGATGTCCCGGCCCTCGATTGAGAGCGTGGCGAGGGTGCGGCCGTAGCGGTCGCGGCCATTGCGCGCGATCGCGACCTCCTCGACCCGCACGAGCTGCGCGAGGCGCTCCTTGGCCCGGAGGCCGGCAATGAGCTCGCGCTCACAGCGGGGCTCGTGGCTTTCCGGGGCGTCGATGTTCAGGATGCGCACGCGCTCCCGGCCGAGAGGCACCGTCCCGAGTCCATTGTCGCCAGAGGCCCCGCGAGGACACCAGCACCGCGATTGGGCGCAGCGGTGAGATGATCCAGCCAGCTGACGGTCCGCGAGGATTGGCTTCATTGCGTCCTTCACGTGGTCACCCCAAGTCATCCCACCGGCCGCGATTGGCTTCGTTTCGTTATTTCCACTTCATCTCTCCCGCTGGAAGCGGAGCCAGGATCTGCTCGAGGCGCAGGAGGGCGCGGCTGCGGCGGGTGAGGGCCTGACGCTCATAGCGCTCGAGGCGGAGGAGCGCGCGGAGGGGATCAGCTGCCTCAGGCGGGCGTTCGGCGAGGCGATCCGGGCCCTCCTGGCTCAAGAGCGCGGCGCGCTGCCGGCGGATGGCGCCCAGGGTCAGGCTCTCGAGCGCGATCTGCTCGGCCCAAGCCAATGCGGACGGATATGTCACGCCCGCGCCGGCAATCGCCTGCGCGAGCGGCAGGACCAGGGGCTTGGTCGGGGTAGGGGCAGGGAGGGTGCGGCTGAGCCCGTGCTTGAGGGCGTTCAGGCGCGAGCGCGCGCGGCCGGCTTCGGTGCGCGGGCCGGTGCTCTTCTGCGCATTGCGCCGGTTGGCCTCGATCTGACGGGGTGTGGCCATCACACCGCCTCCGGCGCAGGCAGACGCGCTGGCCCGTTTGTCGTACCCCCACGCGGTGGACGTTTGAGGCAATCCTCCGCCTCGGCCCGCACCACGATTGGCATGCGGTGGTGCGCGTCAGCATCTGGGTGCGATGGCGGGCAGGCTGGCCTGCGCTCGTGGCCCGCAGGGGCATCACAGGGCCGGGGTGGGCGCTTGAGGTACTCCGTCTCCGGCTCGTGCGCCGGGGGCGGAGGCTCAGGCCGCAGGCTGGCATCGGGCGGCTTTGGAGCACCGGTGTCCGAGACCGCGCGCAGGCGCTGCGCCTGCGCAGCGCGCCGGCGGTTGATCTCCCGCAGGAGCCGCTCGCGGCGCTGCGTCAGGCGGGTGCTCATCTTGTCCAAGATCTCGAGCCGCTCGAGGTTGGCGGCGTAGGCGCGGGTGGCCAGGAGCGAGACGTCAAAGCCCTTCTCCGCGAGGCGCCGCTCGACATCGGCAACCGCGTCCGGATCCCGGGCCTCCCAGCGCTCCAGGAGACGGCGCACGAGGCGGGCCGCAGGCGCGTTGGCTTTCAGGTGGCGGCCGAGCTGATCCCAGAGCACGGCGCGGCGGCCGCGGGCGAGGATGTCGGCGCGCACGCGCGTGTGGCGCTGCAGCTCCCAGGTGAGGTGGATGTAATCCTGGATCCAGATCCACTCGAGCGCGTCGCGGGGCTCAAGGGTGTGGAGCAGGCTCTCGCGTAGGGCCTCATAGGCGGGCCGGTCCTCGCCGGGGGCGAGCGGATCATGGGCGAGAAAGGGGTCGAGGCAGGAGGGTACAGAGGACGCGGTCATGGCCGATCTCCACGGCAGTGAGGTCGGCCGTTTACAAATTACACCTTGACCTGGTGCGCCTAGCCAGGATCGGACGGAGGAGCTGATCCAGATTGTCGAGGAGGCGCAGGCGGGGAGGAGCGATTGGCTTGGTTTGAGGTGTGACACCCCCTCTCGAAATAGGGGTTTCACCTGGGGTAACAGGGTGGGTGACACCCGCTGTGGAGGCGCCCCAACACTGTCAACACGAACGATCCTGGTGACACCCCTGTCACCGGCCGAACGGGGTCATGGGCATAGTCACGACCGAAGTGGGCCGTCAGGGGCGGGAGACCACGAGGTCGAAGCGGGGAGGGGCGTTTGGCTTGGTTTGACGTCTAGCACCCCTCCTCAGAGTGGGGCTAGCACCCGGGTGGCACGCGCAGGAGCACCGCCTGTGGAGGCGCGAGAACACTGCCACTGTCGCTGCTACTGAGGTGGACAGCGCCAGGGGGGCTAGCGCGCCCGAGAGGATCAGTCAGATAACGACAAAGTCCGTGTGGGTCAGCACGAGCCCTTTGTCGACTTGAGCAAACTTCACCATCGCGCCAGGCCGGCTGCCGTCCGCATCGTAGAAGAGCGATCCCGTTCCCGTGTCGTAGATGATCCGATGCGCCCTCGTCGTGGCTGCCGTGCCAATTGCGAACTCAGCATCCGAAAGGGCGCGCTCGTCGATCCCGCTCCTCAGGGGAAGCGTTGTGAACACGGCATTGTCGAGCACGATTCGATCACCGTCCTGACGATCGAAGTTCACGAGGGTGTCGACATTGGCCGTGCCATTCAGCGCCGCGTCGAAGATGAACCGATCGGCATCAGCATCCTTGCCGCCATCGAGGATGTCGCGCCCCAATCCGCCGATGAGGCGATCTACTCCCGCAAGACCCCTGAGCGTGTCGTCCCCGCCTGAGCCGTTGAGGACGTCGGCGCCGCGGCCGCCGGTGAGAAGGTTCGCCTCTGCGTTCCCGGTGAGCACCTCATCCTGACCTGCGACCATAAAGGTGAGCGTCCCCTGGTCGGAGAGGCCCCTATCGCTGACCACATAGGTGAAGGTGTCCGTGCCCGACTGGCCGAGGATGAGGTCATTGGCCTTGTCGGCGGTGTAGTTGTACGAGCCATCGGTTTGGATCGTGAGCGTCCCGTACCGACCTGCCAGCGTAATGCCGCCTGGCTGCACAGCCTGACGTCCGGCATGGGTCACCACGAGCCTTGCACTGTCGACATCCCAATCGTTCGCAAGCACATTACCGGGGGCCGAGAGTGCGGCATCCTCGGCGAGGCTGACCTTGTCATCAGCAGCGACCGGGGCATCATTGACGGCTCTGACGGTCAGGCGGAAGGTATCGGCCACATTCAGCGTGCCATCGCTTGCCGTGACTCTGAGGGTGAGGACACCACTGAAGTCCTTGGGCGGCGTGCCGGTGAATGTGCGCGTCTCAGCATCGAACGCAAGCCACGCCGGCCATGCGGCTCCACCCGCAAGGGCAGCCGAGAGGGTCAGGCTGTTGCCATCCGCATCCGAGAACGTCCCCGCCGGGAGGGTGTAGCGCCACGGAGCATCCTCCAGGGAGCGTTGATCGGGAATCGCGCTCACGACAGCAGGCGCCGTGTTGGCGAGGAGCGTCACGCCGGACGACGGGCGGCTGGTGTTCCCGGCCGTGTCCGTGGCGATCGCGGTGAGGTTGTGACTGCCGGGCTCCAGGGGCTCGATGAGAACGCTCCATGTGCCGTTCGCCTCCGCGACGGTTTCGCCGATGAGGGTTGATCCGTCATAGACCAGGAGGCTGGACCCGGCTTCAGCGGTGCCGGTCACCAGGAGCGGTCCGGGGACGACAATCCCGTTCGCGCCTAGTGGACGGATCACCGGCGCGGCCGGCGCCCGCGTATCAACGGTGATGCGATGGACCAAAGCATCGCCCGTGTGCCCGGCTGTGTCTGCGGCCGTGATCCGAAGGGTGTGGGTTCCGTCTGAGAGCCCCGACGGCAAGGTCAGGCTCCAGGAGCCCTTCCCATCAGCCGTGGTGGCGCCCAGAAGCGTGCTGCCCTCCCAGACGCGGATCTCCGCGCTGGCTTCGGCCGAGCCGGAGATCAGCGGCGTGGCATCGTTCGTCACGTCCTGGGGCGAGGTGACGAGGGGTTCGGCGGGGGCGAGGGTGTCGACGGTGATCGCGAGCGCGGCGGGACTGCTCGCCCAGCCGTCAAGGTCCTCTGCGACCACCGTCAAGCGATGGAGCCCCTGCGCCAGGTTCGCGAGCACGACCTCCCAGCGGCCATCTGAAGCCACAAGCGTATCACCGAGGAGGGTCTCCCCCTCATAGACGACGATCCTCAGCCCCGGATCGGCCGTGCCGGAAAGGGTAAGAGCATTGCTGCTGATCAGCCCTCCTGTGGTGCTGATCACGGGAGGAGTGAGCGTATTCATGACCACGACCGAACTCTTTCTGCTGCAAATGACCGAAGCCACTCCTGAAGAGTGACGCGCCGGCTGCGCCGATCCGGGTGTTGCTTGGGGGCTGGCGGATCGTCAGAGACGACCCGCCCTCCGCAGCCGTCCTGCCTCAGAACAGGAAGTCGGTTGCGCTGAGATCACCAACCTGCGTGTTGAGGAGCTTGATGGTCTGACCCGTCGTGGTGCTGATCAGCACGTCGTCCAGCACTCCATCCGTGTCAGCATCGAGCGTCGTGAGGGAGAGGCTCGCAAACGTCAGGCCGGCATCCAGATCCAGCTTGTCGCGTCCATCCTGGTAGTCGGTGACCATGTCGGATCCGAACGCTCCGGAGAACACGAACACGTCGGCACCCGTCCCGCCGCTGTAGCGGTCGTTGCCCGCCCCCCCGTCCAACCGGTCTTTCCCGCCGGTGCCCAGCAACACATCTGCGCCGGTGCTGCCCGTTAGGGACACATCCGCGTTGGTGCTGCCCACCAGGATCAGCCCCTCGTGGGTGTCGGCGTTGCCGGCCCGGTCGGTCGCCTGCAGGGTCAGGGTGTGGACCACGTCGGAGAGCTTGGGCACACTGGTCTTCCACGTGCCGTTTGCACCGGCCGTGGCCGTGTCGAGCACGACCCCGTTTTCGAGGATCTTCACCGTCGCGCCGGCCTCGGCGGTGCCGCTGAGAACTGTCCTGGTGGTCGAGGCCACAGCCCGCGTGATCAGCGGATCGGGGGCGGTGGTGTCGATCGTGACCGCAAAGGCCTTCGACTGATGGGTGTTGCCCGCGAGATCGGCGGCGATCGCCACGAAGGAGACCTTGCCGTCACCGCCCGCCGTGTAGCCGAGGCTCCAGAGGCCATTGGCGTCCGCCGTGGTGGTGCCGACCGTCTCGCCGGTGCTGAGAAGCACGGTCACGGCGGCCTGCGCCTCCGCCTTGCCCGTGAGGATCAGGGACGTATCCTTCGTCACCCCGCCCCGGCCGATCGAGCCCGCGGCGCCGGCATCGGACAGGGCGGAGGTGATGGCTGTGCCGGTCGGGCCGGTGCGATCGATCGTGACTTGGAAGGGCAGGGAGCCCACACTGGTGTTCCCGACCGCATCAGTGGCCGTGGCGGTCAGCTGATGCACGCCATCCGCGAGCACCACTTTGGCGAAATCGAGCGCCCATCTCCCGCTGGCGTTCGCCTTGACGGTGCCGAGCAGCGTCGCACCATCGTAGATCTTGACCGTACTCAGGGCTTCCGCCGCGCCCCAGACCGCGAGCGTGTTGTCGCTCGTGATGCCGTCTGATCCGCTCGCGCCGGTGTCGGTGCTGATGCGCTGAAGGGAGGGTGCCGCGGGCGGCGTGGTGTCGACCGTGAGGGTTACTGGGGACGATGTCTGGGACGTGTTGCCGGCCTTGTCGGTGGCGGTCGTGGTCAAGTCGTGAGGGCCGTCCGTGAACTCCGTCAGGACCACACTCCAAGCGCCCGTTTTGTCGGCGACGGTCTCACCGACGAGGGTGATGCCGTCATAGACCCGAACGGTGGCTTCTGCCTCGGCAGTGCCGGTCAGCGTTGGCCGGCTGGAGCCCGACACACCACCAACTGCGAGAGGGGCATCGGGCGGTGTGGTGTCGACCGTGACGGTCACGGCCGATGAGGCCGAGGAGGGGTTGCCCGCCTCATCCGCAGCAATCGCCTTCAGGTTATGTGTGCCGTCGGTCAGGTCCTCCAGGGCGACGCTCCAGGCGCCGGTCTCGTCCGCGATGGTCTCACCGATGAGTTCATTGCCGTCGAAGACCTGAACGGTGGCTCCGGCCTCGGCTGTGCCCGTGAGGATCGGTCGGCTGGTACCGACCAATCCGCTAGCTGCGAGCGGGGTGATGACAGGCTGGTCGGGACCTTGGGTGTCGATGGTCAGTTCGTGGCTGGTGCTGTCGCTGACGTTACCTGCCGCATCGCGGGCTGTGATCGACAGGGTGTGGGAGCCGTCCGCGAGAGTCGGGAGTGTCAGGCCCCAGTGGCCGTCCTCGCCGGCTGTTGTGGTGCCGAGAAGAGTGTTGCCTTCGTGGATCTCGATCACCGCACCGGCTTCAGCGGTCCCGGTGAGATTAGGCGTCGCGTCGCCGACTGGCCCGGCCGGAGAACTTACATCTGGCTCAGCCGGCGGCAGCGTGTCGACCGTGATCTCGATCGGGTCAGAGAGCCCGCTGAGGACGCCGTACTGGTCCTCCGCTCGAGCCGTGAGAGTGTGCGTGCCGTTGGTGAGATTTAGGCCGTCGACGGTCCACCTACCATCATCCGACACAATGGTGTCACCAATGAACATCCCAGCATCGTAGAGTTTGATCATTAGCCCGGGCGTGCCAGTTCCCGTGACTGATGCTTGCGAAGAGTCCGTCAGGCCACCTGAGGCAATTTGAGGTGCATCCGGTGGCAGGGGGTACCCACCCGTTTGGATGTTCGCATCAACAAGGTCGGGAAGAGCAACATCCTTCAGTCGCGCAACAGTCGAGTTCCACAGCCTACCGTTCGATGGGCCATCTGAATCTAGTTGAATGAGGGTGTCGGAGCCGTCTTGAATAAGACGAAGGATACCAGTCTGCTGATGCCATGGATCTTCACTCCCGCCCCACGGACGAAGCAGGTCAACTATTCTCGATATGTCGAGAATGTCACCTCCGATGCCTGCTTTAAAATCCCGGACCTCTACAGGCACGAAATATCTGAGTGCGAGAGTATCTTTATCTATATCATCGCCGAGGGAAACAGTAATGGACACATCACTCGGGCCATAATTGATCCTCACCTCGTCGGAACCTGTTCCCGCGTCAATGGTGCCAGAAATCGAGTGAGAGGTGATTAGATCATTACCAGCGCCACCTCTGATCGTTACATTCTGTGTCGTGTCTGCATAAATCACATCGCTGCCTTCTCCTCCATCAAGAACGCTGTCGCGGATGAAGAAGGCATTGATGGTATCATTCCCCTGGTCGCCGCTGGCGGCCACGTTTCTGAGGTATCCGAAGACATCAATGATGTCGTCGCCTGAGCCCCCATCAAGTCCTATAGGGCCGCCTGCATTCTCCCAGCTACCGTTGGCATTGTCCGTAACAATATGATCATTGTCGGCGCCTCCGCTCAGAGATGCCGAGGCGAAGACACCGTAAGCACCTAAATCGTCTCGCCCTTCATCTCCTTGCAGCGTTACCTTAGAGCCGTCTTGACTGCGGCGCACCGAAAGGGAGTCGTTGCCACCCCCACCCAGCAATATGTCATTGCCCCCGTCCCAATCGTACAGATGGTCGTGGTCTTCTGCGCCATCAATATAATCGGAACCCGAGCCGCCGTAGATCCGGTCCTGGCCCTCCCCACCTCTTAAACTGTCGTCGCCAACATCTCCGTACAGAACATCATTTCCTTCGCCTCCCATCAGTGTTTCGCTGCCGGAGTCGCCATAAATAATGTCGTCCCCGAGATTTCCGTCGAGGGTGTCGTAGCCGCCATTTCCCCTAATGATATTGGAAGCATGGTCGCCTATGACATGATCATCATAGATGGAGCCAATGATGTTTTCGATCCCGGATAAAGTGTCTGTCTCGGGGCTGAATTCAACGAGGTATCCGGAGGCGCCCCCTCCACTGGGGCTGATGCCCTCTCTGTCCCCTCTTGTGCCGCTGAACAGGGGTGAGAAGTAGGAATACATCACCAGATAGTCGGTAACGCTGGTGTCGAAAGAACCGCCACTCTGAAACGCCGACTCTAACCATTGCGCAAACAGGTTGTTCTGAATTGCGCCATCCGCAGCTCCCGACCAGAAGAGAAGGCCACTTCCGCCATCAGCAGCTGCCTCAGGGCCTGTGACCCAGCGCCATTGACCTTCCGCTTCGGCATCGGAGCCACCGATGTAGATGGTATCCTGACCTGCGGAAAAGAGACCCTGCACAAACTGCCATTCCTGGTAGGACGTGAGGGTCGCGAGATGACCGCTGACCCCCGCGAAAGTCTGGGCGGCGGCCTCTAGCCGGGCCTGGTCCCAGGAGAGAAGTTCGTGGTTCACATACGTGTACACATGGCCGGTGCTCGAATCCCGGATGTAGCCCGGCGGCAGCGCCGCGGCCTGGAGGGCTGAGACACCCGTCAAGGCGACGCCCTTCGCGAGGTTGACGTGAACCCCAGACGTCGCGTTTGCATAAGAGACTGTATCGCGCCCGTCCCCTCCATTGATGGTGTCGTGCCCAACTCCACCAATGAGGGTGTCGTCTCCACCGGAGCCATTCAAAACGTCATTGCCGCTCGTCCCCCAGAGTGAATCGCTGTCCGGTCCGCCCTCCGTATCAGCAACCGTGAGCTCCGTTGCGACTCCGAGAGCCGCCAGTTGCTGCGGCGTATAAGACGTGGTGTTGCCGGCCAGATCGTGCACATCGACACGGGCGACCTGATAGGGACCAGGAGCATTGAGCTGTGACACGGCCCGGGTCACGCTGGAGACTCCATCTTCCCACGAATCACCAATGCCGAAGACCCCGATGAAGTCGAAGGTGCCCACGTCCGTGGTCATCCCGCGATTCAGCCAGACGACAACATCTTTGATCCCGGACAGATCGTCAGATGCTTCTGCGTGGATCGTGAGGGCCGCCGACCCGGTCGTGACGTCCACCTCTTCCGTGAAGGTGAGGTTCTTGAGTTCGGGCGCCGTGTGGTCCGCTGTGCTCCCGACAATGGTGAGCGACGGCGGCGCTCCAAATGCCTGGGCTTGCTCAGCGCTATAGAGGCGAGTGTAATTGGCGTTGTCAGTAACGTCGACACGCAGGAGGGAGTACTCTCCGGGATCGTTGAAATGAGACACAATCCGGCTGACGATCGTACGTCCATCATCCCAGGACTCCTCGTAGCCATACAGACCAACCAGGCTGAATGTGCCGATGTTAGTTGTAAATTTCTTGTCGAACCAAAGGACAACTTGTTTGATCCCCGATTCGTCTGTCGCCACGGCGTCGATGGTGATCGCCGTCCCGCCACCACTCACATCAACAGTGGCTGGAAACGTCAGCGAGACGAGTTCAGGAAATGTCGTATCAGTCATCTACCCCCCCAGCGGTGGCATGCTGACCACCGGCGCTGCGTACTCAATCAGGGGGGTGGTGGTGGTCGCAATACGCCCTTAGACGAAGCTTGACCGTAAATTAGATGATCCCGAGCTGAGCGCGGGCATTAGCGCCATCAATCAACGAGATGGTTGTGGAATAGGTTCTGCCAACGGCGCTCTCAGAACCGCTTCCCCTGCGTCAGCCTATTCGGTTTTTGATGCCAGATGCCTGCAGAGGTGCAGGGTTGGAGTGAGGGCGACCACGCCAAACGTACCAAACCACTCACCGCTTGGCTCGCCGCCGTCCAGCCCCTGGCGTTTGCAGGCAGGCCTCACCTGCGTTGGCGGCCTGAGTGTCCTCAGGACACCAGGTGGCCGAGGGCGCGTCCCGCCGTCCAGAGAACTGCACCGATCCAGGCGAAGTTGAGCACCACGCCAGCGGCAATCAACGTCAGGGCCACCGCGAACCGGGCTTTCTCCGGAGCGCTCGAAGGCGATGTGGCTTCTGTCGGGACGATGTCGGCTGGGATCACAGTGGACACGTTGCACCTCTGGATGCGAAGGGTGGCTTGTGCAAAGGGGCAGCTTGAGGCGTCAGGATTGACGCCTACAGGTGGGGGCGTGGGTCTTGGTGATGCCCGCCGACGGGCAGCGAGGGACAAGAGCGTGTCGGCGTTCCCTGGAGAGAACCTCTCACGCTGGCTTGTCAGGTTTGTGACGGCTGCGGCGGCAGGAGCTTGCTAACGGCTGTGCCGATAGCATTCGTCGAGAGCGGGTCCCGCTCATGTGCCACTCAATAACGAGGCGATGAGGGCACCACCATCCTCAGAACTGAGGATGACGCAGGGGCATCTTGAATGGTGAGCGAACGAAGCTTTCAACGATTGGCTCGATTGCCGGTCGCTGTCAGACGAAACCGGTGCGTCGGGCTGGATCGCGGCGCCGGTGCATCGCGATCTGGTCGGTCGAGTGGAGGCAATTGTCACGTGTGCAGCCCCGCGACATCAAGGGGTCAACTGGCACGGCAGGGAAGAAAGCGCAGGAGAGCGGTGCGGGCAACGCCCTTGAAGGCTTGTTCGTGTGAGCTTGGGTAGTCACGTAGGTACAGAGCGACGGCGCCGGCCGCTGACGAGAGACGCACGCTCTGAGCGGGGCACCGCCCCTGGCTGGCCGCCTCCCGCTCTTGGAGGAGTTTCTGGATCGTGTCGGCACAGAGGCGCGCCCGGCGCTGCAGGCGCCGCGGGACCTGGTCGGGCGCGGGGGAGGCCATGAGGGCATCGCAGCCGGGTTGAGCTTCGCCCGCGAGGAGGGGACGGGCGGAGGCCGGGGAGGCACTGGCCGTGACCAGGAGCAGGCCGGAGATGATGCCAAAACGGCGCATGGCGTCCTTGAGGAGGGTGTCGATCTCCTTCTATCCGCGACGGCGACAGGCGTCGATTGTCTCTCTGTGCTTTGATCGTCAGGCGTGATGCATTCCAGACCAGGCCTCGTCCGATGGGACGCAGGCGGGGAGGAGCGTTTGGCTTTGTTTGCCGTGTAGCCCCCCCTCCTCAGAGTGGGGCTGGCACCTGGGGTAGCACGCACAGGAGCACCGCCTGTGGAGACGCAAAAACACTGCCACGATCGCTGCCACTGCGTTGGCCAGTGCCAGGGGTGCTAGTATGCCCGAAGAAAGCAGTCGGGTGATGAGGACGACCGTGCGGGATTGTCGATCATGAACACCTCTGCGACAGCACAGCGGCGACCTGGAATCACGCCGCGGCTGGATCTGTCCGGCCTTCCAGGCCCATTCATGTCCGAGACCCGCAGGTTTAGTGGAAGGCGAGCTTGTTGTGTTGAGGGCATTATCACAAGGCGCCCCATTTAGCATGTGGGCGGCGGCTCATAGACTGCGAAGTGAAGGCCGTTCTTCCGCAGGATCCACTTCGTCGTAACGTCCTCCAAGACAGTGCTATAGAAGGGATTGCCACGCTTCCGATCGAATACGCGAGCCGCAAGATCTTTCTCGACAAGGACCAGCGCTCTAGCAGCACACAGGATGTCAGAAACCCCGCTTGGCCGCGGCAGAGGTATTTCGGCGTCCACCTCCCAATCCAGCGGGCTCGGCGACCTCCGGCGCATGACCAAGTCGTAAGGGGTGAAGGCGGGGATCACCGTAATGGCTCGATCGCTGTTGTCGCTTGTGATGCGAGAAAGCTCCTCCCATTTGGCGGCCGTGAGGGGACTGGTGCGCAGGAGGGCGGTCCCGTTCAGCTCCTGTGGCATGGGCACAAGCTGATCGACGCGCGTTCCCTCGCCATAGGGATGGGCAAGGGCCGCGCCGAAGACGACGATGCCGGTTGCCGATAGCACCGTTAGCTGCAGTGTCACGTGCCGCGGCTTACTCCACAGCAAGATGGGGGCGATGAGCGGGGCGGCAAACCATGCCGGCGTCAAATAGTTCCAGCTGATCGAGGACGACCAGGAGATCGAAAACAGGGTCGCGAGAAGAGGGATACGCTCCAGAAGCTGCGCCTGTGTCACATGCAGCAGGGCCCACATCGCGGCCAAGCCTGCGGCGACGACGAGCGTGGCCGACAAACCGGGAAAATTCGACATGAAGTAATAGTACCGCTGTCCTCGCAAAGATTTTTCGATGACGTCATCGAGGAAAAACAGACAGAGCGTGAGGATCAGCGTTGAATAGGCCAACCCAAGCGCGCTCTCCCGCCATTTGGTGAGACGGACCAGCACGAGTACGGCTGAAGCCACACCAAGACCCCAGAGGACGGGTCTACTGCGCAGATCGATGAGATAGGCATAAACACCCGCGCGCCAAACATCGTGCGAACGACCTGAGCCCGAGATCTGCCTCAGCATCGGATGCAGCGCGTCAGCGCTGGCAAAGAACAATGCCACCAAGGCGCATGCAGCCGCCACGCCGATGAGATACCTCAGTCCGCCAAGCGGGTGCCAGATCAACGCAGCGACGCCCAGCACGACCGTCACAGCAGCGAAATTCTGCTTCGTCGCCATCGCGGCCGCGGCGAGGATCCCGGCGATCATGTACCGGCTTCGGGAGGCACACTGAACCGCAAGTGTGCCAAAAAACACACCGTCGCTTGTGTGCCAGCCGAAGAGCAGCGAGTGGTGGACAGAAAAAACAAAAATCGCAAGCGCCGTTGGCCAAAAGAACCCTGACCGATGGCCTAAATCGGTTGCCCGGATCAGCAGATCTGTGCCGCAGAGTGCGATCACAGCAAATTGTGTCAGGCATAACAGGCGATCGGCATAGATCCCGACATCACCGAGCAGCAACGGGAGCGCATGCAGGTACAGCGAGAGCGGTGGTCGAACGTAGAAGAAGTCTCTGTAGGGAACATCGCCAGACAAGATGCGCCAGGACAGTCCTAAAATAAAACCGCCGTCCTCTGTATCGAGCCCGAGGGGGGCCCACGCGGTGGCGTAGAAGAGCACTGTGGCCGTGAAAAGCGCCGGTCCCATCCAATGCTGGGGGTGGCTCTCGATCCGGTGGTGGGCCGCCAATCGGTCTCTCCGTGGCCTGGTTCATCTGCGATGCAGCTTAACGCGCTGACACGCGTGGAGCAGCCCAAGGCAGGCTGATTGCCGGGCGAGGGTTTGGGGTGATCGGCCGTGCTCTGGGGCGGGAAGGGGATTGACGCCCCGTTTACAGGAGAACACCGCCCTCGGATCGGGAGGAGCCCCCTGGTGGAGCCCCGTCCGCCGGCGTGGCAATTCTGACACTCCCAGGGCGACCGCGCCTGACGTTGTCGTTCCAGCTGGTAGAGGCGCAAAGCTTGGTCGGATGACCTCGATGCACGCAAAGGGGGAGCGAAACGACGCGCGTCAGGTCGCCTTGGGTCACGATGCCGCGGAGGAGGGCCCTCATCCCTGGTCCCCTCGGCTCGTAGCCGGCAGATGACCGAGGAATAGAGCCGGAGTATGCCCAGGCACCAGTCAGTTGGACGCTTCCGAGAACCCTGTTGTTCGAGCAGCGGGGGCGTCGATCGCGTCTCTCTTGGCCTAGGAGGAGGTTGGCTTGGGCTGAGCCCCACAACGAGTCGCCGGTGGGTCCTCTGGTTTGAACCGCAAGCTCTTTGACAAACTGGGAGGACGTGCCTGTCCAGGGGCGGTCAGGACACCAGATGGCCGAGGGCGCGCCCCGTGGTCCAGAGGACCGCGCCAATCCAGGCGACGTTGAGCACAACGCCAGCGGCAATCAACGTCAGGGCTACCGCGAACCGGGCTTTCTCCGGAACGGTCGAAGGCGGTGTGGCTTCTGGCGAGACGGTGCCGGTCGGGATCACAGTGGACACGTTGCACCTCCGGATCTGGTGGATGGCTTGTGCAAAGGGGCAGCTTGAGGCGTCAGGATCGATCAGCCGGCAGGTGTGGTCGTTGGTCTCGCTGATGCCCCCGCCCGCTGACCGGCAACGAGGAGCAGGAGCGTGTTAGCGTTCCGTGGGGCGGAAGCTTTCATGCGGGTTTGTAGGATTTATGACAGCTGCGGCTGCAGGAGCTTGCCGTCGGCCGTGCAGATCGATTGGGTCGAGAGCGGATCCCGCCCATGCGACACCCAATAGCGAGGTGATGAGGGCACCACCATCCTCAGATCCGAGGATGACGTAGGGGCATCTCGAACGGTGCATCACCGAAGTGATCGCCCATTGCGCCGATCATCGGCCGCTTTCAGACGAAGCCATTGCGTCGGGCCGCGTCACGGCGCCGACGCATCGAGACCTGGTGCCGGGAGACATAGCCACACCCGAAGCCAGTTCCGAAGATCACAAGCGCGATCGCGAAAACGGGAAGCATGTCGGGAGCCAGGAACGAGAGCATGGTGGTGTTCCGTGATGAGGAAATCCTGAAGCTGAACGGTAGTTGTCCTGCCGTTGCGTCAGGCAACGCGACAGAAGTACTGGTGTCGAGCGTGAGTAAAGGTCGGCTTCCATTGCAGGCAAGAGCCAGCGGATAGGTCGGTTCGCTAACCAGACAGATAGATGACTGCCACTGAGTTGAGCAGAGCCAGGGGTGCTACCCGCACCAATGCCGGATCCGCGCAGCCCTCGCTTCCGATCCGTCGCGCCAAGGCAATGCCAGCCCTTCCCTGACCAGAGTGTTGCCGATGTCTCGTCCCTCGGCTGAGAGCGTGGCGAGGGTACGGCCGTAGCGGTCGCGGCCATCGCGCGCAATCGCGACCTCCGCGACCCGCACGAGCTGCGCCAGGCGCTCCTTGGCCCTGAGGCCGGCGATGAGCTCGCGCTCACAGCGGGGCTCGTGGCTTTCCGGGGCGTCGATGTTCAGGATGCGCACGCGCTCGCGGCCGAGTGCGATCGTGTCGCCATCAATGATGATCGCCGTGCGCCCATCGAAGCTGTCAGGCCGGGCGGAGCCCGCCTCCGCCAGCGCCGGCCGTGTGGCCGAAAAGGAGGGCAGGGGCCGGCCTGCGGCGTCCCAGACCAAGGCCGCAGCGGGCAAGCCGAGCACGATCGCAACGGAGTAAGCGGCAAAAGGAATGCGACGCAGGAGCGAGCGCCTGCTCGGCCGCGGGAAGCGAACGACCTTTCCTCCGTCCGACGGGCCAGGGCGCCGTGCCGGTCTGCGCATGATGGGTCCCCCTCGACACTGCCGGTGGGGGCGCATTTCAGCATGGCGATTGAACGGTGTCCCGATCGGCCAGACGGCTTAACGCGCTAAGTAGGTCGCCACAAGTCTTGCAACGGGATAGCTGCGGGTGTTCCCTGGGGAGCATGCGACGACATGATCACTCTCCCGGGACATGGCTTGACGAGGCGGATCGCAAGCGGCTTGCCGCAG
>JAESFH010000321.1_pt1 | contig 15333 bp, 23 predicted proteins | sample 9269381 | NCBI WGS metagenome assembly JAESFH01 (sample SAMN14504062, study PRJNA617094) | algae metagenome | isolation source: Aphanothece sp. CMT-3BRIN-NPC111 and co-occurring heterotrophs from well... | place: USA: Clark Mountains Wilderness, California | collected 2010-04-18
GTCTGAAGCAGGAGCAGCTTGATCTCGCCTGCGGCACAACCGAGACCCGGCTTCCACCCGGACTATCTGCGCCACGAGACTGGCCGTGCGGCGACGATGGGGAGCAATAGAGCCGGCGGGCTGCAGTTCTGGCGGCCTATGCGGAGCACGCCTCTACCGGACGCAAGTTCAATCAAACTTATTAGCGTGGCAGCAACCTCACTCTCGGTTTCGTGGGAACCATCCGGATGAATAGGCCTTCGGCAAAGCGACTGAGATGACGTGCTGGTTGGCTCGATCCATGACCTCGACATACCAGTCCCGCTGATCCTCGCCTTTCAGGTCCCCTTCTGTGAGGCTCTGCCTCCTCATACCCTCGCTGCACGAGGAGAAGCCATGGAGCGAAAGATTGTCAAGGCTATCTATGAGATCGTCGAGCACGATGGTGGATGGGCTTACAGCAAGTAGCTCGATGCAGATTATTATGAATGTTGATTGTACGCCTGAGGAGGCACGGGCCTTTCTGGGACTGCCAGACGTAAAGCCTATGCAAGATCAGCTCATGCGGGGCCGCCAAGGAGGCGCTCGGGGTCGAGCGCACCGATGTGCCTCGTTGGGGTCGAGGACAGAGGTGGCTCGGTTTGTCTGAACAGCAGCTTCTGCTGAGATAAGTGGAGCCCTGCGGGTTCAAGCTGCCACGGATTGCGGCAGCCTGGTGAAGTAGGCTTGATCCGGTGTCTGCCGGTCAAGGCTCGAATGAGGCCTCTGGCCATTGTAGAAGGTCAGGTAGCAGCCGAGGGAGGCGCGGGCTTCGCTGACGGTGTCGTAGGCCCTGAGATAAACCTCCTCATACTTGATCGAGCGCCAGAGCCGCTCGACGAAGACGTTGTCCCGCCAGGAGCCCCTGCCGTCCATGCTGATCGCGATGCCGTTCTTCACAAGCACGTCCGTGCACCCGCTGGACGTGAACTGGCTTCCCTGATCCGTGTTGAAGATCTCGGGCCGGCCGTGCCGGGCAAGAGCCTCCTCGAGAGCCTCGATGCAGAAGGCAGCCTCCAGCGTGATCGACACCCGCCACGACAGAACGCGCCGGCTGAACCAATCCACCACGGCCGCCAGATAGACGAAGCCGCGGGCCATGGGGATGTAGGTGATGTCCATAGCCCAGACCTGGTTGGGACGGTCGATCGTCACCCCCCGCAGCAGGTAGGGATAGATCTTGTGACCTGGTGCCGGCCTGGAGGTGCTGGGCTTGCGGTAGAGGGCCTCGATGCCCATCCGCTTCATCAGGGTCGCGACAGGCCGGCGGCCGATCCTGGTGCCCTCCTGGTTAAGGAGGTCCCGCAGCATCCGGCTGCCCGCAAAGGGGAACTCCAGATGCAGCTCATCCATCCGGCGCATCACCGCCAGGTCTGCCGCGGGCACAGGCCGAGGCAAGTAGTACACGCTACCCCGGCTGATCCCGAGCGCCTTGGCCTGCCGGGTAATCGACAGCTCATGATGGGGGTCGATCATCGCTTTGCGCTCAGAAGGCCGGCCTTGCCGAGCGCGCCGGACAAAAAATCGTTGGTGAGCGTCAACTCGCCGATCTTGGCATGGAGCATCGTCACGTCGACAGCTGGTGCCGCATGCGGCTTCGGCTCTGACCCGAACACGCCGGCAGCCCCCTCGAGGAGCTGAGCCTTCCAGGCCGTGATCTGGTTGGGGTGCACATCAAACTGCTGAGCCAGTTCGGCCAGCGTTCTCTCGCCCTTCACGGCAGCCAAGGCCACCTTCGCCTTGAAGGCCGGTGTGTGGTTCCGGCGGGGTCGTCTGCTCATCGTCTCTCCTAAGCTACGGCCATTCTGGCCGCCGTCAGGCAGAAACTCCACTCATCCGACCTGTCCAGAAATCCTGAGCCACCTCTGACCATCGGTGCGCGGCGGCGTCTTCCGCAAGGACGAGTCCCGCTACTACCCCGAGACTGACACCTATCTCTGCCCGGCTGGGCAGCGGCTGGCACCCCGCTACCAATCGCGCAGGCAACGACGCCTTGTTGTGCGCCTATGCACTCCGGACCGCCCCCTGCTGGACGATAGAGCCGGCCTTTCTAGCGTTCCCGTGGATTATCGTGACGGCCTTCAGCGCCGATCAACTGGTAACGTTGAACTTGATGCGTCCCTCGGGTTTTAAAAGCCTGAGACAGGTATTCGGCGTTGATGGCACATTCTACTGGTGCGTGATTTGGGTTCACTTCTGGAGAGACAGATGCCCCGCAAATATGAGTGCCCCAAGGTTGATGAGCAGTGGTCGTATAACCGCGAAACACACCCTGCTGTTGCTGCCGCCATTCATGCGATTGCCAGCAAAGACCGTTCGCCCGAAGCGATCTGGGAAAATCCGACAGGCGCTGAATGGGAATGCGTCAGGGAGGCGGTTGAAGAGTATATCGCAGAGGGGCTTTTCCCTGCCGTAAAAGGCGGCGCGTATCCTTGGGGAGCGGAGACCATCCAGCTGTGACTCACACAGACCATCGGGTGTGCAGGGGCGGAACTGGGCTTGCGTTGGTTCAGGCTGTGAAAGGCGTTTGCGCCAAGGGAGGTGCACTCGCATGAAGAGAGAGGCGCCTCACAATCCCTCCCTCAACTAACATGCATACCGAACCACCCAACGGGGCCGATTACTCCGCTTGGGCTTAGGCATTTTCCTCGACAAAGAATTTTGTGCCTTTGATCCACAACGCCACACAACCCGTACTTGTCACTGTGCCAGCAACCGATGACTGGCACTCTTTACCGCGTTTCACAGTTCGGACGTAGACGTCCTATAGTTTTGATGGGCAATTAATAATCATCCATGCTCGCCTGCGCTTCAAATTGTTCTGTTCGCAGCGATTGCAATCTTGGCTCGTTTCAAGTGCCGCGATGCTCATCTCGGCATGGCTGATGCGTGGTGGACCGGTATGTTGAGCCTTCAGGATTTTGCCGCAGCAGCCGCCCGCGAGGCCCCTGCGACTGGACGCTGTAGAAGTGGGGTGCATCAGAGCAAGGATGAAGGAGCGCGAAGCTTGTCTTTTCACTTATCCAGAGCGGGAGAGCGCAACCGTCTATAAACGGGAAGTGCCCGATTGTAGGCGTCTCGCAGGCGGGGCTCAGCATCTGAGGGCGGCATGGATAAATGGCCAGGCGCTCTGAAGCCGCTTGCCTCGGCTGTGGAGCCGTGCCAGCCGGCCCATAGCGCCCACTCCGGGCGCAAGCCTGGCTCCCAGGTGAGCGCCTCGGGCATGAATGGAATGTCCATGGCTGCGCACCAGGCAGCGACCACGCCAGCAGGGGTGCGGCCAAGGGCGTCGGCATCAACAACGACCAGGGGCTGACCAATCTGCTCGACCACGTCCGCGGCCACGCCGATTGCGTCCCACCCTGCTTCCTCATCGGTGAAGTCAGGCCAGTGCTCGGCAAGGGAGCGAAGGGTGGCCGCTGGATCGCGGATAAGAAATGAGTTGCGGAAGCGGCTCAGCAGGCCGGCGTTGAGCAGACCGCTGGCGTGGTAAGCCATGTCTTTGACGAACACCGGCTTCACCCTGGCGGCATCCTCAAGCGAGCGCACAATCTCCTCGACGGAGCTATGAGGGAGAACTTCGGCGAACCGGTTCGAGCGTTTATCCAGCCCGAAGTAGTATCGGCGGGAAAATGGCTCGTCGATGACAGTGTGGTCCCCACGCTCGATCATCATGCGCTCGAACGCGGTCGACATGGACCGAGGGACTGCCCATAGGACGATGATGGGATAGCCCACTTGTACCTCGCAGAAATCGGTATGCCTACGTTACATAGGACGATGAGGCTGGCGAGGAAAATTGCTTCGGCCTGAACTGCTCTCCGAGTCGAACCCGCACCAAGACTAAGGGGAGCGGCCGCGCGAAGGAGGAGGCCCCCGACACACGGCCTAGCCACTGCAAGAACCTAAGTGTTGGCCAGATCCGCATAGGTGAAGCGCATAAGACCTCCTCCGGTTCGGCGTCTCGTCTGCGGCAGGAGCCACAGCATGGCCAGCCTGCGCTTGCGGCGTCGGGGCACCTTGAGCATCGACAGAAGCTCAGTAGGGTGCGCGCAGACTTGGCTATTCTTGAGGAAGGTAGCTGTGGTCAGGCCGCGCGGACGAAAGCTCGCGCGGTTGCTCATTTGCTGACCTAATAGAACGCGAGGTTCCCTCGACTGGACGCTAAAGAGGGATAGCGAAGAGCAGGGGATTAGGTGAGATGGCTGCGGCTGAGATTGAGGCGCTCAAGAGGATCCGCAACGCCCTTGTACTTGCTCGGCGTAAGCTCGTCGCTAAGACGAATGAGTTCGGACAAGCTCCAGATGTTGCGGAGCTCATTGCAGCTACAGAGCAGCTCTCTAAGCTCCAGTCAGGCATCGAAGCCGTTGACCGAGCGAATAAGGATGAGGGTGGCCTCGCTCCAGGCTCAGCGGCGCTGCCGAGCGCGACCCGGGGTTAGGAGTATGACCGTTCCTCCTGAGAGCATCCAGGTCGGGAAGTGCTATCTAAGCAACAATGGCATGGTCCGCCGGGTTGTGCGGCTAATGCCGGACGGTCGGGTGCAATACGAGACCCGATCAGGCCCCCTCCGCAATGCAAAGACATGGAAGCCAGGGATGCTCCAAATTCGTGATTTCGCCTCCTCAGCTCAGCGCGAGGTTCCATGCAACTGGGCGCCGGAGGGAGATGGGTGAGCATCCCTCCTGAGAGGATCGAGGTTGGCAGGTGCTTCTGACCACCACGGAAAGAGGATACCGACTGCGCAGGGTGGTCAGGGTCATGCCTGATGGCCGGGTTCAGTATGAGCGCCGGGCGGCGGCTGGCACCCGAGCCGCAACGGTGTGGGTGCTATGCATGACGGATCGGCGCGCATTCGCCCGAACTGCCGAGCGTGAAGTCCCCTACGACTGGACGCCGGAGAGCGAGGGGTGAGATCTCACCTCAACTGGTTTACCCATCCGCCAACTGGCCAACGATGACGCTCGCGGCGGAACTGCTCTTCTGCTATGTTGAAGGGGCCTCCTGTCCGGATCGTTTTATGCTCTCACGCCGCTGTTTCGCAGCCCCCTGGCTGATCCCAGTCGGCCTGCTGTTTGCGCCTGCTCCTGCCCATTCGAATGAGGATCTTTCAGCAAAACGTGAGGTATGCCGCTCAGAGGCGCGCCAGCAGATCAAGTCGCGCTCAGGGGGTGGCGTCAGCCTGTATGAAATCACCTTGAAAGCTCGAGAGAGCTACGTGCGGGACTGCATGGCGCGCGTGTCATCAGGGCCAACGGAGACAGGTTCGGTGGACGACGCGCGCACTCCACCAGCCAAGCGGGAAAAGCGCCAACGCCGCTGATGCCTCACCAGCCGCGCTCGGTGCTGGTTACTCTTCCACCGGCTCCTGCCCCTCCTCGAGCTCCCGTGGCTCTACCTGGTCTGCCGTAGTATCTACTCCTAGGCCGTGCCGTGGCGTCTCAGTGGTTGGGGAGAGTAACCGATAGCACTGCCAAACAGATGGCCGCAGACCAGTCCTGGATCGACACGATAGCGACTAGCGCCATCAGGGTCACCGTCGCGGTAGAGCAAGCATGAAGGCGGGGCGGATGGAGCAGAAACGCGCCCCTGCGATGTCCAAGAGCTGCCCCCACCGAATTGTGACTTGAGCGGCGCTGCTCAGATGCAGCGAGCTTAGATAAGCCACAATAATCTGCTTTATTGCAGCTATTACCAGCCACAGATGACAGGCGCTGGTGACTGAGAGACATGTCCGTGCGCTCCCGCCTGTGGTTCGGAGAGCACCATGAACAATCCCAACAAGCGGAACGGCAGCCCTGCCAGCATGACAGGCCACATGCCGGACACGACATCCACTCCCCTATCCGCCGAAGACGCGCGCGCACTCATCCTTCGCTCACGGGCGGTCAGTGAGGGCGAGGTGCGCTTGGCCGCGGCAATCAACGCTGCTGCCCCTGGTAGTCGCCCGCAGCCTCAGGAGGATGCTTTCGCGCTCCCGCCTGAGGAACCTGTGTGCCAGCCCGTCGGAAAGGTCTGAGGCCACTCTGATGCGCACCACTCGTGAGTTCGTCACCTTCGATCATCCATTTACCCTGATTGGGGTTGATGGAGTGCAACCAGCTGGGACCTACGCGGTGGACGTAGACGAAGACCTGATCGAGGGTCTGTCGTTCCTCGCCTACCAGCGTGTTGCGACAATCATCCACCTGCCGCTCGGATCGGCTGGGTCTGTGCAGGCCGTGATGGTCAATCCGGGTGAACTCGCAGCAGCGCGGCGAGTCGCGGCCCCCTCCCCTCCATAGCTGTGGGTTGGCAGACCAGGAGCCGCGGCAAGGTAAGCGTTAGCGGTCTCCCGGCCTCCATGTGAAGACCTCCGCGCCGTCCTCGTCCAAGATCCGCAGCCCGTCTGGGCTCTGCGGCATGTCCAAGGTCTCTTTGAGGTGCGGCTTTAGACGTTACAAATCTGGAAACCGATGTAACGGCACGGCCTCAAGGCAGGGGCGGAACGTTCCACAGAGGAGCTTCTCATAGACCGGTCGCTGCTGTCGTGCCTCACAGAAGCGCTTGCTTGGAACCCTCTGCCCTGACGCGAATGGAGCAGGGTCGCCGACGGGTATGCAATAGCGTCAGCGACAGGTCCTTACTGACCGCTGACTGGCTCCACAGATGAGATCTCTAGTCCGGTGGCAAGCCTCTCGAGTGCACTCCGTAGGGCGAGAACAGCCTGTGTACGTTCTGTGGCAGACATTAACTCCGGCTCCATCTCAAGCTGGAGATGGGGCGTATTGGCGCGAATGACCGGATAACTGTCAGCGAGATTGGGCTTGCGATCGAACACTCGATAGGTCGTAACCGGATAAGCAATCCCTTTGGCGCTGGTGTGTCCGTACTCCTCGCAATGGATCTCACCCTTCACCTGCGCGAAGGTCTCGTAAGAGATGAGCACGGCCCCTGGTGGCGCTTCGCGCTCAAGGCGCGAGGCAAGGTTCACGGCGCCGCCAACGATCGTATAGTCCATCCGGTCCTCACTGCCGAAGTTGCCGACCGTGCAGTAATCGGTGTGGATGCCGATCCGGCAGCGAAGGGGCGTCTCGATCCCGGCGTCGCGCCAGGTCACCGCGAGCTCACCGACCCGCTCCTGCATGCTGAGCGCCATCTCGACGCAGGCAAGTGCGTCCTGCTTGACGCCGCGGCTGTCGGGATCGCCGAAAAACATCATGATCGCGTCACCAACATACTTGTCGATTGTCGCTCCATAGTCAGAGGCGATCTTCGACATCTCCGTGAGGTAGTGATTGAGGAGCTGGGTGAGGTCCTCAGACTCCATCTTGTCGGTGATCTCGGTAAACCCAACAATGTCAGAGAAGCAAACAGTCAGCTTCTTGCGCTTGCTCGCGATCGCAACATCCTGACGCCCGGTAAAGATCGAGTTATAAACCTGGGGGGCAAGGTACTTCGCTAGCTTGCCTGAGAGCGTCTCCAGAGCCCTAGTCTTCTGCGCGAGGTTCTCCTCCCGCTGCTTCAGCTCCGTGATGTCCGAATAAACCGCAACGGTGCCGCCTTCCTCGGTGCGTCGCTCGCTGATCATGATCCATCGTCCGTCGCTCCGCCGTTGCACCTGCGGCTCACCGGGGTCACGGTGTTGGCGCATCCGCTCGGCTATCCATTCGCTGACACGTCCCTCAGCGTCCGTGATAGACCCGTGCTCGGCAGAGCGACGGATAATGCTCTCGAAGGTTATTCCGGCGATCAGGTTGACGTCTCCGCCGGTGGCGTTGAACTTGCGATATTGCGAGTTGCAGAGCACCAGTCGATCGTCGGCATCGTAGAAGACGAACCCTTCGGAGATGCTCTCGATGGCGTCCACAAGGCGCTGCTCGCTGCGTTTGCGTGCGTCCTCCGCCTGTCTCAGGGCTGTGATGTCATAGGCCCAACAAACCCGCTTGCCACCAGCGAAGCTGACACGGCCACCTTGATAGGCAGCTTGGACGTAGGACACCAGGACATTGATGAGCTTGCCTTGCTTCGTTTGAAAGATAACTTCCTCATTGAGCAGCTGACCGCCACGCACACGTAAGATATCCAGGATTTGCGACCGCTGCCCAAGGTCATACCAGAAGAGCCTTGTGTCGATAAACTCCAGCTCTTCTCTGCTATAACCAAGCATCTTGCGGAGACATTCGTTATGGAAGAGTAACCGCCCATCCTCGTCAACAATAGCGATCCCTGTTGGGCAGTACTCAACAATCTCGCGAAACTGACGCTCGTGCTCGGAAATCGTCTCTTGGAGCACCATGACTGGTCGCCCGTGCTGCAAGGCGGAGCCTGAATTATTAGACATCATAGACCCACGGCGAGGGTTTACAAGATTTTTATCGAATTTCCGACGTCATAATATGTTAGACTGAGCGCAATATGCGTGAGCGATACGATAAAGGTACTTACGAAGGTGTGTGTCGCTTTTGCAGCCCAACCTAGCGCGTTGCTTTCCACATGGGCAAAGCGCCCTTATTTCGCGTTCCTTCAGGCATGGAACCCAAGGTGCTACCAAAGATCGCCTGAAGCAGGCGCCGAGTCAGGTGGCAGAACTGCGCAATGTGTAGCATCGACCGACCCGTTGAGTCCCAATAAGGCGAGCCGCACGAATGTCCTGCGTTCTCCGTATCGCTATTATCATCTAGAAGCGCGCGCTTCAGGATCTTGCCCTACAGGATGATACGCTTCACAACCCAGATGGTCTGCAGCGCTTTGCACCCGGGGCAGGCTCTCCCTGCAGGCTCTCCCTATGGGCCCGGGTTCACAGGGCCATAGCCCCACATCATCGACGTGGCCGAGAACATCCCGCTCAAAAGCAGGATGGCCAAGAGGATGGTGCCAATGGGGATGTGCCTGCACTTCCAGGAGAGCCTTACAGCTTCCCAATGCTCAGATCGGGAGTGATGGAGATCAGGGGTCATGTGCAGCGCCTTTCGTCTCTTGAGGAGCACGCAGTGCAGACCGGGTAGTCCGGGTTGATTGCTAATGAGCGTCCCGGCGCTCTACCATTGGTGCATCGCTCAAGGTCACAGTTTCACGGTAATTGTGGGAGAAACCGGGCTCCACCGATGCGACGGTCTTCGGCAGCGTTGTCAACATGGTCGCGCAGAAGGCGCCAGCCGGAATAATCAAAGCAAGGATGAACAGTGAAAATTTGGGCATAGCTTCGCCTCCAGCGGACCCAAGCAGGTGCCGCGTTGGCAGTAAGAACAATGTGATCGGAAGCAAGTGCATCCAGGCCAGTTGGCCATGACCTAACCAGGGGCGGACGAACACTTTCTTTTATGCTTTAGAGTACTTGGTGTCTGAACGGTATCTTGCACGATCCCTGGGTGCTATTGGCCAAACATTGAGGCTGGAGGGTGAACGTCGCCGCATCCAAGGCCGACAAAGAATACAATCTTTGGCATGCGAGTTTTCCTCCTCCAACTTGCCACGTTGACACCTATTTGGGGTGCTGCGCCCCATCCGATCGGATGGGGCGGGCTATGGTCTAGAAAACTCGAATCAGCTGAGCAAAGGATTGGAAAAGCCCGCCACGAGTTTAACGAGTTCTGCCTGGCGGTGAGTTCCGGTCTTCTCGAACAGGTGCTGGAGGTGCCATTTGGCGGTGGTCTCGGCAATGCCAAGAACTTCTGCGGCCTCAGTCACGCCGCCGACCTCAACAAGGGCCAGGAGTACGCGCAGTTCCCCTGGGGTCAGCTTGAAGGTCTTAGAGACGACCTCCGGTGGCAACGGAGCATCCGGAACCGCCTTGCGCACGAACACGGCAGCAGAAGCGGCATACCCTCTGCCTCCCCGCCGTCGTGCGCCTGACCGGAGAGGCAAGATATGGGCCACAAAGCGCTCGCCGTCTCTTGCTAAGAGGGGAACAGCGATGCCCTTCGTGCCTAGGGCAAGGTCGCTGCCGCCTGTGGCTGCAAACAGTTGGCGCAGTGTCTCGTCAGTGCTGGTATCACTCGCGGCAAGCCGCCCACCCGCCGTGCGCAGAACGTGTCTGGCAGTGAGGATGGACTGTCCGGCCGCATTGGCGTGAATCAGACGTCCATGCTCATCGACGAGGAACACGCCCGCACTTAGGCTGTCGAGGCTGTCGGCAAAGGAGGCCGCCTCAGCTGATTTGACGTCGATTACCCGCCCAATGAGCACCGCACGGCGGACATGCGGAATGATGAGGTGCATGCGCCGACGTGCCTCGTCATCAACCACGCCATCACGCTCGTGGCGAAAAACGCCGAACAGGGCCATGCCTGTCGAGGACCGTTCGAGCACCACCGCAATGTGGTCCACCAAGTGCTGAGGCTGTACCCACTCCTTGTAAAAGCGTGTCTTCAGGAAGTCAGCGTAGGGCATCAGGTCGGCCGTAGAGAACGGCTGACCGACGTCATAGCAGAACTGCGCGGTCGTACTTGGATCAAACCTCACATACTTAGTGAAGTAGAGCTGGATGCAATCCTCACTTATTCCGCCGTCATGGTGATGCATGGCGCCGCTCTTGCTAATCGTGTCCTTGGCGTAGAGCGAGGCGCCCGATCCACCCACAAAAAGTGCTGAGGACTTGAGCACAGATGTCCAGAGCGACGGTTCCAGCGCCGCGTCGTAGAGATCGCCGATCAGCGAAGAGACGTCCTCAATTTCTCCCATCATCCAGCAGCCCGCCTAGGAAGGAGACCAGCACGTCGGCTTCATTCAACTAACAAGTTCGTTTTCCGAGTGTTTCTGGGCACCTGGATAGCCCCCCCGTGCCGAGTGCCACGTTCATGTGGACCCCTCCGACAGAGGGGCGGCATGATCACCGCCCTGATAGCTTATAGCAGATCCGCACAACGATCGTCCCCTGATTCCAAGCCTGAGCCTCGGCTGAGTGCATTAGGAGGCACATATCCTCGTTTGGATGGAAAAGAGGACCACCATGCTCACCCGTCCATCAAAGCTCCTCGTCACGTCCACAGCAACCTTGGCGATGGCTGTTATGTTTGCGTTCCCCGCAGACGGCGAAAGCACACGCCCGATGGCGAGGCGGAGTTATGTACTCCGCCCATTTGCACCCGTGTGGAGTCGGTCGTCTCAGCCCCCGATCCTCGACATCTCCGAAGCCCTCTGGACGAGATCGGCTGGGCTGGTGATAGGGAGGGAGCAGCTCGTTCCAGCGCAGACGAGGGCCTGAGGGCCTGCCCCTGGTCGCGCCTGCGCTTTGGCTGGATGAGCATCACTCAGTCCAGATCCATCGGCGGCAGCACACACACTCCGGTCGATGTAGGGCAGCCTCAGAGCCGCTCTTGTAAGGTCTCTGTTCTCCTCCCCTGTCACAACAATCGTGAGACCCCTCAGGTGGAGATCAAGGGCATTGAGGATGGAGGTATGGCTCAGGGGCGAGCTACCCGCGATACCGACCAGTGTGGTGAGCTCCTGTTCGGCCATCCGACGATCATCCTCGTCGCCCGTCAGAGCCGCAAGCCTCACCAATGCCTCAACGAAGACGCCATTGGCGTTGGGCACAGCCTCATCGTAAGTGGGCTGCGGTCGCACAACAAGACGTTCACCTTGCTCCGACGTCATGGCGAGAACGCCGGTATGCTCTACACGGTACTCATCGACCAGGACATCCCGCCACCGCCGCGCGTCCCCGAGGTACTCAGTCCTTCGTGTCGCCTCGTAGAGAGCTAGCGCAGCCCGCATCATGGCTGCATAATCCAGAGCAAAGCCGGGGAAGATCAGAGATCCCCCCACGCCAGGAATGGCCAAGATGACGGTTCCGGGTCATGGTGCTGCGGATGAACTGAAAGGCTCGCTCCGCAAGACTGACCCAGTCGTGCTGGTCAAGCAGAAGCCCTGCCCGCACGAGGCTGCTGATCATAAGCCCGTTCCAGTCTGCCAGCACCTTGTCGTCGAGACCAGGCCTGACACGAGTGGCCCGGTGCTCCAGGAGTTTCTCACACGCGCTGGCTACACGCTCCTGGAGATCCGGCGGCACATCGCCCGACAGCAGCTGGTTCGGGATGTTTGTCCCCTCCCAGTTCCCCTCCACTGTGACGTCGTAGATCCTCGCAAACAGTGCAGCGTCGTCACCGAGAATCTGTCTCACTTCGGCAAGGCTCCAGACGTAGAAGCGGCCTTCCTGCCCTTCCGAGTCGGCATCGAGACTAGACGCAAACGCACCCTCAGGTGTGGTCATCTCCCGCTGCAGCCAAGCAACAATCCCCTCCGCAGCCCCTCGGAACAGAGGGCGACCGGTTTCGGCCGCAGCCAGTGCAAAAAGCTCGAGGAGCTGCGCGTTGTCGTAGAGCATCTTCTCGAAATGCGGCACGAGCCAGCGTTCGTCCGTGGAGTAGCGGGCGAACCCTCCGCCAAGGTGGTCGTGCATGCCGCCGAGTGCCATGCGCTCCATCGTCAGCAGGAAGTGCGCTCGAGCTGTTCTGTTGCCACTGCGGCGAGCGTATCGGGCAAGCAGCTCCAGGATGTTCGGGTTTGGGAACTTGGGCGCCCCCTTCACCCCACCATGCTCTGGATCGATGATCTCCGTGACCTTAGCCCCGAGTGGGTCCAGATCAGCGAGCGTGAGTGTACCTTGGGCGGACCTCTGCGCACGTTCAGCAAGGCTCTCCTTCAAGCGGTCCCGGCTGTAGGCAACGCGGTCCGGCTCGGCCTGATAGAAGTGCGAGATCTGACGCAATACCTCTCTGAAACTCGGGCGCCCGAAACCCGGCTCTTTTGGAAAGTACGTACCGCCCCAGAATGGCTCGCTGTTCGGTGTGAGGAACATGGTCAGAGGCCAGCCGCCGCGGTCCCCGAGTGCTTGCAGGGCGCTCATGTAGACGTGGTCGACGTCGGGCCGCTCTTCGCGGTCCACTTTGATGTTGATGAAGCGCTCGTTCATGAGCGCAGCCGTTGCCTCGTCCTCGAAGCTCTCGTGAGCCATCACATGGCACCAATGGCAGGCGGCATAGCCAATGGACAGCAGGATGGGCCGGTTCAGGCGCTGCGCCTCGGCTAAGGGTTCAGGTCCCCACTCCCACCAGTGAACCGGGTTGTCCTTGTGCTGCAGCAAGTAGGGGCTGCTGGACGACGCCAGGCGGTTCATGAGGGATCCTCCGGTGGCCACAGCAGCTGGCCTCGACTTTCCTGAGGTTAATCCGCTGCAGGCCTATAGGGTCCTCAAGGGGAGGATCGCTAATCCTGTCAGCGGCCCAGGACGAGAGCGATAACGGCGAGTAGAAAGATGAGGATGAGCGTGAGGAGCACGGCCCTATGAGCGCTGGGACCGACCCGTTCCTCCGCTATCGGACGGTCACGTGAAAGCGGGACCTCAACTGCGGACAGCGTGCGGTCTGAACCGAGCGGAAGCGGGCTGCCGGTGTCGTTTGCCGGCAGGAGAATTTCAGTAGGCTTGCTGTGCATTGGCGTGCTGGGCGGAGCCAGCGCAAGCAAGGTCTCGTCAAGGTCGATTGAAACACCAGCATCCTCGAGGTAGACCACAATCATCGCGATGTCTTCAGCGCTCATGGTCTCGACAGGAAGCACCGTCTCCAGGTCCAAGTTCGTTAGGTGCCCCTTTCGTCGGCCGACGGCCACTAGAGGCTGTTATGAACCTGATGCCTGCTAGCTACTTCAGAACACTGAACAGGGACGCCTCGCAGCATCGCGCAGGTCTTGAGATCACCGCCGTCCGTAGCCTCCAGGGCGCCATCCCCATCTTCGCAGTATCCCTTGCAAGCTTTCAGTCGCAGTAGCGTGGGCCGCTCCAAGACTTCAAAAGGTCTCCGCCGCTTGGAGGTTCATAACAGCCTCTAGCAGGGTGTTGAAGAACCCTCTCGTTTAGCTGTGAGGATGGCCTCATCGCTCAGGTGGAACGCGATCTCGATCTCGAGGGCGCCGTCGTCTTGGAGTTCGGCGGAGCCCGACCCGCTCACCTCGTCTCCCTCATCGGAGCCCTCGAAGGTGAAGAACACCATGGTCTGGCTGTACTCGAGGTCCAAGGTGGCGTTCACGACCCCAAAGGCCAGCTCACCCCGCCCACCCCGGTCGATGCTGATGAAGGCGGGCCCCACCAGATCGAGGTAGTCCCGATCCCACGTGTCCGACCCCACAATCCGCCACCGGCCGATCACCCGGCAGTCGGCAACGCTGCTCATCGGGTGGGCTCGAGAAGCCGGGGCAGGCACACGAGATTGTAGGCGGCGGCTGCAAAGGTGAAAGCCAGCCCCACGCGCTCGATGCCTCTGAACCGGGTCTTCGCCTGGCCTGCCACTGTCTTGATCCAGCCGAAGGCCTCCTCGATGCGCTTGCGAATCCGCTGGCTCACACGGTAACCCGCATGGCGGGTGGTGCGCCCGTCAATGGCCGAGCGCCGCCCGCTGGTGTTCTGCGCCACATGGGGCGTCACCCTCATCGAGCGCAACTCATTGACGAAGTCCTGCGCGTCATAGCCCTTGTCGGTGCCTAGCGTGATCGGGCGGGGACGATCCGCGTGCGGTTCAATCATGGCCAGAGCCGCCACACGCTCGGCATGGCCATCCGCTCGGGTCAGGCACGCGCCCACCAGGAGACCGGATCGGTTCTCCATCAGGGCATGTCCCATGAAGCAGAGCTTCGCCTCCTTGCCCGCGCCCTTGCGATAGAGCTTCGCATCAGGATCGGTCGTCGAGGCATGGGTGGCGTTGGAGCGAACCTCTCCCCGAAAGTTCACCTCCGCATTGCGCCCGCCATCCGATGGCGGTTTGTCAGCGTCGTCTTTGGGCCTGAAGCTCTTCAGGGAGGCCCAAGCCTCAATCAGGGTGCCGTCCACGGAGAAGTGCTCAGTGGAGAGCAGGCGCTTCACACGAGGCTGGGCCAGGATGGCGGACAGCAACTTGGCGGCGATGTCGCCTTGGAGCAGACGGTCGCGGTTCTTGGAGAAGGTGGAGTGGTCCCAGGCGGGATCGTCGATCCCAAGCCCCACAAACCAGCGAAAGAGGAGATCGGTCTCGAGCCGCTCCATGAGCTGGCGCTCCGAGCGGAGGGAATAGAACGCTTGCAGGAGCATCGCTCGCAGCAGCTTCTCGGGCGGGATGGAGGGCCGCCCGACCTGAGCATAGAGGGGCGCGAACGCCCCCTCCAGATCAGCAAGCGCCTCATTCACGATAGCTCGAATAGCCCGCAGTGGGTGATCGGGTCGGATCCGCGCCTCAAGATCCACATACGAGAAGAGGGTTCCTGTCCTCTCGTCCAAGCCCCGCATGGTCCGCCCCAGCCCTGATCCAGCGCAAGTGAACCATGCCCCAGGCCAAACCGCGAGCGCCTTTTTCAACACCCTGCTAG
>JAESFH010000322.1_pt1 | contig 14820 bp, 18 predicted proteins | sample 9269381 | NCBI WGS metagenome assembly JAESFH01 (sample SAMN14504062, study PRJNA617094) | algae metagenome | isolation source: Aphanothece sp. CMT-3BRIN-NPC111 and co-occurring heterotrophs from well... | place: USA: Clark Mountains Wilderness, California | collected 2010-04-18
TGAGCCCACACCGGAGCGCACGGCTTTTGTCCGCTTTCGCCGCGAGCTCGTGATGCGGTCTCTCGACCGGGTGCTGTTCGAGGCTGTGACGAACCAGTTCGTCGCCAAAGGCATGATCGTGAGGACGGGTACGCTCGTTGACGCCACTCTGATCGCGTCCGCCAGCATCAAGGCTGATGACGAGGCGCGCTGGGCGGGGCACCGCCGCAAGAAGCCGATCCATGGCTACAAGGCGCATGTGGCAACTGACGAAGCGGCTGGTCTGGTGCGCTCCGTTGAGATCACGACCGCCAACATTCATGACGGCACCATGCTGGAGGCCCTGCTGCCGCGGGATCCCGGTGAGGTCTACGGGGAGAGCGCCTATGCAGCCCGTCGCTTCACAGACGTGATCCGCGCCCGCGGTGGACAGGCTCGCGTTGTTTATACTCACACCTGGGGTGGTCCAAAGGGGCTCGCTCGACTCGAAGCCTGGAACGCTGAGGTTCGGGCGGTTCGCTGCCGGATCGAGAAGGTGTTCGGAACCTGTAAGCGCTCGTATGGCTTGCGGCGGATGCGATAGTTGGGGCTCGCCAAGGCTGCCCTGCAGGTCAGGTTCCCCGCAATAGCCTGCAATCTGCGCCGCACCATGATGCTCGTGAGAGCGCCAGCAGCATGAGCAGGGGCGGAGTCCGCCCGGAGCCACCGCACCGGGTCACAAACCACGCGCGATCAGTCGATGCACGTCCTCCCGATGAGATCAGAGCGCAGGAACAGCACCCTTTCAGCCAAAACTGCTACTCGCGCACAGGTCTCATTATTGGCTCGTTCCCCACGCGAACGGCGTGCCAATTGATGTCGATCACATCTTGGGATCCGCCTGGGTCGGTTCACAGAGGCGGGCGGTGAGGGCCAGGAATTGCCGCAGCGTGAATGAATGGCTATGATTGAGCGGCCATTACTCCTCCGCTTGGAAGAATAGGGGAGACCGATCAGTGGACCGCCTCGATGCCATGAAAGTCTTTGTGGCGGCGCTCGACGAAGGCAGCCTCGCCGGGGCCGGTCGCAAGCTCAGCCGCTCGCCGGCTGCGGTCAGCCGGGCCATCGCCTTCCTGGAGGAGCATGTCGGCACCGAACTCCTGCACCGGACAACACGATCGATCAAGCTGAGCGAGGCGGGCGAGCGCTACGCTGCTGTCTGCCGGCGCGTGCTCATCGATCTCGAAGAGGCCGACATCATGGCGGCCGGCGAGCGCTCGGCACCGCGCGGGACCCTGGCCCTGACCGCGCCGGTCTTCATCGGTGAGACCGTGTTGTGCCCGATCCTCGACGCTTTCATGGATGCCTATCCGGCCGTGTCGGTGCGTCAGTACCTGCTCGATCGACCGGTGAACCTCATTGATGAAGGCATCGATGTTGCCTTGCGTATCGGACATCTTGCCGACTCGAGTCTGGTGGCGATTCGGGTCGGCGAAGTTCGCCGCGTTGTAGCAGCGGCTCCGCGCTATCTGTCACAAAATCCCCGGATTGTGGAGCCAACGGATCTGGCAAAGCATCAGATCATTGCATTCACAGGATTTGGCATCGACTCCTGGAGCTTTCCGCCGCTCAACGGATCGTCTGTGTCTCGCACGGTGCATTTCACACCGCGGCTCACCGTCAACAGTATCCGGGGAGCCATAGCCTGTGCCGTCAGTGGCCGTGGGCTGACCCGCATGTTGTCTTACCACGTTTCCGACCAGGTGCGAGAAGGGTCGTTGGAAATCGTCCTGAAGGACCATGATGATGGGCCCTTGCCTCTGCATTTGGTTTCGCCACAGGGGCGCCTCTCTGTTCCGAAAGTACGCGCATTTGTCGATTTGGCTCTCCCTCGGCTCCGAAGCCACTTCGCCCATGCGAACCGCGATACCGGGTAAGCCAGCACTGCAGCATCGGATTGAAAGGCGAATTCGAGAGGTTTTGACTTGAGCCGACCTGTGATTTCCTGCTGATCCCCGGAGGTGGATCATGGCCCAGAGCTATTTCCTTGATTTGCGTGTACGGGTTGCGAGCTTTGTGGCGGCCGGCCATTCGTGATGGGCGGCAGCCCGCCACTTCAGGGTCAGCGACAGCTTCGCGATCAAGCTGATGCAGCGTCAGAGACGGTCCGGCTCGCCCGCGCCGGCGCGCCCTTGGGGCGCGGGCAAGCTGGCGCCTTACGAGACGTTTCTGATCCAAGCGGTCGAGAGCCAGCCGGACATCACGATGCTGGATCTCGCCGCAAGGCTGTGGGAGGAGCATGGCGTCAGCGCGGCTCCCGCCACCCTCTCGTGCTTCCTGTGCCGGCGCGGCTTTACCTATAAGAAACCGCTGATGGCCGCGGAGTGCGCACGCGCCGATGTGCATGACGAGCGCCGAGTTTGGACAGGGCAGCGTCAGCCTTGAATGCGCCAGCAGCTACACCGCCTGGTGTTCCTCGACGAGACTTACGTCAACACAAAGATGATCCGTCTGCGCGGGCGCAGCCGCAAGGGCCAGCGGCTACGCGCGAGGGCGCCGTTGGGCCATTGGACAACCCACACCTTCATCCCCGGGCTACGCTGCCATGAGCTGAGTGCGCCCTGGATCATCGACAGCCCGATCACCCGCTTGGCCTTTGGGGGCTTACATCGAGACGCAACTGGCGCCGACCCTAGCGAAAGGTGATGTGGTCGTGCTCGACATCGTCGCCGTCTACAAGAGCAAGAAAGCCGCACAGTGTCTGAATCAGAAACGGTCTTGGTTCCTGTTCCTGCCCGCCTATTCCCCTGATCTCAATCTCATCGAGCAGGCCTTCTCAAAGCTCAAAGCGTACCTGCGCAAATCCGAGGCTCGAACCCTTGATGCGCACTGGCGCGCCGTCGGTGACATCTGCGACTTGTTCGAGCCGCAGGAGTGCTGGAACGACCTCAAGGCTGCCGGGTATGCGTCCGTATAAGGGTCCGATGCTCGAGCCATTGGCTCATCGCGGATCGCATGAATCAGAAGCTCCCCGCTGGCTGGTGGCACAGCCCGGGAGGTGACAGCACGAGATTCGGACCGGCTCCATCGGGGAGGAAGGCCCAACCTATCCGGCTGGGCCGAAGCCGATCTTGCGCCTTGGCCCAGCACTTGGGCAAAGCAGCAATTCAGCGCCCTCCCCTGCCCGCACTCAATCGCTAAGTGAAAGAGTGTCTCTCGATTGGCAGCTATTCGCACCCGCATCGGACGAGGCTAACTCTGTCCCCATCAACGCTGCACGGCCCGACGGGCAGCAGCAACCTCTTAGCAAGGACGAAGGAACTTTATCATGGGCATCGACAGAAAAGTAGCCATCATCACCGGCGCGTCGCAAGGCATCGGCGCCGCTCTCGTCAACGGATATCTCAACCGCAACTACCGAGTGATCGCAACCGCGCGGTCTGTCAAGCCAACAAACAACCCTGACGTTCTCGTGATCCCCGGCGATATCGGCGATCGGAACACAGCGGAGCGGGCGATTGCCGAAGGTGTGGCCCGTTTCGGGCGCATCGATACGCTGGTCAACAACGCCGGCATCTTCGTTGCCAAGCCGTTCACCGAATACACCGAAGAGGATTTCACCACGGTTCTGCGGACCAACACCGCCGGCTTCTTCCACATCACCCAGCTGGCTCTCGCCGAGATGGAGAAACAGGGCAGCGGCCATGTCGTGCAGATCACGACCAGTCTCGTCGATCATGCCATTGACGGCGTGCCTTCCGTGCTCGCGTCGCTGACGAAGGGGGGCCTCAACGCGGCGACCAAGTCACTCGCCATCGAGTACGCCAAGCGCGGCATCCGCGTGAATGCCGTTTCGCCTGGCATCATCAAGTCATCGATGCACCCGGTCGAGACCCACGCCGCCTACGGGGCTCTTCACCCGGTCGGGCACATGGGCGAGGTGTCCGACATCATCGAGGCGGTTCTCTACCTCGAGACGGCCGGCTTTGTCACCGGCGAGATCCTCCACGTCGACGGCGGTCAGAGCGCCGGCCATTAACCTCACACCGGAGCGGGAGCTCTGGGCCGCGCGCCGGACCTACTGATAGGAGAATGACAATGCCAATTGTGACGATCCAGGTCACCCGCGAGGGGACCACACCTGGCGTGAACGCCGTGACAGCCGAAGAGAAGGCAGCGCTCATCAAGGGCGTCAGCGAGGTGCTGCTCGACGTCCTGAACAAGCCCCTCGACTCCACCTTCGTGGTTATCGAGGAGGTGGAAACGGACAACTGGGGCTGGGGCGGACTGCCGGTGCTGGAGTTTCGCCGGCAGAGGAGCGGAACAACTAAGTAAGATGCATCGCTTCGGCGAGGCTCGCCCTCGTGGGAGAAGTCCTCGCGGCCAATCTGGACAGGAGAGCCACTATGCCGTCCTCCGCCTCACCCCAGACACTGCTTGCATTGCTCGGCATTGAGTTGCCGATCATTCAGGCGCCCATGGCCGGGGTATCCTCGCCGGCCATGGCCGCCGCCGTCGGGAACGCAGGCGCCTTGGGTTCGATCGGCGTCGGGGCTACGAACGCCGCGGGCGCCAGGCTGATGATGGCGGAGATCCGCGAACGCTCCAACCGTCCGTTCAACGTCAACCTCTTCTGTCATCAACCTACCAGATCGAATCCTGCTGTCGAAGCTACCTGGATCGAGCGACTGCGCCCGGAGTTCCAGCGCCTGGGCGCCGAGCCGCCGAGAGCCCTGACGGAGATCTATAAGAGCTTCGTCGAGGACGACGACATGCTCGCCGCGCTCCTGGCCGACAAGCCGAAGGTAGTGAGCTTCCATTTCGGCGCTCCGCCGCCCGATCGGGTGCGGGCGTTGCGGGATGCAGGCATCGTGCTCCTAGGCTCGGCCACCAGTCTTGATGAGGCGCGGATGCTCGTGGCGGCGGGGGTGCATGCTATCGTGGCACAGGGCTACGAAGCCGGCGGCCATCGCGGCGTCTTCGACCCTGACGCTCCCGACGACAGGCTTGGCACGATGGCGCTGACCCGCCTGCTGGTGCGTCAGCTTGACGTGCCGGTGATCGCCGCCGGCGGCATCATGGATGGCGCTGGCGTATCAGCCGCCTTGCGTCTGGGTGCGAATGCCGCCCAGCTTGGCACGGCCTTCATCGCGTGCCCGGAGTCGCTGGCCGATGCCGGCTACCGGGCGACCCTGGCCAGCGATGCGGCCAACCATACGGTAATGACCCGAGCCATCTCGGGGCGCCCAGCCCGGTGTCTCGCCAATCGCTTCACCACGTTCGGCACTGGCATTCCCGCCCAAGAAATCCCGGCCTATCCGATCGCCTATGAGGCGGGCAAAGTCCTCAACGCCGCCGGCAAGTCCGCCGGCGAGCCAAGCTTTGGGGCCCACTGGGCCGGTCAGGGGGCACCGCTCGCCCGCGCCCTGCCCGCGGCTGACCTCGTGGCAACACTCATCGCCGAAATGAAGGCTGTCTGAGTACCGAGTCTAAGGCGCATGGGCCAGAGCAGGATGAACTCCTGCAGGTCATGCTCCGCCTCAGCCGTGAAGATCCACGGTGTTTCGAACCGTAAGCATTAGGAGACCACACATGACCACGGAGACTTCCCAGGGTACCGCCCTGATCACCGGTGCCTCGTCCGGCATCGGCGCCATCTATGCCGATCGCCTCGCCCGGCGCGGCTACAATCTGATGCTTGTGGCGCGCAACCAGAGCCGCCTTGAGGCGCTGGCGGCCCGGCTGCGGGACGAGACCGGCCGTGCGGTCGAGATCCTGTCCGCCGACCTGAACGACGACGATGATCTTCGTCGGGTCGAGACGGTCCTGCGGACGAACAGCGCGATTGCGATGCTCGTTAACAACGCCGGCATCGGTGGAGCGGCGCCGCTCGTGGCCTCCGACGTTGACGCAATGGACCGGATGATCCGACTGAACGTTCTCGCGCTGACCCGCCTGACCTACGCGGCCGCACCAGCCTTTGTGGCACGCGGCGGCGGCACGATCATCAACATTGCCTCCATCGTCGCCATCTTGCCGGAAACCCTCAATGGGGTCTACGGCGGATCTAAGGCCTTCGTCCTGGCCTTCAGCCAGTCCTTGCAGCACGAACTGGCCGAGAAGGGTGTGCGGGTCCAGGCGGTCCTGCCCGGCGCCACCGCGACGGAATTCTGGGACGTTGCCGGGCTGCCGGTGAACAATCTCCCAAAGGAAATCGTCATGGCGGCGCCGGATCTGGTTGACGCTGCGCTGGTCGGTCTGGACCAGGGCGAAGTCGTCACTATCCCGTCGCTCGAGGACAAGTCCGAGTGGGACGCCTACGATGCGGCCCGCCGGGCATTGGCCGGCAAGCTCTCACGGACGAAGCCGGCCACTCGGTACAATGTGGTGAGCGAAGAGGTCCGCCAGGCCTCCTGGGATCCTGCCCACTACTAGCACCCTATCAACTCTTATGGAGCGGCCTTACCGGGAGAGCGCAAGGACGGGCGGCTGTTCAGGCTTGAACGGGCTTCCGCTTTGCCCGGCTCCTGGTTGCGTCGGGCGAGGCTGCAGTCTGGAGCTTCCTCGTCCTGTCCTCAATGCGCTTGGCGGACGCAATCAGTTGATCCAGAAGGCCAGGGAATTGCCCTTCGATGTCGTCACGGCGCAGCGCCAGGAAGCGTGATGTCCCCTCGCTTCGCAGGCTCACGAGCCCGGCCTCACGCATCTTTGCGAAGTGATAGCTGAGATTGGATTTTGTGGCCAAGTCCGTGAAGTCGCCGCATCGGACGTCAGCTTCCGCTTCTGCAAGGCGGAGCAGGATTGTCAGGCGGGTCGGATCACTCAGGGCGGCAAAGATAGCCGCTAGGTCCAGCAAGTCGGCAGGTGGGTGAAAAGGAGCGCGCATGAACCTGATCTAGGCTCAGTGATCTGTGATTTCAACGTTCAACAATCATTGAACACGCCTTGCCAAACTTACAATGGGCGTTCACATGTTCAATTACCTTTGAACTAATGGGAGTTCTCATGATCTCACCTTTGGTATGGCTGGCGCTCGGTACCTTCACCGTCGGAACGGAAGGCTATGTGATCGCCGGCCTCCTGCCCGACATCGCCGCGGAATCAGGGATTTCCATCGCTCAGGGCGGAACCCTCGTCACCGCCTTTTCCCTGTCGTATGCTTTCGGCGCACCTGTCCTTGCGACCCTGTTCGGCGACGTCGACCGGCGGCGCATTCTGGCCGGGACAATGGTTCTTTTCGCGGCCAGTAACCTGGCCGCGGCCCTGACCTCCTCGTTCCTGGCTCTGCTCCTGGCGCGTGTGGTCATGGCGCTCTCCGCGGGCCTGTACGCGGCCACCGCACAGGCCACGGCCATTGCGCTCGCCCCACCCGAACGCCGTGCGCGCGCCATAGCCGTAGTCGTAGGCGGCACCTCGGTGGCCGTGGCGCTTGGTGCCCCAATCGGTGCATTGCTGGCGACCCTGACGGGCTGGCGGGGCACGTTCGTAGCCATCGCGGCCGTGAGTGCCGCCACTGCGGTGGCTGTTCTTTTCAAGGTTCCCGCTCATCTGCGGGGGACGCGCATCCCGCTGCAGGAGCGCGCTATGACGATTGTGAAGCCCGGTATGCTGCCACTTCTGGCCACGACCCTTTTGATCATGACCGGGGGCTTCAGCGTCTTCACATATCTCGCGCCGCTTGCCGTCGAGGGAACAGGGCTGCCAGCCGTAGTCATTCCGGGCCTGCTGCTTGCCTGGGGCGTCGGCGCCGCTCTCGGCAACTTCATCGGCGGCCAAGTCGCGGACCGGTATGGAGCGCGTGCCACCGCCATCTTCGCCGTTCTCGGCCTCGGCGTGATCTTGGCGGCCATCTCGCTTGCCGCCAAACTCCTCAGTCCCGCCATTGCTGGACCGACCCTCATTGGGCTGACCGTCGTGTGGGGTATCATGGGCTGGATGACGGTGCCGGCGCAGGTGAGCCGCCTTGTGGCACTCCACCCTGCAAGCGCCCCCGTTTCGCTGTCGCTCAATGCCTCGGCCCTTTATTTGGGCATCGCGTTCGGGTCGGTTCTCGGCGGCGTGGTGATCAATGTGGGAACGCCGGCTGACCTGGGTTGGACGGGAGCGGTCCCGGTCCTCCTTGCGCTCGCAATCTTGCTTGCCACAGGACGGCTTCCCGCTCTCGGGAGGATGCAGGGTCTTTCGCAGGGTTCGGTACCGTGACCCGGGCTTTGGAACCTACGGCGAGACACCCGGCAGTTTCCCAAGCCTCTCTGTTGATTGATGGCACCTGGGTTGAAAAGGGCGGCTCCGTCGCCGCTTGGGAGCAGCCGATGATTCTCGATCAGCACTAGGAGCTGCCTTCAGGTTGCTCGGCTGAGCGAGGGGATGCGGACAGTTCCCGTTCCTCCGCCGTCCGCGTCTTCATCCCCAAGTGTCACAGATGTAAAGCATAGGAACTGACGGAGGTTCGTCATGGATCTGCAGATCAAAGGCAAGAAGGCGCTCGTCACCGGCTCAAATGCCGGCATCGGGCTTGAGATCGCCCGTAGGCTCGCCATCGCGGGCCAGCTTCATCATGTCCGGGCGGGATCAGGCTAAACTCGAACAGGACGTGGACAGCATCCGCGAATCTGGCGCGCCGGACATTGCTGGCATCGTGGCAGATCTGACGGCGCCGACTTCCTGTTCCGGCAGGTGCCCGAGCTGGACATCCTTGTGAACAATCTAGACATCGACGAGAGCAAGCCCTTCACCGACATCACGGACGCCGACTGGCAGCGCTACTTCGACCCGAACGTGATGGCGGGGTTCGCCTGACCCGCCGCTACTCCCCGCGCATGCTGGAGAGGAAGACAAGCCGCCTCATCTTCGTCTCCAGCTAAACCGGCCTCGCGGCTGATGCTGGCATGATCCACTTAGCCATAGGCGCGCCTAACTGCGCGGCCCTGACCAAAGATCGAACCTGGATGTCCTGCTGGTCTCGATCGACATCAGTGACGTGCGGTTCACCTAGTCTCTCGCATGGCTCGACGGCGGCTGTGATCCCCAACGGACGGGCCCTGCCAGACACGATTTTCGCCTACTCCGACTTATCAACCCCATGGGAGAAAATAATGAATGTGAAATTGAAACGGAAAATTGCCTTCGCCCTTTTGATGGGTGTAGTGACGACAGGGATCATCTCGTTTGTCCTTCTCGCGCTCAATGTGGGTTTTTCTGAAACATTCGTCCTGGTATGGTTGCGGTCTTGGGGTATCGCATACGTGGTCGTGGTTCCCGCAATCCTGCTGATCGGTCCGGCGCTACAGGCGCAGATTGATCGCCTGATGCAGTGAACCAATACATACACACGGAGGATACTGACATGTTCAAGCTAGCATTGCCCGCGCTCTTTGCTCTTGTTCTCGGTTCCTCGATAGCCTGGGGATGCAACGGCGATCCTCCGGCGCAAGCACAGAAACTGGACATCGGATACGTCGAGGTCGATCCGGACATCACGCTCCGAAGGATGGTCGTGCATACCGCGAGTCCCAAGGGAACCGTGCTTCTCCTGCATGGATTTCCTGAGACGCTGTGTGCCTGGAAAGACATTTCCCTGGCGCTGTCCGATGAATTCGAAGTTCACGCCATCGACTGGCCGGGCTATGGTCTTTCATCCAGGCCTTCAGCCGACAAGTTTTCTTACGCTCCCAAAGACTATGCGCGTGTTTTACAGGAATACATTAGGAAGGCAAACATCGTTCCATCGAGACTGACGATCTACGCAACGGATATTGGAGCCCTGCCGGCACTTCTGTCGGCTCTCGAAGATCCGCAGATCGCCAGGACCATCATCGTTGGTGATTTCGCGCCGTTCAACCGGCCCCAGTACATGCACGACCGATTGCAAAGTCTGAAGTGGGAGCCTTCAGCAACGGCGACGCTCGCCGCCTACAAAAACAGGACTAGCCAGGAAATTCTCGAGACTGCCTTGAAGGGAGGTCTTCCCAAAGAAGCACAGTTTGAGGTTTCCGCTGAGTTCAAGGATGACGTCTCCCGCGGATGGAGCCATGGCGGAATGACATCAGCCGACGCCTTCTACCACTACTACTCCCATTTTACGCGAGATGAAGACTACCTTGAAGCGAACATCGGCAAGCTCAAAACGCCGGTGAAAGTGGTTTGGGGCGAGAAGGATATCTATATTAAAAAGGAAATGGGGATCGAACTCGCGCAAAAGCTCAACACGGACATTCGTATTCTTCCCGGCACCGGGCACTACGTCCACCTGCAAAGCCCGAAACACGCTATCGAGGAGATCCGCACCTCTTTTCAATGACCACGTAAAGACACCAAGAATGCCTCCGAACGCCTTGGCCGGCATTGGCTGACTCCGGACGATGTCGCCCTGCGGCGAGGTGCGAGTCTCGGCACCGGATACGATGACTGCTCTATTTCGGTGCGTCGCATAATATTTGTCAGCAAGGATCCAGCCCTCGATAAGACCGGGCAGAGCGGTCCGCGTGTAATCGCAGTCGATGTGGCGGCTCCAGTCGCGCAGCGCCACAAAGGCTCGCTCTCCTGTTTCTGCCGTCATAATGAAGTGCCAATGCGACTGCTTGGTGCTCGTATGTCAGTGTATGATCAGCTTGACCATTAGCCCGATCACCTGAATTGCCATCACGATCCACATCTCAATCATGCTGACCGGGAACGGATGCCTTTGGGTGTCTTTCGCGATCGTCCGAACATTGCGTGTCATAACAACCTCCTGTTCTGATCGACGGGCGACAGGAGCAATTTAATGGTGCTCCTTGCCCCATGGAACCCCCAAAACTGGCATGAGACTTTTACTCAGGAAGGAACACTCATGTTCGCGCGGACCGACACGGGAAGCTATTGAGGATCGTGAGGACAGCGTAGCCGATGGTCTTAGCCCCAGCGATGAGCGACTCATTCTTCCGCTACGGGGAACACTGAATGCCGATCCTCAAGCCTTCATGGGTACGGCGGTACAGATTAGGATTGTCTATGTTCCGATGACTTGCCGCGCTAGGCCTGAGACCCCCAGGCGGGCCATCTGAGGATCCGTGCAGCGGCGTTGCGAAGTTATTCGATTGATTTGGGCCATAGAAGCAAACCCTTGTGAGTCGGTTAGGTGTCATCCAACCAAGGAGTCCGCCCATGAAGATCCTGATGGTGCTGACCTCGCATGACCAGCTTGGCAATACCGGTAAGCCGACCGGCTTCTGGCTCGAGGAATTCGCAGCGCCCTACTATGTTTTCGTGGATGCCGGCGCCGAGATCACCGTCGCCTCGCCTAGTGGCGGCCAGCCCCCGATTGACCCTAAGAGCGACGAGCCCGAGAACCAGACCGAGGCGATGGCGCGGTTCAAGAACGATCCGGCGGCACAGGAGGTTCTGGCGAATACCGTCAATCTCAGTAGCGTCAGGGCGGACGACTACGACACCGTCTTCTATCCGGGCGGACACGGCCCGATGTGGGATCTCGCCGACGATCCGACGTCGATCGCCCTGATCGAGGCGGTCTATAACGCTGGCAAGCCCGTCGCCGCCGTGTGCCACGCCCCCGCCGTCCTGCACCGCGTGACTTATGAGGGCCAGCCGATCGTCAAGGGCAAACGCGTCACAGGCTTCACCAACTCCGAGGAAGAGGCGGTTCATCTCACCAACGTCGTGCCGTTCCTGGTCGAGGACGAGCTGAAGCGGCTCGGGGGACGCTATGAGAAGGCCGGCGACTGGGAGAGCTTTGTCATCGTGGACGGCCGCCTGATCACCGGCCAGAACCCAGCCTCGTCGACCGCGGCCGCTCAGGAACTCCTCAAGGTCCTGCGCTGACACCAAACTGCCGGCGGCCCGAGCAGGCATTCCCGTGGCTGTACATGCAACAAGCTCGCTTCGAGCTACTGGAAGTTTGTCAGCCTCTGTATCGGCCGAGCGGGCAGATACATACTGTCACAAATTCCTCAAAGCCGGTAGATTTATAGCATTGACGGACCTGTTAAAGCGAGGTGGGTTCCATCTGAGGATGATGGGTATGGAGCACGCGGACCACATCCTGATCGTGGATGACGATCGCGAGATCCGGGAACTCGTTTCCGGCTATCTGAAGAAGAACGGCCTGCGCGTAACTGTCGCTGCGGACGGGCGGCAAATGCGGTCATTTCTCGAAGCCGACCGGGTGGACCTGATCGTTCTCGATGTGATGATGCCGGGCGATGATGGGCTCGTGCTCTGCCGAGAGCTCCGGGCGAGCAAACACAAATCCACGCCGATTCTGATGCTGACCGCGCGGAGCGATGAGACGGACAGGATTGTCGGCCTCGAGATGGGAGCCGACGACTATCTGATCAAACCCTTTGCCGCCCGCGAACTGCTCGCCCGCATCAAGGCGGTCCTCCGCCGTACCCGCATGCTGCCGCCGAACCTGCAGGTGACGGAAGTTGGGCAGTTGCTAACTTTTGGCGCATGGCAGCTCGATACGACAATGAGACATCTCCTCGACAAGGACGGAACCGCTGTTGCGTTGAGCGGCGCCGAGTACCGCCTGCTTCGCGTTTTCCTCGACCATCCGCAACGGGTCCTCACCCGCGATCAGCTTCTCAATCTGACCCAGGGGCGTGAAGCCGAACTGTTCGACCGCTCGATTGATCTGCTCGTCAGCCGGCTGCGGCAGCGCCTGCGCGACGATGCACGCGAGCCTGCTTACATCAAGACCGTTCGTGCCGAAGGCTATGTTCTCGCCATGCCGGTTGAGATCACCACGGCACGGCCATGAGCGCACTCACTTGGTTTCACAGGCTGCTTCGTCCTCCGCGGACCCTGCGGTGGCGGCTTTTTCTCATCCTCTTTGTCGGACTGGCCGCCGCGCATGCCCTTTCCTTCGGGGTCCTGTTTCTCGAGCGCTACATGACCGCCAAGACGATGATGCTTGGCAATCTGGAAAAAGACGTTGGCACGTCGATTGCCCTGCTCGATCGCCTCCCCGCGAGCGAACGCCCACAATGGGCCGCCATGCTCGAGCGGGGGAACTACCGATATGAGCTCGGTCCAGGTCTACCCGGCGTCCCCGAGCTCAGCGGCCTAGGCGCCGAGATTGCCGAAACCATCGCTGCGGCGGCGGGACGGCACTTCCCAGTCGTGGTTGAAACCGTTCCCGGCAGCTCGCACCGTCTCCAGGCCCATGTGACGCTCAGTGACGGTGCGCAGATTACGATTGACTTAAGGCCAAGGGTCATGCCTCTGGCGGACTGGCTCCCCTATGTTCTCGTCGCACAACTCCTGCTCCTCATCCTTTGCACCGGGCTTGCGGTGCGTCTGGCGATCAGACCCCTTCTTCGGCTCGCCAACGCAGCCGAGACCTTGGATCCCAGCAAGAAGGCGGGGCGCCTGGACGAAACCGGCCCGAAGGAAGTTGCCTATGCCGCAACGGCGTTCAACGCCATGCGGGACCGGATCGCCCTTTACCTGGAGGAGCGAGTGCAGATCCTCGCCGCCATTTCCCACGATCTTCAGACGCCCATTACGCGCATGAGACTTCGTGCCGAGATGGCGGAGGAAAGCCCGGAAAAGGAAAAGCTGATCAGCGATCTTTCAGAAATCGAGAGGCTCGTGCGGGAAGGTGTGACCTATGCCAGAACCGCCCACGGCAATGCCGAGAAGCCGACGCGCATCGACATTGCCTCTTTCGTCCAAAGCATCGTCTTTGATTATCAGGACACAGGAAAGGCCGTGACGTCTCCGCAGACGATCGATGCTGTAGTGGTGACACGGCCACATGCGCTCCGGCGCATCGTCACGAACCTCATCGACAACGCGCTCAAGTTCGCCGGTGAAGCAGAGGTTAAGGTCGGGAACACGCCTGAGGGCCGAACCTGCGTCACCGTGCTCGATCATGGGCCAGGAATCCCGGAGGACCAGCTCGAGGCTGTCCTACAGCCCTTCTATCGTCTCGAACAGTCCCGCAACCGCAATACCGGTGGGACTGGTCTCGGCCTGGCCGTCGCGCACCAGCTGACCTTGGCTATCGGCGGCTCGCTTCATCTCAGGAATAGATCTGAAGGGGGGCTTGCCGCCGAGATAATCCTCGGGTGATCCCACGGTTGGGCACCACCCGCGCATGGTGTGTTTGCCCACACTGCAGGCGAGCGCGAATTCCTGGGCACTTTTGCTGTTGACTGATCCATCGTGTCGACTGGTCGGCACGCATTGACACCCGGCAGGTGGATGGGGAGATCCCTACATTCCGTTACAATTCTGCTCCGCCAGAAAACATCCTGGACACTTTGTGCTGATCAACTCCTGGTCGAGTCCAACACCGGCCAAACCTCACATGCATTGGTCGCGTCTCAGAGGATCAGCCATGACCCTGTTCGTCGTTTCTTATTTGGCGGGAGTGCTGACCATCGTCAGTCCCTGTATTCTTCCGATCCTACCATTCGTCTTTGCCCAGGCTGACCAGCCCTTCGCCCGCAGCGTTCTGCCGATGCTGGTCGGCATGGCGGCCACCTTCGCCGCAGTCGCAACCCTCGCTGCCGTGGGTGGAGGCTGGGCGACGCATGCGAACGAGATCGGACGCTCTGCCGCCATTGCACTGCTGGTGGTGTTTGGCGTCACCCTCATTTCGGCACGCGCCGCAGCCGCCCTGACCCGCCCGATTGTCGTGCTCGGCGGACGGCTTTCCGGTACAGCGGCCCCGGACAAGCCGAGCGTGGGCGGATCGCTGCTGCTTGGTGCTGCGACGGGCCTGCTTTGGGCACCCTGCGCTGGTCCGGTCCTGGGATTGGTCCTGACAGGAGCCGCACTCCAGGGGGCGAATTCACAAACCTCCTTCCTCTTGGTAGCCTATGCGGCTGGCGCGGCAACATCCTTGGCTCTGGC
>JAESFH010000323.1_pt1 | contig 14755 bp, 20 predicted proteins | sample 9269381 | NCBI WGS metagenome assembly JAESFH01 (sample SAMN14504062, study PRJNA617094) | algae metagenome | isolation source: Aphanothece sp. CMT-3BRIN-NPC111 and co-occurring heterotrophs from well... | place: USA: Clark Mountains Wilderness, California | collected 2010-04-18
TCCACATACGAGAAGAGGGTTCCTGTCCTCTCGTCCAAGCCCCGCATGGTCCGCCCCAGCCCTGATCCAGCGCAAGTGAACCATGCCCCAGGCCAAACCGCGAGCGCCTTTTTCAACACCCTGCTAGGTCTGGAACATGGCCCATAGCCCCTGCCAGAACCCCTTCAGGACGCTCCCACAGGGCCGCGCGCCGCCCGTCGGTGATGTTCCTTGCGACCTACGAGGACGGCCGATCAGCCTACTTCATCGTTGAAGGCCATGGCGGTCCCGAAGAGGATTTTCCCGCTCTCACCCTGGCCCAGGAGCGCCAGCGTGCTGGTCAGATCCCAGAGGGAGTGATCCGGAGTGCCAAGCGGGTGCGCTGATCGCCCGAAAGATCGTGCTTCGTGACAAACGGCTCGAAGGGTTTTCGGCAGCCAGGGATGCCAATAGGGTTATGCTAGTATCAGCGCAGGAGAGAGCCCATCATGGATGTGAAGCACGACTATATCGCCGAGCTCCAGACGCGGCAGGAGGATGACTCCTCCCTGGTCGAGGCTCGGAAAAGCATCCTGGCCGAGAACGATACCGATGCGCAGCGGCAGGCTGAGGAGTGGGCGGGTCTAGTCGCAGCAGTCCACACCAGAGCAACGCATCTGATCATCCGACATGATGATCGTGTTGTCGTGGATCGAGAACTCAGGAAGGGCATGAGCTAGACGACAGCAGGCCGAGGGGCGAGTTAGGTGGCGCGAGACGAAGTTCTGAGAGGAGGCCCGCATGAGCCAGGGCAAGAGCAACGGAGACGCCATAGCGGAGGCGATCCATCAGCGGGCGACAGTGATCGTACAACTCCCCCCAGAGCGTCGTGAGGCACGCTATCAGGACTTCCGGGCCGCTTACGTTGAGGCCGTTCTGAACATGGGTGCATCACGCCAGGTGGCGGAGGAGCATGCCGCCAAAATGGAGGAGTTCACCCGATCCCTCGTCAGGATAATCGAGCAGGCGGCGGCGGCTGAGACGGCCGAGCATAAGCCCCGCGATTTCGCGTAAGTTCCTATATGGGACGTAAGAGTGTCTCGCATTAGCGAAAACTCGCTGCTCGCCAGCCTTGTGAAGGCGGCACGACTGGTCTCTTGGCGGTTGGGGAACGCCCTCGAAAGTCGCCGCAACCTGCCGCGTGTGGTCCGGAACGCCAACGCTTGCGCAGTACACAAAACTCTTGTTCCAATGTGGTTGCCGATTGCGAAAGGAGGAGCGTCATGCTGTTCGTTACGATTGGCAGGGCCAAACTAGGTATGAACGAACGCGTTCCCCGCCGCGTGAATTGGCAGTACCCGGCGGGAGTACAAGTCGTCGGGGAATACTGGCTACTCGGCGGCGACCCAGCTTTAATTGTGATTGCCGAAGCCGATCCCGCGTCCTTGATGGCGGCCATTGCCGACTGGGACGACGCTTTCGACTTCACCGTAGTACCCGCCATAACAGCGGAACAGGGCCTTGAACTCTCAAAACAAATGTTGGCGGGCGCATCCACCACGGCGTGAAAGGGCAGAGGAGGTGAGACCCGCGGCGCTGCGGGTCTCTGATGTTCCTCATCCCGCAGCATTCAGAACTTGCATTGCGGTGCAGGCGCGTCCAACTCCCCCCGGAAGGATTGCCCCACGGGAGCAAAGATGACGGTCACATCCTTGGCCGGTGCTCCGGGCTCGTTGCGGCCGATATGCCCCTTACCGGTGTCAACATAGCCCTGCCCCTTCGCGACCACCTTCGGTGTGCAGGTCGGGTCATCACGCTCGTAGAACGTGACCTGGCCTTCGGTGACGGTGATAAAGACCGGTCCCGGATGCGAATGCCACCCCGTCGAACTGCCCGGCGCATAGTCATGGGTCCGCACGACGATATCGACCGGCTGCTTCGCCTGGACTGACAGCTCCAGGGCACGCGGATCTGACTGAAGGTTGAAGGCGTCGTAGGTCGCCCGCCCGATCACGTTAGGCGTGACTCCGACCGGTGGCTCCGCAGCGGCGGACGAGATCAAGGCCAGGAACAAAACGGCAGAAACGATGTGTTTCATGGTGCACCTCCTCTACGGAGGCCGCCGAGCATGCGCTCAGGCTTGAGCGAAGAAAAGGATGCAGGGTTGACCCTTCACGCGGACGCGTAAAGCTCCCACGTAAGTGCGTTTACGGGACCTGTCTCTTCAACGTTGAAGCTCAGAGGAGTACAATTGGATATCTGATCTACCGAGCGGGGGATCGCATGAGACGGCGGGAGTTCATTTCGCTGATCTGCGGCGTAGCACTTTCCCTGCCGAGCTTCGCTCGTGCGCAGACAGGCAAAATCCCTCGGATCGGCATCCTTTGGCATGCCAGCAGTGCTGAGGCACAAGGGGCATACTACACAGCAGTGGTTCAAGGATTTCGGGACCTCGGCTATTCAGACGGGCACAACATCGTGCTCGAGCATCGGTTTGCAGGCGAGACGCCTGAGCGATTTCGGAGTATGGCCGCCGAGTTGGTCGCGCTTAACGTCGATGTGCTGATGACGGTAGGACCGCAGACCGCCCCCTATGCAAAGGCGGCTCCGTCGACCCTTCCCGTTGTTTTCATGGGCGTCCCTGACCCGGTGGGGAGCGGTTTTGTCGAAAGCTTCGCACGACCAGGGAGGAATATGACAGGGCTGTCGAACTTCGGCGCTGATATTGTCCTTAAGCGGCTGCAGTACCTGAAGGACATACGAGAAAATCTGTCCCGTGTTGCTTTGCTCATCAATCCGAATAATCCAGTGTCGCCTCTATACAGACGCGTCACCGAGGCAGCCGCGGCGGAACTTAGGCTTGAGAACCACACGTTCGAAGCGCGCTCGCCAGACGAACTGGAGCGAGCATTCGACGCAATAGTCGAAAGCGGAATGCAGGCGGTAACGATCAACGCAGACGGACTGGTCTTTCAGCATCGAGCTCTCGTTGGGAAACTGGCGCTTGCACGTCGTCTGCCCCTGGCGGTGTGGTCGAGGGAGACTTTCGATGGTGGCGCGCTGATGTCCTATGGACCTGATCAAGTCGCGATGTGCCGCCACGTGCCTGTGTTCGTGGATAAGATCCTCAAAGGAGCTAAGCCGGGAGACCTGCCGGTCGAGCAACCAACAAAGCTTCAGCTCTTCATCAATCTCAAAGTCGCAAGTGCGATCGGCGTTTCGGTCCCCCCGGTGCTGCTTGCAGTGGCCGACGACGTGATTGAGTGAAGGGCCTCGCACATGCACGAAGATTATCGCGTAATTCGCATAAGCCCTAATCTGGAACTGCTCGAACATGCAGAACCCGGCAAAGGCGCCTCTGCCGGGTTCTACATTGCCAACCGTGGTATACGGTATATACAAGCGGCGCAGTGTTCGCTGGGTTGCACACCGGCGGCACTGTGGAGTCCGCTTGTCTTCTCGGGCAGCGGGCTCCGGCCCCTCGTTGCGCGACACCCCCATGAGCGCGGGGAGGGGTCTCCCTCCGATCAGCTGAGGCGAGCTCAGACCAACCGGACCAAATACATACCATTACGCGAGCGTGCTGTCTGTGTGCAATCGAACACACTGCTGCGCAACTCGCACGCGCGCACGGGGCCACGTGCATCACGTGCGAGTTTCGCGTAACGCCATGTACGGAACCGGCTTAGGGCTCTACCTCGACGTTGAGGGAGAGGGCGGCGCGCAGGACGATCTTGCCCGCTCCGTCCCGAACGGCGACGACCATCGTTCTCTCAGGGCCATCGCCCGGCACCACATCGCGAGCCATATCAGCAAGGCCGCTCTGAGCCTGGGGCGGACCTCCTCGATCCCGTCGAGGTCTTGCCCTTCGTCATCCTGAAGATAGGTGTCGCCGTCGTGGGTGTCGAAAAAGTAGAGGGCATCATTCCAGCTCCACCGTCAGGCCAACCCCAACCGCCACGGCTGCAAGCGCATCCATCACGCGCAGCCGCACATCGTCGGGCGCTCGGGAAGGTGGGGCGGTGACGGTCACATGGGGTCCTTGATGTGCTTCGACCGTATCGAAGTTGGTCCGATAGGAGGCGATCACGCCTTGGCCGACGAGACGGTTCAGCACCAAGTTGATATCGCCACGCAGCCCCCGGCTGCGTCGAAACCCAGGGTGAGCCGTCTGGTTCATCCGTCCTCCCGGTCAGCACATGGATCTTAGCTAGGGCTGCCGCAGGGGCATGCCAGGAGGAGCGTCACGGACGCGCGAGCCAACCCGAAATTCGCGCAAGCCGTATATGGAACGGGCCACATGACACGCCCCCACCCATGCGAAAAGCCCCACGCGGACCTGAGCTTCCGGCGGGCCTCACCGGATGGGCCTTGGTACGCAACGCGGCCCTGAGCGGGTAATAAGGCAGGGGCGGTTACTGGCGCGGAGGCGGGGGTACAACGCCCGGCGCAGCCGGAGCCTGGGGGGCGGTCGCATTGGTCGCGCCCGGCGTCGTGTTCGCACCGGGATTGTTTGCACCGGGGTTTGTCCCCACCGTGGGGGTCGTGGTCGCGCCTATGGTCGCCGGAGCGGCTGGGTCCGGTGCCGGAGTGACAGGTGTGGCAGGAGCGGTGGCGGGGTCTCGCGTCGCGGGCTGCGGCGGCGCGGCCTGGGCAAGGGCAGGCGGCGCGGCGATCAGGCTGGTCGCCAGCAGATAAGCCGTCATAGGGATCTTCACCATCTGAGTTCTCCTGAGAGGCAGGTTCCGGGCGCCTAACGCTCCCCCTGACCAACGGAGAAGTGTCCGCTATCGTTCAGGAGTCTCGAAGACGGTCAAGAAGCCGTGGCCGGGACCGTGGCCTCGATCAGGTAACCACGTAACTCGCATAAAGCCGTTTACGGAACCGGGCGCAGGCTCTTCGGCAAGCCGAGGGTAGGGTGAGATGGCGAGAAACGAGAACCTAAGGCTCTCGTCAAAGGCCACCGACAATGTTTGGCATGGGGCCATGGTCACTAGCTCGTTGCGAACTGGTAAAGGATTGAAAAGCCCAGGAACAAGAGCGCGCATGCACCGAAAATGGCAGCGGCCCAAGAGAACCAGCCGAGTTTCGTCCCTCCTCCTGCTTGACGAACGATCATCCGGCGAATGCTTTTGATTTTCATAGGCCGATCCTAAGCCGCGGCGCATGCACGAAAGCACTACCCAAATCAAAAGCTCTGAGGCGCACCGTACCACATGATCCACGCGAAGAGCGCAAGGACCTCAGCGCAGCAGGCAATCATGATCAGGCGTCTTTTGCTTATGGCCTAGCCTACCACGAACCTCCGGGATTTCGCGTAAGGCCATTTGTGGAACCAAAAACAGGCCATCCTGACAGTTCTCGGAAGCATTTCTGCAGCCTGCGCGGCCGGGCCCAGTAAAACCCCAGTTGAACTGGCTCCCCGGCGGGCGGAGCCGTGGCCGAGAATACTTCCGTAATCATTGGGTGGGATGATCCTTCTGCGGGCCCTTGGCTAGCCGGGCCTGCACCTGGAAGCCAGGGGGGTGCGGTCACGCTTCCCTGGCTCTCCTTGGGTGTAGCGTTAGGGTCTGGAACGGCGGGTGCGCCGAAATGGACGGGCAGCACACACTCCCCCGCTCAGGCACTTAGCGCATGCTGTGGCGCGGCCACAGCGTCCTGTATAACGTCGCCCCTATGTCCGAGCTTACCGCCTCTTCGCTTGACCTCACCAACTGCGACCGCGAGCCGATCCACATCCCAGGATCGATCCAGCCGCACGGCATGCTCCTCACCCTCGACCCTGCAGGGCTTAAGGTCCTTCAGGCTGCCGGTGACACGGGGGGCGCCCTGGGGCGCAGCATCGAGGAGTGCCTCGACTGCGATATCAGGGATGTTCTTGGAGCCGACGCCCTCCCAATGGTGCGCTCATTCAACACCGATGGATCGCCGGAGCCCCTCTACCTCGGATCTGTTCCTACACCAGGTGACCCAAGCCGTTATCTGGACCTGACAGCCCATACACGCGACGGTGTACTCGTTCTTGAGGTCGAACCCAGCCCGCCTCGCCCAAATACGGCAGCTCAGATGCTGGCGAAGGTCCGCAGGGTCAGTGCGGAACTGGAGGCAGCCCCCGATCTTGAGCGCCTGCTCCAGGTCGCAAGCCAGGAAGCCCGGCGGCTTACCGGCTTCGACCGAGTCATGATCTACCGCTTCCTCGATGACGGCTCCGGCTCGGTCGCCGCTGAGGACAAGATCGACGACCTTGATTCCCTTCTCCATCACCACTACCCCGCCTCTGACATTCCTAAGCAGGCGCGGGCTCTGTATCTCCAGAACCTGATCCGCGTGATCGTCGATGCGAGCTACACGCCCGCACCTCTCGTTCCCTCGCTCAATCCCATGACTGGGAAGCCGCTGGACATGAGCGACTGCGCGCTCCGGAGCGTCTCGCCGATCCACCTCCAGTATCTCAAGAACATGGGTGTGGCGGCCTCCATGTCAGTGTCCATCGTGGTCGATGGGGCGCTCTGGGGGCTGATTTCGTGCCACCACACAGCGCCGAAGCTCGTGCCCTACGAGCTGCGAGAGGCCTGCAAGCACCTCGGCCAGATCCTGAGCCAGCAGGTCAAGGCGCGCGAGGAAGCCAGTTATCACCGACAGGTGCAGCGCCTTGCAGCTACTCGCGAGGAGGTCTTGGGGATCCTGGCGAGAACCAAGGCTCTTGAGCAAGGTCTCGTTGAGAACGTCGGCGATCTCCGGCGAGTTCTGCCTGCAGACGGCGCGGCCATTGTGTTTCGGGACCAGATAAGCCGAACCGGCTATGCCCCTACGGAGGTGCAGATCCGCGATCTCACCGAGTGGCTGTGGGGCTCCACCTCATCCGAGATCTACGCGACGAACAGCCTTGCGCAGCACTACAGCCCGGCGGAAGCTTATGCCGCGAAGGCGAGTGGTCTTATCGCGACGGTCGTTTCTGGCGAGGAGCCGATTGTGCTGCTGTGGTTCAGGGCGGAGCACGTCGAGACGATCAACTGGGCTGGCAACCCTCACAAGCCGGTGGAGCCAGGTGGGGATCTGGGCATGCTCAGCCCCCGCAAGTCTTTCGAGACATGGAAGGAGACGGTCCGCCATCGAGCGCAGCCTTGGTCCGCTCCAGAGGTCGATGCAGCGCGGCGGTTTGGGCGTGCTGTCCTTGATTTGCGCCAGCAGAACACCCTACGGGAGCTCAACGTGCAGCTTCGGCGCACTCTCGCCGACAAGGAGATCCTGCTTGCCCAGAAGGACCTCCTGATGCAGGAGGTCAACCATCGGGTTCAGAACAGCCTGCAACTGGTCAATTCGATGCTGAGCCTCCAGGCCCGGCAGGTGACAGACCCTGACGTGAGGGCGCATTTCGACGAAGCATCGCGCCGGATTATGGCTGTCAGCATGGTGCACCGGCGCCTGTGGCGGGCGGACCATATCGAGAGCGTGGATTTCGGCTCCTATCTGGAGGAGCTGCGGGACGGCTTACTAGAGGCCTGGGGCAGCGCCTGGGCTGGACGGATCAAGGTCCATGCACGCCATGTGATGATCCCGACCAACCAAGCCGTTGTTCTGGCGCTCGTTGTGACTGAGCTCCTCACCAATGCCGTCAAGTATGCCTACCAGGGCAAACCCGGCCCCATCGACGTGACGGTGCGGGAAGAAGGGCGCAAGAGCTTGTGCGTCGCTGTGAGGGACCAAGGCGTGGGTGTGCAGGCGAATGCGCCCAAGAGCGGGCTAGGGTCCCGCCTCGTCCGCTCCCTCGTAGGCCAGCTTGGAGGTGAACTTGAGGTAAAGGCTTGTTCTCCTGGCACATCCTTCAACCTCACAGTGCCATTCACCCCAAATGGGACAACATCATAGCGACTGCATGCTCAAGCATTGATCAGCTGCCGTCACGTTCCGAATGAACAAGCCCTAATGGGACGGGCGTACTAAGGCCTTTATTCCCGGAAGCGTGTTTATGCAGCCCAGCGCGACCCTCGGTGCTGCGGGTCCGCTGAGGATGAGCCTTCGCTAAGGCATGTCCCGTATCATTCTGTGCAACGAAGGATGCAGGGAACGAGACGGGAGACGTCCGCAATTTCGCGGAAGTGCGATTACGGAACGGCTTGCTCTGCACGATCTGGGTGTTGCATTCCTATCCTGGCTGCTCGCAGCACGCCCCGAACGAGCAGATGCCGGTCGCCCGCGAGGGGCTCGCCATCATGGTCGGCCTCTACCGCGACCTCGGCGGCACCACGACCCCTAGTCCCCCAGATTTGGGCCAACGCTGATTTTGCTCGCCTTTTTCTGTAAACTGACCATTCAGATGGGGTACAAATCTCCTTGGGTTTTTCGCCATTGTGTAAACCGGAACTAGAGCGCCTCTGCAAAATACTAAAGCCAGAGCACAATCGCAGCGATGTGGAGCATGGCGAGGTAGTTGCTGGCGCGCTTCTCGTACCGAGTGGCGATGCGGCGGAACTGCTTCAAGCGGCTGAAGAGCCGCTCCACCCGATTGCGCGCCCGATACGCCTCCCGGTCAAAGCCTCGTCGGCGGGGCTGATTGCTCTTGGTGGGGATCACCGCCCCGATGCCGCGCGAGCGCAGGTGAGTGCGGGAGGGCTGGCCCGCAAAGGCCTTGTCGCCGGCCACCCGCCGGGGCCGCAGGCGTGGGCGGCCCCGCTTGCGGCGGACCGCACCCGTGTCGAGCAGGACTGGGAGAGCCGTGCTGTCGTGGCGCTCGCCGCCAGTCAGATGAAAGGTCACGGGCCTGCCATGCCCCTCGGCTCGCACGTGGATCTTGGTCGAGAACCCGCCCCGGCTCCGGCCGAGTGCCTCGTCCGGGGACTCACCCCCCGATAGCGCCAGCCCGGCGGGCGCCGGCGGCGTGTTGATGAGCGCGCACCACGCTCGCGTCCACGAAGTGCAGGTCCCAGTCGAGCCGGCCAGCGGCATCCGCCTGGGCCTGGAGAGCCTCGAGCACGCGCTGCCAGAGGCCAGCCTCACGCCAGCAGTAGAAGCGGCTCGACACCGTTCCGGCAGGGCCATAGCGCTCCGGTAGGTCAGCCCAGGGCGCGCCGGTGCGCAGCACCCAGAGAATGCCGTTGATGATGGTGCGGTGGTTGTGATTGGGGCGGCCGGTCCAAGGCCGCTGCGGGGGCAGCAACGGCGCCAGACGCTGCCATTGCTCGTCCGTCAGTTCGTAACGTCTCACACCCCAAAGATGGTGTTCCGCCTCAGAGACTAAAACCCCTTTGCAGACGCGCCCTAGTCCTATGCGCACCGACTGTCCTCGCACTGTGCCTATGACGCGTCTCTGCAACCTCTCGATAAGCCGGATCAAGGCTAGGGCGGCCTGACTGGCGACACGCCCCCTACCCTCCCGTTGCCCGTCGAGCCCAGCCGCAGGCCGGCCGGTGCGCGAAGGCTTTTGCTCGCCTCTCCGCCGTTTCGCCGCCCTGCCCCGCAACCCCGCTACGGAGTGGGCGCAGATGCACAACGCTGCCACGCCAAGCCGTTCCACAAGACTCTAGATCGGGGCTGCTGCTCCGGTCCGAATGCTGGAACCCCCTTGAACGGGTGCATCGGTCTAGACCGTCCCAGCCGGGCGGGTTCTAATGGAACGAGGACGCTCAGCAGCGGACCGTGAGCTCAGACGGCACCTGGTTCACTTAGAATTGTTCACCCATCAGCAGTTCAGTATGGATTGGGAAAGCGCAGTTCTTGAACCAGCGGAAGGGTAGTTCGGTTAAGGTATACCCGAACTGAACCACAAGCACGGCTGTGAACCAGCTTGTTTGACCATCATCACAAGAGCCGCCTCAGTCTGAGCGTCTACTAGTAGCGCGCATGATTTCGACAGGAGCTTGAACTTGCGGCCTCGGCAGGGGTTGTTCTGATATCCCGGGTGTCTGGCCTCCTTGCAGCTGACCTTCGCCCCAAGGCGGAAGGTTGAGCAAAGATGCCCTTGGTTCTCATCGTCGAAGACGAACCCCTAATCCGCATGTATGCGGCTGACCTTTTGGAGGACGGTGGGTTCGACGTGATCGAGGCGAACACCGCTCGCGCAGCCCTGGCAATCCTGGAGGACCGCAACGGTGACGTATCTGCGCTGTTCACCGACGTGGACATGCCGGGTGGCATGAACGGCTTGGAACTCGCTGGCATCGTTTATTCGCGCTGGCCCCACATCGCTATCCTGGTCACGTCAGGTGTCGTGCGGATGGTGGGCGCTCTGCCAGGCGGTGGGGTTTTCCTAGGGAAGCCCTATGCGGCAGCTGCACCGGTCCGGATCATCCGGGAGCTGATCCAGCGCATAGAAGCCAGCCGGTAAGGGCGGCCATGGTGCCACGCATCACCTGTCAGACCCTGTTGATCCTTACGGGTCGTGCCGGCGGGGTCGAGGAGAACCTCTTCATCTTCTCCGATGACATGCTCGTGGCCGTTGGCAGGGGCTGCGAGGAGCGCGTCAGTGACATCTCGCAGGGCTTGTGGATCCTCAAGATCGGCTATGGCCTTTGCGCATCGCCCCAGCAAGGATCTCACCTTCCAATCCCCTGCCGAGGCCCAGCAATGGGTGCTGGAGCGGCTGTCCCGAGCGAGCACAGGTGCAGTGCCGAAGGTGGTCTAAGGGCCTGCTGTGGATCGCAACCGGGCGAGGCCCTGTGACATCAACCCATCTTACGTGCGCATAGCTTGCGATAAACGTTCGATGGACTGGTCAGATCGTAGTTTCAGTGGCGGCTGAATTCGAGGCAAAGCACGGTTCCCTGCGAGGATGACCAGTCCAGCTTGGCGTCAAGCTGGCGGGCCAGCGCCTCAACAAGTTTCATCCCAGTACCAGAGCCGGGCCGGGCCGGACGAGGCTCAGTGGGGAGCCCCTTGCCGTTGTCGGACATGCGGACGCGGATCCTGTTTTCCTCCAGCATCTCGACCGCCACAGCGATGATGCCCCCTTCACCATCGAAGGCGTGTTTGAGGCTGTTAGTGACAAACTCATTCAGGATCAGGCCGAGCGGCACCGCGATCTCAGAGGAAAGGTCCACCTCCTCGATCGCGAAGTCCAGCCGCACCGTGCCGGTTCGGCCTTCGTGCAGATGGCACAGATCCTCGACAAGCCGCATCACATACGGCCGCAGTCGGAGAAGATTAGTTGTGTCGGTGATGTAAAGCAGTTCATTGATGAGACGAAGCACCTCGATCCGATCACCAACCGTCTTCAGTTCCTGGCGCGCTTCTTCCGATTTGACGTCTCTGGCGCGCATTCTCACCAGGCTGGTGATGATGGTGATATGGTTCTTGACCCGATGTTGCAGTTCCTTGAACAGATGCTGGTTGACGGCAAGGGCTTCCTTTAAGCTGTGGCCCTTGTGCAGCCGATCAATCACGGGTCCCAGGATCGCGGCATAGGTGCGCAGGAACTCGATATCCTCTTCGCCAAACTCCCTGCGTTCCCGGCTGTCAACCTGCAGTAACCCGAAGGGTTTTCCGCCCGGCAGGAAGATCGGCACGTTGACGATAGCGACGGCGCCATGCTCCTTCAGGAAGTCCGGAAACTCGAAGCGGTCTTCCTTGTCGATGTCCTGAGTGATGACCGGCTTGCCGGCCTTGATCGAGTAGGTCTCAGACGACCGCTCCCGCATGGGCAGGCGCATCTTTCCGACAAAGCCGGGCTTCCAGCCAATTCCAGCGCGCATGAACAAGGATTGTCCGTTCTGCTCGATTTCCAGAACCTTTGAGAGATCCGTCCCAAGCGCCTTGCCAACGACGCGGCAGGCTTCCGTCAGGACATCGTTGAGATCCTCGTTGCGCAGGGCAAACTCACCAAAGTCAGCGAGCACCTTTTGGCGCTCGATCAGCTTCTCAACCGTTGGCTCGTGATCTGACATGATGCCCCTCGAAGGTACAACGCGTTAACTTAGCCGTTTCGGCGTAGGTTCCCAATAAGGGCGACTACGGAACAGCTCGCTCCGCTAGCGGAAGACCTTCAGCAGTCTTCTAAGGTATGCTCAAACTGAACCAGGCCAGCTTTCGCGGAGAGCGCTCTATGGAACAGCGAAGACAGGGTCGTACGGACGAGCATATGCACTCCCGACCATGCCACCGCTGGAGGCGGGCGAACTCTGACCGGGACGGTCGCTTGGTTCGATATAGGCAAGCAGTTTGGCTTCGTCGCGCTTAACGGCGGTGGAGACGCCTTCCTGCACGTGTCCGTGCTCAAGAAGGTTGGCTATGCCTGGATCCCGCACGGGACGACGCTACGGGGCAGGCAGCAGGTCCCAGAAGTGCTGGAGGTCGATCCGAGCATGGCCCGGGGAGAAGGAACCAGTCCGGCTCAAGCCCAGGACCTCGACGTAAGGCTTTTCATCCTTAGCGACCACCTCGTCATGAGCGGTCAGGACAGGCCGACGGCCCGAGATCTCCTCGCCGTCCTGAAAGCCACCCTAGCGGAATGGTACGCCCACCCCGCCGAGATTTAGGCTCAGATCGAACTAACGCCCTGCCTGGATCTCCTCGACGGCGCGAGCGAGGAGCTCGTTCATCGTGCGACGGAGCTCCTCATCGGAGACACTTTTGCCAGCGGCGTCCAAGTCCTTGCGGACCTTGCGGAGCACATCCTCGTCACCCGCCTCCTCGAAGTCCGCCACTACGACGCTCTTGGCGTAGGCGTCGGCCTCAGGCCCGGATTGACCAAGTTGAGTGGCAGCCCAGAGACCGAAGAGCTTGTTGCGGCGAGCCATAGCCTTGAAGCGCAGCTCCTCATCGTGGGCAAACTTGCTCTCGAAGGCATCTTTGCGATCATTGAAGGTGGTCATGAGTTTCCTGATGTGTTGCCGATAGTGAGGACAGGCCTTGTTGCACTCCAATTAGGCCGCAAACGAGACAAGCCCGCCTATCCTCTCCTCACTCATCCCGATCTGGCGTCCAGTCGCAGGGGACCTCGCGCTGGGCTGAGGAGGCGAAATCGCGAAGGAGCAACATTCCCGGCTTCCATGTCTTTGCATTGATGAGAGACCTTGCCCGGAACTCGAACTGCACCCGACTGTCAGGCCAGAGCCTCACGACCCGCCAGACCTTGCCGTTATCGCTTAGGTAACATTTTCCGATCTGGATATTTTCAGGATTGACGCTCACAGCGGCCCCTCAGGCTCTTGGCGTCCTCTCCGGACCCGGATCTCCGCCTGCACGATGACAGGCTGGCCAAGAGACTTCAGCGCCTGAGAGACCCTCTGACATACCTCTGCAGCCTCCCTCTGGCTATCCACCAACACCCTCACGACCGTCTGATCAGGCACAGGTTTCTCATAGAGGTTGGTGCTGAACCCCTTTATCTCGCCGCTTACAACAAGAGGGTTCAGAATGGCGCTGATGTCCCGCCGCAAGCTCCCTCTGAAGGTCATCACCTCATCCCCTGCTCTGCCCATCTCATTCTAGCAAGGCTCTAACCCCCTGAACTCACGCCCGGCCCAGGGCTCCCCGGATGAAGGCTCGCCGCGCATCGGTCCGGACCAGATCCAGCTCATCCTGGAGCGCTTTGATGCAGCCTTCCAGAAGATCGAGGCTCATACACTCAGGCGTCATGTGGATGGCTCCATGCTCGTTAGGGTGAACGCCGAGGAGGGCCAAGTTGACCCTCATGGTGGGTGTCGGTTTCGGGCTCGGTGTCGGGTTGGAACGCTCCAGACGTGCGCACGGGCTACCTCTCGCGAGACGCGAATCTTCGGGCTTTGCCCCTGACAGAGTTGGCTTCAAACAGCAGTGGGCGGTGAGCATAGGCCAGTAGGTCAACAGCCCTGGCAATCATACCGTCTATGCCATCGTCATGAGGGTCAGCATTGAAGGAGAGCATGCCGACATTCGGCTATTCCTCGCTCCCCCCAGTGAGCTTGATGGACGCTGCATGAGCTGGCGCGGCCACAGCGAGCGAAAAGGCGAACGCGAGAAGAGGAAGATGGCGCAAGGTGGTGGGTGCTGTCACTGTCGGGCATAGCCTAGACGAGCGAACGCGGGAGGAAAAGAGCTTAAGTTGGAAGCTGTTGCGCGGGGCTGCGGCTGACGTCGAGTGCAACCACCCCTTAACCACCCCGCCCTACTGTCATCTCAGGTCCGCGTTGCCTTCTGGTCCTGCGAGGATGGATGAACTAGCGCCGTTGGTCGCTCCGGGCCGCGCGGGGCTTCCTGTCTCGCAAACCCGGAGGGGCCCGATACTTAGCCCGCCCCTCTCTTCCGTTCCAAGGAATTGCGCCGCTCAGGCAGAACATTAGTTTGAGGGCCTTCAGGAGGCTGACAATGAGGTTGTTTCAACTCCTCACCAGAGCGGTGTTTTGCATTATCAGCATCGCTCTGATGGGCGTTGCAGGTGGATTGATCCTCTTTGCTGGAATGCAGCTTTTCGCAGCTTTCAATGCACCAGACCAGGATATTGGCGAGTCATTGCTGAACTCGGTCGGGTACGCAATTATTGCCATGGCTGTCTTTGACGTCGCCAAGTACATCCTTGAAGAAGAGGTAATTGATCCGACCCAGATGCGCCATACTGGTCAGGCCCGCCGGAGCATGACCAAGTTCGTCTCGACTATCAGCATCGCAGTATTTTTAGAGGCTCTCGTTGCTGTCTTTCAGGCGAGCAAGGGGGGCGACATGACGATGATGCTGTATCCCACTATCCTACTGTTTGGCGGCGTTGCGATGATAGTGGGGCTGGGGGCCTATCAACGCCTGAGCACGTCGGCTGAACGTGAGGTGCGCAGTTCTCCGGAGGCATCCGCTGAGGAGCAGGCAGAACTAGAAAAGTTCTAAGCGGTCT
>JAESFH010000324.1_pt1 | contig 14683 bp, 13 predicted proteins | sample 9269381 | NCBI WGS metagenome assembly JAESFH01 (sample SAMN14504062, study PRJNA617094) | algae metagenome | isolation source: Aphanothece sp. CMT-3BRIN-NPC111 and co-occurring heterotrophs from well... | place: USA: Clark Mountains Wilderness, California | collected 2010-04-18
CAAGAGATCCGTCAACACGTTCAGGAAGTAATGCAGAAGGGTAAGATGTAGCTTCGCGGCTATGTAGTAGAGACGCGGCATGGTGCGTCTCTACATTATGTATAATCTTTAAATTCTTGGACACGTTGCGTAATCCCTATTAAGTTTAACCTTACCTCGGTCATTCAATGTTGGATTGTCCGTATAAGGCGGAAGTTGGGGGCTAGCAATACTGAACTAATTATTTTTTTTCTACCATGCAAAGCCGAGGGCTTGAGACCTTTTTCGTTTTTGATGAGTCCTGAAGAGCCTTAAAATCTGAAGAGAAGATTCACAAGACTCATACACGTTAAATCATGGCAGTTAAAAAAGGTGATTTAGTTCACGCTATCCGCGAAAAGTTGGAAAATAGCCTAGAAGCTAAAGCCAGTGATTCGCGCTTTCCGCCCTATCTGTTTGAAACTAAGGGTGAGGTTGTAGACTTGCGGGGTGACTACGCCCTGATCAAGTTCGGTCAGGTGCCGACACCCAATATATGGTTGCGTGTCGATCAGGTAGAAACTGTCAAGTGATATTGAACCAGTAGCGATCGCTCCTCCCCACTCCTGGGACGCGATCTCACCAATCCTCTAGGTCTTATAGCCTAGCTCACATGGCAATGTACCGTCAAAAACCGACTGTTCCCAGCGTGGGAAGCAGTCGGCTTTTTCGTTAAGTTTTCCAGCCTAGCTTAAGATTTGTTAAGAAAAGCTTGCACTTGTTTTATGGCAATTGGCGCAACATTGAAAAGTGCCCAACTAGCTGCTGCGATCACCGGCAGCAAAACGATTAATAAACGAAAGTCAAAGTCCATACTAAGTTCCCTCTCCTAAAACTTAAAAATTCTTGAACAGTTCTCATTTTTATTTTTAGCTTAAGTGGGACAGTTTTTTACATTAATGTCGCTAGCATTACAGACAATTAGTGCATCGTCCTAAATCCAAGATCAGTACCCTTGCCAGCGTGAACCAGAGCCAGCTGTTCATAGCGTAGGGCGTGTTCGATGAGTTCTGCTGCCTCAGCCTCTGAGACATCGCGCAGCCGCTTGGCAGGGACACCGACCATGAGCGACAATGGCGGCACATCCTTGGTCACTACACAACCAGCACCAATAATCGTACCCGCACCAACTCTAACACCGTCTAGCACTACCGCACCGATGCCAATTAAGCTTCCCCGTTCAATGTGAGCCGAATGCACCACAGCACGATGACCAACGGTGATGTGGTCTTCCAAAATAGTTGGCTTACCAGGATCGCCATGCAAAATCGCTCCATCTTGGATATTTGTTCGTTCTCCAATTTCAATGCGCTCAATGTCTCCTCGCACCACAGCACCGTACCAAATGCTCACCCCGGGGGATATTTTTACCCAACCCATAACAACGGCATTGGGCGCAACAAAGGAGGCTTGAGACAAATCGATATGAGGCCAAGAGAAAACCGATAAGGGCAAGGGTTCGCTGGAATTACTCACGATAATAGCTGAGTGCCTTACAGAATACCTGGGTATTTTAATAGATATAATAAAGCCACTGAGGTGCGATTCGATGTTGCACCATTTGAGTGAGGAATAATCCTCCAGTACTGCGAAGGGGACAACCCGTAAGGGTCTAGCTATCTCAACACGGTTTTACAGAAAATATGCCAGTACGCACTTAATGATGAATCCCGGCTTACAGTATCCAATATTTGGCCCAGAGATTCAGTGCCCCCACTGTCGTCAGACGATTCCGGCTTTGACGCTAACAGACACGTATCTGTGTCCGCGTCATGGTGCCTTTGAGGCAGATCCAAAGACTGGCGAACTGGTTCATCTACAATCTGGACGTCACTGGCGTCGATGGAATAATGAATGGTATCGGCAGCACACGCATCCGGACGGAATTCGGTTTGAAATCCACGAAGCCCTGGATCGGCTTTATACCCAAGGCTATCGGGCAACGCGAGTGATTATTGCTAGTCGCTACCAGGAATTAATCAGTTCCTACCTAGAACGCAGTACGCCCTGGCGGGGTCAGTCAGATTCACCGCGACCCAAACTTTATGGCTTGCCAGTGGAATTTAGTCCTGATCCTCAAGAAGAGCCTTGCTGGGAAGTGATAAATTTCGACTTGGAAAAAGAGCCTGGGGTTCCAGTGCGATACCCCTATTTCCGATTATTTGAGTAATGGTAATTTGTTAGTGACCAGTAGCAACTGACAACTGGCAAAAATAATGCATCATGCTTCAATTCGTACCGCAAATATTCATCGCGCGATCGCATTTTACGAACAGTTGGGATTTAGTGTCTGCGAGCGCTTTACAGCTGGTATTACCCTTGCCTGCTGGATGGAGGGACTAGGGGGACGTATAGAACTGCTCCAGATTCCACAACCTCGCCCAGCCCCTGATGCCTTTGGGGATGAGCATTATGTCGGCTACTACCATTTGTCCTTTGATATTACCAATGCCTCAGCTGACCTTCCTAGCTGGTTGGCATCTCTACAAGAGCGCTGCGCCGAGGCAGTACAGGCTCAGCCAGATCAGTTTCAACCTCTGAAGGTACTTTTGGAACCGACTCAGCAAATGATCGGCGATCGCATTTACGAGGTGACCTTCATAGCCGATGCCGACGGTCTACCCCTAGAATTTATTCGCTTGTTAGGTAACGTACAGCAATCAAGCAGCTGATAGAAGAATTATTATCCTAAGCGTTCTGAATGTAAAGGTGTGAGATTGCGTCTCTGTCGGCGTCGAAGGCGACTCCAGAACAACACGCAGCCGAATATTAGCGTTGAGAGCAACACCACACTAGCTCCAGAGGCGATGTCGAAGTAGTAGCTGAGGTAGATGCCCACAAAGGCGATCGCAGCTCCTAGAACCCCTGAAATTACCATCATGTAGCCGAAGCGGTTACTCAACAGCCGTGCGATTGAAGCTGGAATTACTACCGCCGAAATAATCAGCGTCACCCCCAATACATTGAGCGTCGCCACCAGTAAAGTCGCCAGCATCAAAGCGAAGAGAGTATCCATCGCCAAAACGGGTACACCATGAACTTGGGCAACCTCTCGGTCAAAACACCAAAATAGCAATGGACGATAAAAGATAAAAATCAAGCTCAACAGGAAAATTGTTACGCCGGTAACAATCCATAGATCCTCGGGGGAAATTCCCAGCACATTGCCAAACAGGGCGGCTTCAAAGTTCTGACTAAACTTCCTATAGGTGCTGATAACGGCTACTCCCAGAGCAAAACTTGCTGTGGTGACAATACCAATTGCCGCATCCGAGTAAACTTTGCGCCCTGTCAGGTACTGAATCAGCAGGGCGGCGGCAAATCCCCAAATACCAGAGCCAATATAGAAATTAACACCTAAAACATAACTCAGCACCGCTCCCCCCAAAATGGCGTGGGAAAGACCGTGGGCAATGTAGCTCATCCGGCGGGTTGTAATATAAACTCCCATGACGCCACATAATAGTCCCGCCATCATCCCTACTATCATGGCGCGGCTGAAGAATTCGTACTGAAAGGGCTGAAAAATAATATCCATTATTTACTGTTTTTTCACTGTATTAGAGCTGGATTCACGCAAAATAGGGGGCAAGTTGCGCTGCATTTGATGGCGCAGCGAAGTCATGCCACTGGCGATTAAAATCCGGTCTTCTTGGTGGAAAACCACCATTTCAGCTCCAAATGTCTGCCCAAGCGTTGTGGGTGTGAAAACATCAACGGGTTGCCCTTGAGCAATCAAGCCGTGGTTGAAACACATTACCCAAGGTAAATGAGTTGCCACTGAGTTTAGGTCATGGGTGGAGAGGAGGATTGTCAAGCCTTGCTGGTTAAGATCTGCCAACAGGTGCAACAATTCGTGCTGAACGTGCAGATCCGAACTACTAGTAGGTTCATCCAAAAGCACGATATCTGGTTCTCCCACAAGGGCACGGGCAAGAAAAACTCGTTGCTGTTGTCCACCAGATAAATCGCCAATAGGTTGGCGGGCGATGTGTTCGACTCCAACGCGACCCAAGAGTTCTCTGGCAGCGGCCTTGTCGCGTAGAGAAGGCCAAGGCCAAATCTTCTGCTGCTGATAACGCCCCATCATCACCACTTCTTCCGCCGTGACTGGGAAACTCCAATCTACTGTTTCCACCTGAGGCACGTAGCCGACTCCTGGCGGCGGCACACCTGGCTTTAATCGTTTTCCTCGGAACCAAATCTCTCCTGCCCAAGGATGAATTAACCCTAAAATTGCCTTTATCAAAGTGCTTTTACCGCTCCCTGATGGCCCCACTAAGCCAGAGAGTTGGCTAGGGTAAAGGGTCACATTCACCCGAGTAAACACTGGCTGAGTCTGATAGCCGCAGGTCAGGTTTTTAACTTCTAATAAAGGTTCCATTGAGTTCCTTAGTCATATTACTTAATGTAACTTAATATTAAGTAATATTTTTCTATGAATTAATAGTGGAGCTGTGGTAAGCAACTTATTGTGGTGCTTGCCCTGTAGCCGTTGGGCCTACCACATTGGCTGTATTGAGAGCCTTAACTAAGCCAGGATTTCCCCCTAGCTCAGTGGCAAGAATGCGGAGGTTTTCCGCCATCATGCCAATGTAGGTATGCTGAGGATTAGTGTTTTCCATAGCATTGGCTGAACCTTCACCTGGTAAGTCGTCATCGCTGGTGTTAGCCGTTTTGACCTTGGCTTCACGAGCGATTTGTTCTGACACCTTGCTGGGGTATACCTCCGAACCAAAGATAGCAGGGACTTTAGTTTTACGAATCTGATCGACCAGCTTCGCCACATCTTTGGCGGAAGGCTCGTTAAAATCCGAAGGTTGGATGGCACCAATTACTTCAAAGCCATAATCTCTCGCCCAATATGCCCAAGAGTCGTGATAAGTCAAAAGTTTGCGGTTTTGGGAGGGAATACTGGCAACTACAGCGCGACTTACTTTATCTAGCTGATCGAGGCGTTGCAAGTAATTTTTTAGATTGGTGGCATAGTAATCTTTGCCTGCTGGGTCTAATTCGGTTAAATATTGGGCGGCTAGTTTGGCGTAGGCTTCAGCGTACTTGGGATTTACCCACAGGTGAGGATTGGGATCTCCCTTCTCTTTAGGGAAGCTGAAGTCGTAGATCCACTCGTCTTTGGTAACGGTTTTATCACCTAGTTGGTAAATTTTGGTGTCTTTGGGTTTAGAGGAGGAGGCTAGTTTTTGCGTAGGGGTTTCCAGGTTTAAACCATTGACAAGGATGAGATCTGCCTTAGCCATCAGATCGGCATCAGAGGGGCGAGGCTCGAAGGTGTGAGAGTCTGTACCTTCTGGAACAATGCCTTTAACTTCGACGCGATCGCCAGCAATGTTACTGACTATATTTGTTATCGGGGCAACTGTCGTCACCACTAAGGGTTTATCTTGGGAGTTGCGATCGCCGGTTGCAGCTGACGTACTCGTTGCTGAAGGGCTGGGGGATACTGCTGTCTTCTCAGGCGCATTGCAAGCAACCATTAAGAAGCTGAGTGTCAACAGCCATGCAGAGAGCTTCTTCATCGAAAATCAAAACCTTTTTATTCGGACAAACTAAAATTAGAGCTTGTTCGTGCCTAAAAAAGCAATGCCCCGTCCGGGCATTTACCAAGGATTTTTAGCTTGTTTTTAGATATTTTGGATAAAATCGCTCTCTAGGCAGATACGTCTAGTAGCTATCGTTACAAAAAGTGCAACTGCTGAGGCTTGCCGGAAAATGTGAGTTATGAATTAGAAACTATCCAATTTAGTCTTGATCCTTGAAGCCTTCTATGAAACTTGTCTACGCCATGCTGACAATTGTGAGTTTGATAACCCTTACCAGTTTTACACTTGCACAATTCCCTACTCAGCCGTCTATAAGCAAAAACTTCAATGTGTTACCAATTAAAAACCCTAAGTTTACCAACTCTTTGCTAAAAATAAGTTTTGATGGTGGATTATGTCCTGATGGTGATAATGGTCACGTCTGCCACACTGAATTAACAATTACTAGGGATGGTAAATATACATTTTATGGAGAGCAAGACAACAGAAAACAGGGAAACTTGGAAGTAGCAGAATTCAATGCTCTTATCAACGATATTAATAATGCTGACTTTACATCTTTGAAAGCAAAAAAGTTCACTGGGCTATGTCCAACAGCTTATGACGGGGCTGAAGAGACATATACTTTTTACACACCCAGAGGCTTGGAAATCATTGCTAGCTGCCAAGTGGCAATAGATGATAAATCACCATTATTTATCAAACTGCGAGAAATAGTATTTAAATATCTAAAAGATTGAGTACTGACTAATAGGATAAATGGCAATCGCCATCAGATAATTTACAAAAGTTGAAACATCCTGAATATTTTAGTCAGTCTCAGTGCTATGCGGAGTGAGGCACAAGCAGTTGTCCAACGCTATCAATTGGTACTAAGTCGCTTTATTACAACTTCCAGCTCATAACCTGTAATTTATGTAGTGTCAATCACAATGGATGTATGAGGTTTCCTTTGAGCTAAGGCTCCCGCAGTAACTGCATGGCCTCGTCAGTAAAAAAAATTGACCATGATGGATAATTTAACTGACCTCGTTAATCAACTTCGCGCCACTTTAGGAAAAATGGAGGTGGCGCTCAGTGCCATTGTTGAGGCGATCGTATGGACAGATGAGGTGGGCAGAATTCACTGGTCTAACGCTACGTTCGATCGTCTAGTTAATCGACAACGTTTCCAGGTTTTAGGAAATAGTCTCTTCGACTTACTGCCACTACAGCAACAGGGGCAAGACATCGACCGAGAGTTACACCCGTTGAGCATGACGCTCAACGGGCAAAATCGTGTCAATGGAGTTTACGAATTTCAACAAGGCAATAAAACATTTGTTTTAGAAACCTCCTCAACCCGAATTCAAGTTCAGGGGCAGCAAGCATGCGCTGTTGTGGTGATTCGTGATATTACCAAAGCCCAGATGGCACAAGAGCGTCAAACTATGCAGTTTGCTGTGACTCGCATCTTGGCAGAGTCCACAACACTGTCGGGTGCTATCCCAAAGCTGATAGAGGCTATCTGCTCCCTCACTGGATGGGAACTTGGTGCCTTGTGGCGGTTTGACCCTAATAACAACTTTCTACGATGGGAAGGCAGCTGGCATAGCCCCAATCTCGAAGCAGCAGATTTTGAGGGCATCAGCCGTGAAACTACTTTTACCCCTGGAATTGGGTTGCCGGGTCGTGTATGGGCTAGCAGGCAACCCGCGTGGATTACCGATGTCGTAACGGATAGCAACTTTCCCAGAGCGCCCGGTGCAGCTTCATCCAAATTACACGGAGCCTTCGCTTTTCCAATACTGAACGGCACTGAAGTAACGGGCATCATGGAGTTCTTCAGTCGTTGTCCCAAAGCGCCGGATGAAGACCTTCTGTGGTTGATGGTTGATATTGGCAGTCAAATCAATCAGTTCCTAGAGCGCAAGCGAGCAGAGGCAGATCTTTATAAAGAACAAAAGTTTTTGAATGCAGTGCTCAACACGGTAGAAGCCGGAATAATTGCCTGTAACCCAGCAGGTGAGATTACCCTTTTTAATCAAGCCGCCCTTGAGCTTCATGGCACTTTCAGCCCACCGAAAACAGCGGTTCAATGGGCACAAAATTACGATTTTTATCTTCCCAACTCCCAAATAAAAATCAAGCTAGAGGAGAACCCGCTTTTACGAGGCTTGCGCGGAGAACAACTCTCAAATTATGAAATAATGATTCTTCCGCATCATGGTACAGCTCGTACCTTTTTAACTAGCGTCCAGCCAATTTTTGAACCTGATGGTAACAATCTCGGTGCTGTTGTCGCCCTGCACGACATCACAGAGCGCAAGATGGCAGAAACTCAACGTGCTCAACTGCTCGTTGAACAGGCCGCACGAGTTGAAGCCGAAGCCGCGCAGCAACGCATCGAAAACATTTTAGAAAGCATTACTGATGCATTTATTGCCCTGGATACACAGTGGAGGTACACCTACTTAAACCCAGAAGCTAAACAGTTTTTCCTGTTGATGCAGCGAAATCCAGAGGAGCTAATCGGCAAAAATATCTGGGAGGAGTTTCCAGAAACCGTGGGTGACAAGTTGGAGCGGGAATATCATCGAGCGGTTGCTGAGCAAGTCACTGTTAATTTTGAAGAGTTTGTCCCAGCTTTGAATCGGTGGTATGAAGCCCACGCTTATCCTTCCCCAGAAGGCTTGTCAATTTATATGCGCGACATTACCGAGCAGAAGCGATCTGAGGAAGAAAGGGCACAATTATTAGTCCGCGAACAGGCAGCTCGCAAGGAAGCTGAAACAGCTAACCGTCTTAAGGATGAGTTTCTAGCAACTCTTTCTCATGAGCTACGCACCCCTCTTAACGCCATGCTGGGATGGACTCAGCTACTCCGCACTCGCAAGTTTAATGAAGTGACAATTGCTCGCGCTTTGGAAACAATCGATCGCAATACCAAATCACTGGCGAAACTCGTTGAAGATGTCTTGGATGTCTCACGCATTATTACAGGTAAACTGCGTTTGAGTACTTATCCAGTGGAACTGGTTCCAGTGATTGAAGATGCTATTGCTGCTGTACGCTCAGCAGCCGACGCTAAAGACATTCGCATTGAGTGTATCTTTGACCCAGCAGCCGGGTCTGTTTTAGGCGATCCCAACCGCCTACAGCAAGTTGTCTGGAATCTGCTCTCTAATGCCATCAAGTTCACGCCTAAGAACGGTCGCGTTGAGATTCAATTAACACAAATTAACTCAATAGTCCAAATTAGGGTAAGCGACACAGGCATCGGAATAGGTACAGAATTTTTACCTTATGTATTTGAACACTTTCGCCAAGCTGACAGCTCGATCGCGAGATCCCAAGGTGGACTTGGACTTGGGTTGGCGATCGTGCGTCACTTAGTAGAACTTCACGGCGGAACTGTCTCAGCAGCAAGCCTAGGCGAGGGGAAGGGAGCAACGTTCTGCGTGAATCTTCCAGTTCTGGCTGCTGCAATCCAGCCGGGTGAACCGGAGCCAATTGATACCCCAGTCGCTAGCTTTGAGCCACTTGACAACCCTTTGATTCTCAATGACTTGCGAGTGCTTGTTGTTGACGATGAAGCTGATGCGCGTGAGTTGATCGCAACTATACTTCAGCAGCACAGAGCGGAAGTAGTAGCGGTAGCATCAGCTGCTGAAGCACTTGAGGTACTCGAACAATTCAAGCCACATGTGCTGGTTAGTGATATTGGGATGCCATTCGAGGATGGCTATCAGTTCATCCGTAAAGTGAGGGCAATAGATGCCAATCGAGGAGGGCAGACTCCGGCTGTGGCACTGACAGCTTATGCCAGAGAGTCAGATCGCGCAGCTGCTGAGTTAGCTGGCTTCCAGAGGCATATACCCAAGCCAGTAGAACCAGACTTTTTAGTAGCAGTAGTTGCAAACCTTGTGGGACGATGCGTTTGATAAATCTATGTCTTGTTCCAGAATGTTATGTACATACTGAAGATGCGATCGCTCTTCTGTCACTCTCAGCAGAGGAAAATTAGTAATTTGCCTCAAAACTGGTCTGTGGAATAGCACGCTTGAAATAATATTTATCGAACTCCAAGTATATTATTAAGCCGGAGATGCAACAGCCAGCTTATGCATCAGGTCTTTGCTCTTTGGATGAGCATGTAGTAAGTATGCTAAAGAAGGGTGCGTCAAGTAACAATTTTTATGTCAAGATTTATGTCTTTTAGAGCCGCTTGGCATCGATATCGTCTTCCCATTTTGCTGTTCAGCCTCTGCCTGACTGCTGTAATAATCTTTGCAGGTGAGGCTACTTCTATCCAGCCAGTTCGTCCTAATTCATCAGTCCCAGCTCCAGCAGGTGATATTAAGAGCGAAAAATTACCTGTCATGGCAGCGACTGATGAGACATCCCTCTCGCTTACCCAAAACGCCCGCAAAACAGTTTTGGAAAACGGACTCACCGTACTGACTAAGGAAGTGCATACCGCGCCAGTTGTCAGCGTCCAGGTGTGGTATAAAATCGGGTCGCGCAATGAAGCGCCGGGAGTGAATGGAATTGCTCACCAGCTCGAACACATGCTCTTTAAAGGCACCAAGAACCGCCCAGTTCAATTTGGTCGCTTATTTAGTGCTTTAGGGAGCGAGTCGAATGCTTTTACCAGCTATGACCAAACGGCTTACTATGGCACTGTGGAGCGGAACAAACTCAATGCTCTGCTGGCGCTAGAAGCAGATCGGATGCAAAATGCCCTGATTAATGCGGAGCAGCTGACGAGTGAGAAGCGCGTAGTGATTTCAGAATTGCAGGGGTATGAAAATAATCCTAATTACCGGCTGAGTCGCGCTGTAAAGCGGGCTGCGTTTCCCAACCAGGCTTATGGTTTGACAGTGGGCGGGACTAAGGCAGATGTGGAAAAGTTTACACTTGAGCAGGTGCTGTATTACTACCGCACTTACTACAGCCCTGATAATGCCACGCTTGTTATTACAGGTGATTTTCAAACTGAACCCACGCTGAAAGCGGTAAAAGAGATATTTGGCAAAGTACCTAAGCAACAAAAAGCAGCTGGGAGTCAAGAGCCAGCAGTCAAAAATCAGAATGCGGATTTAGCTCAGAACTCAAAACCCAAAGCTCAAAAATCTCCTATTGTGTTGCGGGAACCAGGAAGTGCGGCGCTATTGCAGGCTGTATATCCGGTGCCAAATGTGAATAGCCCGGATGTCCCAGCGCTAGATGTGATGGATTACATCCTCACAGAAGGGCGGAGTTCTCGGCTTTACCAAGCTTTGGTAGAATCGGGGCTTGCCAGCGATGTTGGGGGTGGTGCAGCTAACTTGATTGCCGGAGGCTGGTATGAACTTTCTGCTACGGCTGCTCCAGGTGCTGATATGGCAAAAATTGATGGGGTGCTAAAAAGTGCGATCGCTGAATTAGGAAACAAAGCCGTTACTAATGAAGAACTGAATCGAGCCAAAAAGCAATTGCGAGCCACTGTACTCCTACAAAACCGTGATATCACCAGCCAAGCGATGCAGTTGGGTAATGACCAAACTACTGCTGGCGATTATCGCTTCACAGATCGCTATCTGGCAGGGGTGCAAGAAGTTAGTGCAGCTGATGTACAGCGAGTAGCTCAAACTTATCTTAAAGAAGCCAATCGCACTGTGGGCTTTTTTGAACCTACCCAGCCAGCAGATAAAGGTGCTGCTGGGGCAACTAATAATACAACCCAAACGGCAGAAAGCTTCAACCTAGGAACACCTGTAGACCCAGATGAAGTGGCGAAGTATCTACCCAAAGTAGAATCAAACGCGGCTTCCACTACTCAATCTTTGCCAGTGGAATTGAATTTGGCAAATAATCTCAAGGTGTTGCTATTACCAGATCCCAGTACCCCAACAGTGACGCTAAGTGGGTATATACAATCTGGTACAGAGTTTGATCCTAAAGCCAAGGCAGGTCTTGCTAGTATGACGGCAGAGAACCTGATGAATGGCACTAAGACTAAGGATGCTTTGGCGCTTGCCAAAACTCTGGAGGATCGAGGAGCCAGCCTAGATTTCAGTGCTAACCGCGAGGGCGTGAGCATTGGGGGAAACACCTTGGCGGCAGACTTGCCCACACTGATTCAGGTGGTGGCTGATGTCATGAAAAACGCTACTTTCCCAGCAAATGAGTTAGAACTAAGCCGTCAACGTGCTTTGACTGCTCTGAAGGTGGAATTGGATAGCCCATCGCGCTTGGCACGACGACAGTTTCAACAACAGATTTATCCAGAAAATCATCCTTTTCACGCCTTTGCGACTGAGGAAAGCCTGAAGAGCATCACTCGCGCTGATGTGGTGCAATTTTACCAAGAGCATTATCGGCCTGATACCACCGTGCTGACGCTTGTGGGGAACTTCGAGCCACAGCAGGTGCGATCGCTCTTGGAAGCTCAGTTCGGTAGCTGGAAAGCTAGCGGCAAGCCACCTACACTTAAATATCCGTCAGTAAATCTGCCATCAAAGGTGGTTAAGCTCAACCCAGTTATTCCTGGCAAAACCCAGTCTGTTACCTATATAGGTAACAAAGGACTTGAGCGGAAAGACCCAAATTACTATGCGGCCTTGGTACTCAATGAGATTGTTGGTGGCAATACCTTATCGAGTCGGTTGGGAACAGAAATCCGCGATCGCGAGGGATTGACATATGGTATCTACAGCTACTTCCAAGCTGGAAGATATGCAGGCCCGTTCTTGATTCAGATGCAGACTGCGCCCGAAGATGCAACGAAAGCGATCGCACGCACTATAGCGCTGCTACAACAAATCCGCGATCGAGGCTTGACTCCTGCTGAAGTGACTGCTGCCAAAGCGTCAATTACTAGCAGCTACGCCGTTTCCCTGGCCAACCCTGATTCTGTAGCCTCTGAAATTTTGATGAATGAAGTTTATGGGTTAAGCAAAGAAGAAATTCGTGCTTTTTCCCGCAAAATTCAGACAGTTACCCCAGAGCAAGTTAATCAGGCAGCAAAAGAGTTGCTTCATCCCAATAATCTTGTTGTGGTGACGGCAGGCCCGGCGGTATCAGCTTCGCGCTAACCAGACTATAATGCTTTGAGTTTGTAAGGGCTGGTGCTTTTTGTGAATCAATTTTCACTCTGATATAGCAATCCGATTTGATTCGTGAAATTTATTACCGAATCGCTCCAGGCGCAGAGGGGATAGAGGAGAAAATGACTATTTCACCAATAATTGAGGATTGTTATAAATTCTTGCTAAGAACCAGCCCTTACATATTTTTTAAGTTTTGAATTAACATCTGCCATAACTCATAACTCTTGAACTAACTTCAGACTATTAAATTTGCTGATCCCACTGGAATGAATGTCCTCTATCAGCTATTTGATGGCTTTCGGGGGCTACTTGGCTATTCCTGATAGCGCGGTTGTCAGGCTCAATTGCGTTAAAGATTTGAGACATCCAAGCTCGAATCAGCAGTAATACTCCCAGTACTATCAAGAAGGCACAGGTAGCTAAGATCTGAATCCAGGGAATTTCCAGCACTCCCCGAATCATGACTTCTCGCAATACAGATACAATTGACACCTCAACCGCTACTCCTACAGAAATGCGTTGCTCCTGCAAGTAGATAATCAGGAGTCGGAATAACTCAACTAAAATCAATAGGAATAGAATATTCGATGTCACCTCTGGGAAAGCGAGGGGTCGCACCAGGGAAAGGAAAATTTCTCCTAGCTGGATGGCCATCATACAGAACAGACCGATGCACAGACAAATCACGATTAAGTTCTGGAATGTTTCTAAATAGCGAACAACACGACCTCGCTCAAAACATTCATCCCATTGAGTTAATTTGCTGTGAGCTTGCCTATTTATCCCCTTCATGGAAATGTTAGTTCAATAATTGCAAATACTACTATTTCAAGTCAATAGCAAAGCAAAAAGACCACACAAAGCAATGCCATCAAATACTCCGGCTCCGCCGATACTTAGCACTCCTGGGGTCATGCTTTGAATTTCCTTCAGATGTAGCATATCGGCACCAATCAAGGTTCCCAATACGCCCCCGGCAAAAGCTACAGGAGCAGCATGAACTCCTACAATTAGCATGGCAGACAGAGCCGCTGTTAGAGGCGCTAGTAAGGGACTCATCTGGATACCAATTCCCGGCACCACTCTCGCTCCATAGTAGCTAACGAGCGTTACAATTGCAGCTACCAAGACAATTGCCAGAGGCTCTGCACGCCTAAACTGGTACAGCGCCAGTACTAGCGGAATTAGTCCACCTCCCACATTCAAAGCAACGACTGTAGAGCGCTGAACTTTCCTTAGAGGAATGCCCCAAAATTGCCGTAACCAGAAATAGGTAAAGTCATCGATCGAGTCAACTTGGGACTCGACTCGATATAGGGGGATGTTGATTGTGCTGCCCAGAATAACGGCTGTTAGTAAGAGGACAGCCATGCTGGGAGAGAATCCTAGTTTAGCTACCGCGATTTGAACAACATCCACTGCTAAAGTAAACCAGAGCAAAGGCAGTAGAAGTAGGAATAGGACAAATAAAAGTAGTGAGACTGGAAGATAAATCATGATAGGTGAGGAAATAATTACTATCTGAAACCTCTACCTTCTAGCTATTGTATAGGGTTGGCTGAAATTACCAGGTTCGGGATCGGGTAGGAAAATATTACTTACTTGGTAGGGTTTTCCCTACTGACGAAATTGCTTACTTAGAACACTATTAAATTAAAGGCAAATAAATTAGTCATGTGAATTAAAGTTGTTTGCTTTTCTACATTTGCAGCAACTCGCCTAAATTGACTATTTATTTGCCTCAGGTCAAGCAGCTTTAAGAAAGAAGCTGTGCATCATGCTAGTAAACTTAAACATTTAGTGACTGTAGACTGTAACAGAGGTGACTTAAGCTATGGCACTAATACGTTGGCAACCCTTCCAAGAAATAGAAACATTACGCCGTCAATTTGACGAACTGTTTGGCGAACTAGCAGGAGGTAAGGGCGAACCAGAGATGACTTGGATGCCTTCAGTTGAACTCCAAGATATGGATGCCAACCTGATTCTACGGGCGCAACTTCCTGGTCTTGAACCCAACGATTTAGATAT
>JAESFH010000325.1_pt1 | contig 14627 bp, 17 predicted proteins | sample 9269381 | NCBI WGS metagenome assembly JAESFH01 (sample SAMN14504062, study PRJNA617094) | algae metagenome | isolation source: Aphanothece sp. CMT-3BRIN-NPC111 and co-occurring heterotrophs from well... | place: USA: Clark Mountains Wilderness, California | collected 2010-04-18
TCTGAAAGTACGTAGGAAATGGCTCAAGCGCTTCGTTAGTGAGATCACGAGATTGCCTTAGAACACGCCGAATATCCGCTCGCTCTGAAGCCTTGGGGAACAGCCTACCAAGTGCCTGTGCTACAATACGATCAGCAAACCCAGCCTCAAAAAACGCGATAGAAGCTCGGTCACTTAGGCCATATTTCATCTCTTTCTGGAGCACCGCGAGCGCTCCGCTTACATCATTGTCCAAAGGTTCGCTGAGTTCCACCATTGATGCCAGCACCATTGCGGCATCATACCCAAACCCATCTTCGCACATAGCAACCACGTCCTCGATCCTCATTTCATGATTGCCAACCCGCACGCCCCGACCTGAGAGTGCCCTCATAATTTCGTCGTAGGACTTTCCTTCCACCCACAGCGTCAACGCATCCTTTACGGCGGCTCTATCGGACACCGCTCGGATGGCTTGAGAGGATGTGTGAGCAATCAACGTATCGCATATGGCCTCAAGCAATCTGCTCTCGAAAGCCGCTATGAACAACGTGTCTAAGCTGGCTGCCAGCCACTTTTGTAGAGCAGCAATAGACGCAGGCGATAAGGGGGATTTTCTAATCAACACCCGCATCTCATCAGATTTCACACTTAGCTTCAATGTTTCGGCGATTTCTCCAAAAAGCTGGAGAAGTTCACGTTGTTGTTCAGAGGACGCAAGTTGATATGCTAGGGTATTAGCCGCTAATATCGAAATTTGAGCAGCATAATTGTCGTTTGTCAAATTTACGTGGGCAAGTAGATATGCGGATATACTCTGAACGGCCTTAGCACGTTCTTGGATAAACCTTCTAAACTGATTTTTGTCCAAATTTGAATTGCGTCTTGTCTCCTGAGCGACAATTTCATCAATGCCAGCTTCGTCAATGAAGAGGAGGGTCGCTAAAGATTTAATTGTTAACTCAATACTAACAGGTGGACGATCTTGCTCATAACTATCTAATATGCGAAGTATACTGCTTGCGCAGGGCTCCGATTTCGCTGGATCAAGAAGCTCCTTGGCCCCCCGCCAGCGCCAATTTTCATACATGTTACGTTTTCCGTCGAAGATCTCCGTTGCCGAGAAGATAATACTGCCCTCGGTATGCATCCCGGCGCGACCAGCACGCCCGATCAGGTTGTGAAAATCACGAACCATAATACGCTCTGAGCCTTGATTAACTCCGGTTACGATTAAATATCGGATAGGAAAATTAACACCTTGGGCGACAGTTGAAGTACAAATGATAAATCGCGCCGATCCCTCCTTCATGGCATGCTCTATGCAGAGCCTGAGGCCGCGGGGAATATTGGCATGATGGGGGAAGATGCCCAAGGCTGCTGCCTTCGTTGCTGCGGCATCGCTCCCGAGATTTTTCTCGAAGAGGTCGTGTAGACTCGATATCTCTCTTTGATCTGAGTCCTTTGACGGCCATGGAAATGGCGCCTTCCTTTTACATAGTTCAACAGCTCGTTCGCAAAGTTTGGCAGCGGTGCTCTTCCTACCGCAAAAAATTGCAACGCTACCTTTCGAAGATAGCTTCAAGCCTAGGTATAATCCTATGTCAGGCCCTTCCTTTTTAGGAAAGTGTCTATCGGCTCGCTCCCGGGGAAGGCGATTTAACAGGTTGGACTCAATGACACGCGGAACGAAAAATTCCGTATCTTCGGGATTATCCGGCGCCACATATTGAAGTTGCCCACGCAAGTCATGCCAGCTGGCGAAAGCTATACTCTTGGCTGTTGGTTGCAACCCTTGGCCATGGATCACTGCTGTCCGATCCCGAATAAGCCACTCAGCTACGTCAGCTGCGTTCGCAATTACAGCAGAAATAAGAACAACCTGCGCGTCTGATCTCAGACTTATCTTCAGCGAAGATAATAACAGCTCGAAGGTAGGCCCGCGAGCCATGCTGTCGAATTGATGTCCTTCATCGTATATGATTAGACCTATTTCCTCACTTATTTCCGGAGACCGCCTGATCAAATATAACAATTTCTCTGGTGTAACAACTATAACTGACTTATTCCTAACTATGCGATCTAATTGTATATCATACCGGTAGTTATCGCTCATTTCGTCTAAAAATACTTCTTCTCCAGCGAATGCCTTCACAAGGTCGCCCCTTATATCATGGCAAAGCGATCGATATGGAGCAACTATTACGGCTAAAGAAGTCCGCCCTGACAGGAATCCGCTTCGAATTATCAGTTCGGTCGCTTTAGTTTTCCCGGCGCTGGTGGGCATCTGTATAACTGCAGACTTTCCGCCGAGCGTTCCGGCGTCACAGATACGTTTCTGCGCTGGCCAGAGCTCTCTCGGGAAGTGGGGCTTAGTTAACGTAGGTTGCCATAAAGATAGTTGTAATCCAGAAGCAATCGGCAGGAGTACACGCGCGGAATTGTCAAGTTTGTCGCGAAACAGTGCGACTGCAATGTCAGCGTATAGCAACTCGGCTGAAGTCCCAAATCGGTATACGTCAGCCCTCAGCTCACGGCAAAGTTCACGCACAGCCTCATATGGCGCCTCAACCGCATAATAAGCTCGGAGTGTTTGAAGGAGGCGATTTATTATATCCGTGTAGCGCTGTTTTGCAACAATCATAGTAAAGTTGTTATTGAGAATGGAGTGAACTAGAGTGGCGAGTCCGCCGCCGAGGCCCTCGTGTGGTCGATTGGATCGTTTGGCAACTACACTGCCACTTCCTGGGTTGCCTGCGAGATAGTAGGCGGCCGCACATAGAACAGAAAACTCTGTGGTTATTTCCTCGTCAAGGCGGCTATCAATAAATGCATCGAAGTATGTGGCTGAAAAGCGGAGGTTCTGCCTAGAGGTCTCCCGATCAGATCTATCACCTGGATCCCAAGTATCACTCCAACTTTCAGGTCTAGTCTGCTCGAATTCTAACGGGGCCACCGCAATAGTCCATGCACCTGTCCAATCAGCAGCCAACTGCGCGGCCGCATCACCCAACAGACCAACTGCCAAGGCAAACATAGTACTGGGATGCTGCGGTAACCCGATATGATCGGCAAGCGGCACGCCGTATTCAAACATCTTTGCCTTGGCTCTGGTAACTGAGAGCAGGCGTTGTGCGTTCGCCTCAGGCCTCATTTGCAGCTCTCTCGTAAAGGGAGTGAACAAGGTCCATCAGCATCTGGCCCCGCACGACAACCAGCCTGAGATTGCTGACGTTCGGATGCAGTGAAACGTCCGTTGCAGCGATGAGAGATCTATCGAAGACAGCAACGTCGAGAACTGCAGCGGCGCCGCTAATTCGCCTGAACGGCCTATCAGCCTCATCTTGAAAGCGCTGGACCCGCATAACTTTTTCTGTATCGCCTCGTTCGTAAAAACGTTGCTTTATCGCGTTGAGCGATTGAGATATTCTGTAGCGATCTTTAATAGAGTCATTGACAGCATCCTGCAGGCGATTTTCTGGCTTCCCAGTCAATCGAGCTTTTGCTTCAAATACGAAGAGTTCGTCCGCGGGATCGTGTCGATCTTTTGAATTAAACTTGAACCCAATCACGTCGCAGCCCTTAGTGGACTCATTGCGGTTCCACTTAAGGTCATACCTAAGCTCTCGTGGACACCAATACCCAAGTTTATATTCGATGTAGTCCGCTATTAGTATTTCTGCAAAATCTCCGGATCTAATGCTAGGACCTGGTGGCTCGTGGCCGTCAGGAAATTTCATTGTAATTAGATAATTTGTGTGTGTCAGACCTGTCCCTTCAACTAAGGCCGGCAAATCAGCATCACGACAGTAGTGGTTTCTAAAGTGCGTGGCCCAGACCTTTAGATCTGCGTCATCTGTCTTATGTCTAAGTTCCCATACCTCAGCCTCGCGATTCCCAGGAAGAGTTATGCGTTCTCCCGTGTTAAACAGCCAGTCGATGTGGGGCAGTGCGCGTACCATCGTGCTCACAATTGTCACGGCTCAGAGCCTCAGCTTCCTTAGGCTCGGCCTCCTAGAAGAATGTGGCGTGAGAGTATGGCAACCTTAACGTGTGAGCAATTTAGTCGTTTGGATGAGTGTTTCCGTACCAGAAGCATCAATGGGACGTGTGAGAACCCGCTGCCGCTCCTCGGTCCAGCAGGGCCAGCAGGCGCCTCCGGCGGCCTCACGCCGCCGCCCTCTCCCCCACCGGCCCCACCATCGCGCGCAGGCGGATCAGCTCGTCCTCCTGGGCGCGCAGGTTCTGGAGCAGGCGGCCGGAGGTGAGGCTGAGGAAATAGAAGCCGAAGCTCGGGTTCTGGTGGTAGAGCTGGGCGAGGTCGTCGTAGCTCATGACGAGGACGGCGCCGGCCTCCAGGCATTCGAGCGACTGGGTGCGGGAGCGGTCCGGCGTCAGGAAGCCGATCTCGCCGACGAGCTCGTGCGGGCCGACCTCGCGGGCGGATTCGCGCAACAGGAAGCGGCCCGAGAGGGTGTAGTAGAGGCACTCGGCCTCCTCGCCCCGGCGGAACAGCACCTCCCCCTCGCCCACCGAGCGCGGCGACATGAAGGGCTTCAGCCAATCGATGGAGAGGTCGCAGCGCGCGGCGCGGCGCACCTTGCGGACGAGGACCAGCATCTGGACGAGGCGCCAGGCGTTCAGGGGCAGCAGGATGCCGTTGATCACGATGGTGGGGACGAGGCCGACGAGGAGGCCGTGGGCCAGGAACGCCGCGTTGGTGGCCATCGCGAGGCCGCGCAGGGGGATCATCGTGCGCATGGAGCTCGCCGCGATGGTGAGCACCACCCCGATGGTGCTGATCGTCTCCGGCCAGCCGAGCCGGGCGAGCGCATCGAGGAGATAGGCCCAGAGCGAGGCGTCGCTCATGGGGCCGCCCCCAGGGCGGGGCCTAAGTCCGCCGGGGCGGGACTCCGGGCGGCTTCGCGCGCGGCGGGGAACGGGGCCGGATCGAGGCCGGCCGGGACAGTCTGTGCCATGGGTACGCTCGTCAGACGGGCCGGCCCTCTGCCGGGGCCGTGCAATCCCTCCTTGGAGCGGGCCTCTGTTGCGGGCGTGTTTCGTGGGTGAAATATGCCCGGGTTTTTCACCTCAGGGCTGCGCTTCGCCCGTCCGGGGGGGCCGGGCGTGGGCGGCCGCCCTTCTCCCCTCCGTCAGCCTTAAGCGGAGCGGGTGAGGCGGGCGTGGGCGGTCGCCATGCCCAGCACCACCATGGCGAAGACCTGATGGGCGAGGCCCGCCCACAGGGGCACGGCGAGGAGGAGCGTCACGATGCCGAGGCATCCTTGCGCGGTCACGAGGCCGGCGAGCGCGCGGGCGCGGCGGAAGGCCGGCGTGCCCCGCAGGCGCCAGGCATGGATGAGCGCCGCCGCGAGGAGGATGTAGGCGACGAGGCGGTGGTTGAACTGCACCAGGGTGACGTTGTCGACGAAGTTCTCGATCCAGGGCGTCACCACGAAGAGCGCCTGGAGCGAGGGCACCAGCTCCCCGTCCATCAGCGGCCAGGTGTTGTAGGTGAGCCCCGCCCGGGACCCCGCCACCAGCCCCCCGAGGGCGATCTGCAGCAGCACGAGGCCGAGGAGCACCTTGGCGCCGCGGGATCCGGTCACGGCGACGGCCGGCGCGGGCTTCAGGCCCGTCGCGACCCAGACGAGGCTCGCGAAGATGATGCTCGCGAGCGTCAGGTGCAGCATCAGCTTCACGGGGGCGACCGCGATCATGCCGGGCTGGAGCCCCGAGGCCACCATGATCCAGCCGACCGCGCCCTGCAGCCCGCCGAGCGCCCCGATGAGGAGGAGCGTCAGCGCGAGGCGTCCAGAGACCTGCCGCCGCCACCAGAACCAGGCGAGCGGCAGCGCGAAGACGAGGCCGATCAGGCGTCCGAGCTGCCGGTGGCCCCATTCCCAGGCGTAGATGAACTTGAACTCCCCGAGCGACATGCCCTGGTTGAGGAGCTGGTATTGCGGGCTTGCGCGGTACTTCTCGAACTCGGCGAGCCAGGCGGCGTCGGTCAGCGGCGGGATCGCGCCCGTGACGGGGCGCCATTCCGTGATCGAGAGCCCGGACCCGGTGAGCCGCGTCGCCCCCCCCACCGCCACCATCGCGACCACGAGGGCGGCGAGCAGGAGGATCCAGGTCCGCACCGGAGCGGCAGCGCGCGGGCGGGCGGGGGCAAGGGGGATGGCGGCTTCAGCGGCGCCGATGGCCATGGCGAGCACTCGCGGTCGGGTTCGGCCGGGCCTGCGCTGCCGTGGCGCGGGGCGCCCGGCCTCTCGGCGCTTGAACCCGGAGGGGCTGCCGGTCACATAAGCCCCGCCCTCCCCGCGCACAACACGGGCCGGTGACGCACCCGGCGGTGCCGGGGCGGCGTCCTTCTCCCTCCCACACCGGGCCGTCGACCCGCCCGGTCCTTCAGGACTCCATGATGCGCAAGAGCGTCCGCAAGCTGATCGGGACGATCGTGCTGTTGGCCTTCATCATCGTCTACGCGCTGGTCGCGATGGCGATCGCGGAGGGGCGCATCCGGGACGCGCCGGCGCTGATCCAGACCGTGGTCTACATCGTCCTCGGCCTCGTCTGGGTGCTCCCCGTGATGCCGCTGATCCGATGGATGGAGCGGCCCGACCCGGAGCGCCCCTGAGCGCCTCAGGCCCCGCCCATGCCCTCGACCACCTTCCCGGTGCCGCCGCAGGTCGGGCAGGCGCGGCTCTCGAGCTTGCCGGAGCCCTTGCAGTCCGGGCAGACGTTCTCGCCCGTGCCGGGGGTGCCGGGGGCGGCATCGTCGCCCGGGTTGAGCTTCGGGGTCTTGGCGGAATCGCGGTTCTCGGCCATGGCGCAGCTCCCTTGGTGGCGTCTTGTGGCGTCGCGGCACACCAACGTCCGGCCGGGCGGGAGGTTCGAGGCGGCGCCGCGATCCGCAGTCGGGCGCGCATCACGCACGAAAAAGGCCCGCATCGCTGCGGGCCTCGGCATCGGGCGTCCGGAATCCGCTCAGTCGCAGATGGTGCGAACCGTCTTCTTCACGGTGTAGCCGTTATCGCGGTGCGTGACCACGCGCTCGCAATCGGGCTCCCGAACCACGACCCGCCGCTGGACGACGACCGGCGCGGGCGCCACGTAGACCGGGGACGGAGCGACGTAGACCGGGGACGGAGCGACATAGACAGGCGCCGGGGCCGCGTAGACGGGCTGGGAGGCTGCGCCCGCGATCGCCGCGCCGACCGCGAGACCGCCGACGACGCCGATGGCGGCGGCGGCACCCGGCGACAGGCGATCGCCCGCGGAAGCCGGAGTTACCGCCAGCGCGGCGGCCAGCGTCGCGGCCGCGACCGTGCCGGAGATGAAGCGGATGGTGGTCATGGTCCTGGTCCCCTTATGTCTTCGTGCGCGTGAGATGGAGCAGCCAGTCCGGCTGCTCCGTTCATGAACGGACGGCTCCGTACGCTCCGACCTGGCTTAGCTGTAGCGCAAGGTTCCTCACCGGAAGCTGAACAAATTGCGGCGAAAGGGCGGCATCAGTCCCGACCTGCCCGGTGCGGGCGGGAGTCGATAGGCCCGGACGAAAGCGCCGCTCCCGCGCCGCCGGGTGCGGCCGCCCACAGCGGCACAAAAGCCCGGCCACGGCAGGCGTCGGCGTCCCGATCGAACTGGCCGAAAACCGGCAAAGAGGAACAAGCCATCAAGCGCGACTGTAAAAACTGCGGCTAAGTCAATGAAACTCAATGGTTTAGCTGAAACCTACAGGAGTCTCCTCCGTTGCTAACCCATGTTAACCCTGGGGCTTGCAAAGCCAATGAGGTGCAGCCCGGCGCATGCAACCGGGCGCTTCCGGAGACAAAAATGAAAATTACGACAAGAGACTATCGTTGGAATCTTCACCAGGCGAGCACCCCGGCACGGGGCTTGTCGGAGGCGGCCATGATGGCCGAGATTGGGCGCGACCTACGGACGATGTACAACGAGCTTCTCAGGGAGCCGATTCCGGACCATCTGGTCTGCATCGTCAGGGAGCTCGAAAAGAGCAGCAGGCGCCCTCACTGACGCCGAGCAGGCTATCTCAGCCGCAGGCCCGGATCACATCCCGGCGCAGACATCCGACCCCGGTCGGTATGCTCTCCCCAGGAGGCGTGGCTGCCCCCTTCCGCGGATCCCCGCGCATGAACGAACGTCCGAGGGAAATCCCGTAAATGGCCGGAAAAAGTGCGGAACGCGCCCAAGCTTTGGGCGTTTCTGCTTCTGGACCGGCGTTGAGAGGGGGATTGCAACGTGCTGAGATTGGAGGGGGATGCCCCGAGCGGGGCCCAGGCGGGCCCCGGCGGAACACTCGACGCACGCATCCGGGCCGGCGCCCCTGTGCCGGTCCGCGAAGCCGGGACCGGGGTTCTCGAGCTGGAATGGACGGTCCGGCACGGTCAGGCGCGAAACCCCGTCGGGGGGGAAAGTGTATCCGGCAACAGCGCTGATTGGTGGAACTGCTCACCTTCGGCCGCCGAGCCATGCTATGGAATTGACTGTCTGACTGACGACGACCTCACGGCCGCTCCGCACGGGACTGCCAGCGAGAGAACGAGCCGTGATGGACCTGCCCTCATGAGCGACGACACCGATCCGAAACAGAGCGCTAAGGTTGCGCGACTCCACCCGCCGGGACTGCCGCACCAGGCCTCCCTCGATCGTGGCGTTCAGGCCCAGATCGGTGCGCAGCTGCGGACGATGTACGAGCACTACGTGGAGCAGCCGATTCCGGATCGCCTGATCGAGCTGGTCCGCCGTCTCGGAGAGTTCCCGAGCTCGGACGGGAAGAACCCGGGGGTCGACGAGTCCAATGCAGAGGCGTCCCGATGACGGTCGAACCGGAATTGCGGGATGCACTCCTGGCAGCGGTCCCATCGCTGCGCGCCTTCGCGATCTCACTGACCAACGATTTCAACCGGGCCGACGACCTCGTCCAGGATACGCTCGTGCGGGCACTCGCCCATATCGATCGGTTCGAGCGCGGGACGAACCTGAATGCCTGGCTCTTTACGATCCTGCGCAACCTCTTCCACTCGGAATACCGCAAGCGGCGGCGGGAGGTCGATGACCCGGAAGGCGCCTACGCCGCCCGCCTCAAGGCCCACCCCGAACAGCAATCCCACCTGGATTTCGAAGATTTCCGCTCGGCGCTCGCCAAACTGCCCTTCGACCAGCGCGAGGCCCTGCTCCTGGTGGGCGCGGAGGGCATGTCCTACGAGGACGCCGCCCAGATCTGCGGCGTCGCGGTCGGCACCATCAAAAGCCGCGTCAATCGTGCCCGCGCCCGCCTCGCGCAGATTCTCCAGCTCGAGGACGATGACGAGATCGGACCCGATCACGTCACGAAGGCGGTTCTGGCACCCCGCTAGCGGCCCGACCCATACGGGGAGATCCCCGGTTTCCCGCCCGAGCTCGGAAGCGCCGGATAGGGGTTGGGTATCGCCGGCCTCAGCCCGTGAGGCTCCCGGGCCCCGCCCACGGCCCAGCCGACCCCACCTGCACGGAGAATGAGCGGCGGCCGCGCTATCGCCTGTGCGGCGCGGGGACTGCCGCCCCGCTCTTGACCGGCGAGCCGCTAAGGCAATCGCTCATCCAGTCGAGCGCCCTGTCGAGGCTCGGAAAGGTGTGGTGATCGGGCCCGCTCAAGCGGCCGTAACCTGTCTCGAGAAACCACCCCCCGGCCAGACTCCCATGGAGCGCGGAGAGCCGAACCAGGACTGCGACGAGCCGGCCGTCCGCGAAGACGAGAGCCCCTTCCTCGTCGGGTCCCGCTGCAACCCGGATGCGCTGCATCGTCAGCTTCATCCCGTCACGTGCCTCGGATCCTGGTGGAGATAGCCGGGGTCGAATTCGCCCGCACCCTTCAACCGGTCCCAATCGAGGATCGCCAGAATTCCGTTGTCCCAGCTCAGGAGCCCCTCCTCGCGGAGTTCCTGGAGCGTCCGGTTCACATGGACCGTGGAGAGGCCGAGCGCATCGCCGACCTCGGCCTGCGTGATCGGCAGCGGCACCGTATTGCCCCTTTGCATCCCGACCGCGCGCAGACGCATGACCATCTCGCACAGGAAATGCGCGAGGCGCGCCCTGGCGGACCTGCGGCCGATTCCGAGCATCCACTCGCGAAAGATCGCGGCGTCGATGAGCGTGTCGCGCCAGAATATGTCGGCAAGCCGCGGATGGATTCGGAGGAGAGCGCACAGGTTCTCGTGGCTGATGAAGGCCAGTCGACAGGGGGTAATGGTACCGAGCGAGTGGTCCATGGTCTTCAGGTACAGGCTCTGAAGGTCCGGAATGTCGCCGGGCGTGTGGAACGCAAAGATCTGCCGCTTACCCCTCGCGGTAAACTTGTAGCGGCAGGTGAATCCATCGAGAACGAGGAAGCACTGGGATGGCCGGTCCCCCTCGCGCACGACATCGAGATCCGCACGGACCTCCTGGATGCGCAGGGGCAGAGCGTGAACCGCCTGCCGCTCATCAGGAGTGAGATCGGCGATGCTTTCGAGTTTTTCGACGAGAGGACGCGCAGGGGAGGACAAGGATTGAACCGGGTATGCTTCGACGGCTTGACCTTGCAGCTTCTCGATCAAGTGTCGTTAACTCAGGTAAGTGGCTAAGCTGGACGCGGGCGTTTGTTTCCCGGGTTCCGGCCGAGTTGCCTGAGATGGAGCGATCACGGTTGGTCTCCTTCGATCCGAGGGGGCTGGTACGCTCGGAACCGACCGGCCGGGAGAGGACCAGCTGCCGGATCCGCGGGGCTCGAGACCGGTGCCTGCAAGCCCCCTTTGAGGTTTTACGAATCAAGCTCTGTTACGGTTCCACGGCCGGCTTGGATCATTGGTCTGCTGCATTGCGCGGGACCGAACATCGGGAGCCCCGGTCCGCTGGATTGCGAGAGACCAGACATCAGGAGCCCCGGACGGCTGCCTCGTGCCCGGGGATGCCATCGGGGGCCCTGGTCTGGCGGTCGGTTCCCGGTCCCGTGATCGACGATCAGGAGCCGCGGCAGCGCCACGCGAGCGCCGGAAACTCGAGGCGGAGATGCAGCCATCCGCCCGGGCAGCGGTCCGAGGCCCGCGTGCGCCTGCGATGCCGTGGCACCCCGGGCGGCCGGCGGGTGCGTCCGACGGTCGCCGCATCCACCCTCCTGGGCATGCCGCACATCATTGGCGAGTGTGGCCCGAAAGCCTCAGGCGCGAGGTTGACGCTTGCGCGCGGCGGTCTCTATCACTGGCACAACGACCTCGGCCACGCTTCGGCCAAGGCTCCTTCTCCGGACAGGTCCCGTGACTTGTCACCGGCGGCGTCTGCCCGCCGGCGGGAGTTCTGAAATCGTCTCGGGCCGCGATGGCTCCGAGACAAGCCTGATCTTTTGCGGCGCGCGCCTCGGCCCGCAGCCGCGTTCCCGACCGGCCGGCCGGGTCCCGTAAAGGGCCCGATCGGGCGACACCGATCCCGGCAGGGTCGCGAGGCCTTGCCCTAGAAGAGGCCCTGACGCCCGCCATGAACGCTCTCTCCCGACGCGCGCTCCTGATCGCCCTCGCGGCCGCACCGCTGGCCGCCTGCAACACCGCACAGCAGAACCTGGTCAACGCTGCCGCGACAGGCCCGAAGGACGAGTGGTCCGCCTGGTACACCGGCACGGCGATCGAGGATCAGCCGCACAACATTCCGCTCGTGGACAAGAGCAAGCTGCGTCCGGAGCTGCGCCGCCAGACGGTGTCCTATGCCGGACCGGAGGCGCCGGGCACCATCGTGGTCGATATCGACCAGCGCTTCCTTTACCTCGTCCAGGAAGGCGGGACCGCGATCCGCTACGGCGTCGGAGTCGGCAAGGACGGGTTCTCCTGGCGCGGGACGGCGCGCGTGGGTCGCAAGGGCGTCTGGCCGAACTGGAGCCCCACCACCACCATGGTGAGCCTGAAGCCCAACCTGCCCCGCTACATGGCGGGCGGCGTCGGCAACCCGCTCGGCGCCCGCGCCCTCTATCTCTATCAGGGCGACCGGGACATCCTGTTCCGCATCCACGGCACCAACGAGCCCTGGAGCATCGGCGAGGCGGTCTCCTCGGGCTGCATCCGCATGCTGAACGAGGACATCCACGATCTCTACAGCCGTGTGCCGGTGGGCACCACCGTGATGGTCAAGCGCAACGGACGCTACCGGGTCTGACGTCGCGTCGAGAAACAAAAACGGCGCAACGGCTGCTATCACGTCGTTGGCCATCGAGAAGAGATGGACAGCGCAACGGCCCCTGCCGCGCCGGCCATTGAGAAGAGCAAAGCAGCGCAACACGCGCTCTGCTCCAATCGCCGCGTCGGCGGAAGGAGTCCGGGAGTACGGCGCTCCAGCAGCCCCGGATCAGAAGCCCTCCCGGTCCTGCCGGGAGGGCTTCTTTCATTCATCCGAGAGTGCAGCACGGCGCGGCTGACACCGAAGAGGAACCTTAACGGACGCACGACGTTGCCCTCACTCATAAGAACCAAGAGCGCAGAGGCCGTCTTGACTCAAATCGTCGAAATTCACTGGAACGCGAAGCCCCACCTCACCCGTCTCGGCGTGAAGGTCGGCAGCAACGCGCTCGACCCCCGCGCGGAGCGCCTCTTCGACGAGGTGCGTGGGAGCGTCGCCGACGCGTTTCCAGGCTGCGTGACGCTTGTGCGTATTACCGTGCGGGCCAAGAACCCCGACGAAGACATTCGCATCGTCCGTCACGGCGCGCCGGACGGCGAGGTCGACCTGGCATCCATCCGGGCCCGGATTACCGAGGCCGTCGAGCGCGTGACCGCTGCGGCGGAGGCAGCTGCTGCAGAGGCCGCCGCGAAGGCCGCTGCCTAATCCGGCCTCGGCCCCGGAGCCGCAACTCCCGACCCCCCCGAGCCCGCCGGTCGCCAGCCGCGCGGGCTTCGTCGTTCCTCGGCCGGCCCGCGCCGAATCAGACCCCATCCACCCGACCGTGAAATCCGCACTTGATGTCCGGGTGACGTTCCGTCAGATAGGCGCTTCGGCGAGATTCGGTTCTGCTAAAAATATAAGAATGGGAACATGGCCTTAGCTCAGATCACCCTGCACTATGCCATCGACACCACCGGCGCGGAGGGCCCCGGCGCCGCCCCGCGTCGCACCGTCCTCGTCGTCGAGGACGAGGTTTTGGTCCGGATGATGCTGGCCGACGTGCTCGACGAGGCCGGGTTCCGGGTCATCGAGGCCGCGAATGCCGACGAGGCCCTGCGCGTGATGTCGGCGATCCCGGATGTCTCGGCCGTCGTGACCGACGTCGAGATGCCGGGCGGCAGCCTCAACGGGTTCGAGCTCGCCCGCCGCATCCGGGCCGAATGGAACATCGGCGTCCTGATCGCGTCGGGACGCCAGGCACCGCGGCCCGGCGAGCTGCCCGAGGGCAGCCATTTCGTCGCCAAGCCCGTCTATCCCGAGACGCTCGTCAGCCTGATCCGCACCCTGCTGAGCTCCTGAGCAAGGCGCTCCGCTACACTTCTCACGAGGGCCGTCTTTTGGTCGGACTCTGGTCGGATGACGTCTATTGCAGAGCTTGTAGTTTCAGATTCGGACCGGGAGGCGTTTCACCGGCTCGCGGTTCATCTGCCTGAGACCAACTCCCCGCTTCGGCGGGGCTCTTTTTTCCTGGCTCTCCCCGGAAGCGGAAATTCGTCTTTCGGCTAGGACATTGGTCCGATGACAGGCCGCATGGGTCCTGTATGGTGCGCTCGTTCGATCCGTCCGCTGTTGGACGGCTCTGAAGCCCACCACTTGAGCTCCGCTCCGGCGGAGCTTTCTTTTTCTGGCGGCGCCGATCGGCCTCAACGGGCACATGCCGATTGATCCAGCGAGGCTGCGACGGTCGCGGCTAGCCGGGCGATCGGATCGCGGACCGGCCGCCGGAGGCCGGAGAGGCAGCCGATGGCGCTGCGAACGCCGTCGACAGGCCCGGGTCGCAGGGGCGGCGCTCGATCCTGCCGCCGATGACCGGGCACTTGCAGCCACCCACGTCGTTGTTGAAGCACCTTTCCGCCGACGCCGGGCACCTCAACACTAGGGGATTACCTGACATGACAGATTCTCTTCGAGCCGAAGCGGAGCGGGCGGCGCTCCGGATCGTCGTCAGCAATGTCGTCGCCCGCCTCGTGGTCTCGCAGACCGCAGATCCCATGGAGCGGCGGGAGCTCCTGTCCCGCATCAACGACGAGTGCAAGCTGGCCGCGAACCACGCCCTGTCGACCCGGGCCGGCGACGATCAGCGCGCCTTCACGGACCAGGTCTTTCTGGCGCTCGACGAATTCTTCAAGGGTATCACCATTACGTAACGGCCGCTCGGAGCGGGCGGATCTAGCCGTTGCCCATCGATCGAGAGTGATCAAGTCCGCCGATGACCCGCCCGAGCGCAGGGGAGTCGAGCACCGCATGGGGCGCCAGTCGAGTGCAGGTTTGCAACATCGCAATGCGGAAGATCGTGCTGCACTGCGCACAGATGAGCGGGCCTTTGCGGCTGCCTCCCGTCAGTGGGCGCGGTGTGCGTACGCGTCGGCGGGCGTGTTGCGTTTGGCGGCCATGAGGGCGGCCTCGACCCTGTTGCGGACCTGGAGCTTCTGCATCAGGCTGGTGAGGTAGTGCTTGACGGT
>JAESFH010000326.1_pt1 | contig 14564 bp, 15 predicted proteins | sample 9269381 | NCBI WGS metagenome assembly JAESFH01 (sample SAMN14504062, study PRJNA617094) | algae metagenome | isolation source: Aphanothece sp. CMT-3BRIN-NPC111 and co-occurring heterotrophs from well... | place: USA: Clark Mountains Wilderness, California | collected 2010-04-18
CCAAAAATCCGGTCAGGCCAGATCGACAATTTGCTAGATGACGCCGTTCGTCTGCGGCATGGGCGCAAGAACATCCTCAATCCATGCCCGGAACCGCGAGATTTTCTTTGGAAGCGGATCGATCGCTTTGTATACAAAGTAGAACCCGGAGTCCGTTTGGTAGTCACAATCCCCAAACGGTAAGACCAAGCGTCCTTCTTCAACATCTTGCTCAAAAAACCCGCGCCGTCCCAAGACAAGTCCCAGTCCGTCGATGGCAGCACTGTAGGCCATATCGGTGCTGGTGAAGGTTATCCGACGATTAAGCGGTACCGGCGCCGCGCCGGTGCGCGCATACCACTCGCTCCAATAGTTGGCTCCGCCCAGAGTCTGGAGCAGCGTCGCTTCTGCCAAATCCTCCGGTCGCTTCAGGTCCGGATTGCTGCGCAGAAAAGCGGGACTGCAGACGGGCACTAACACCTGACAGATCAGGAGATCAGAGCTGTATCCAGCCCATTCCCCCTTACCCAGCAGAATTGCTATGTCGAATGAGCTCGGCATAGGATCGTTGGGCATGGCGCTCGTGATCATCACCTCCTGATCCGGGAAGCGTCGATGGTATTCCGGGAGGCGGGGCATTAACCAAAGTCGGAGAAAGAACCGAGACCCCCAAATATGGAGCGGCTGGCCGACGTCTGACGTGGAGATTTGTTTCGTCCCAGCTTCCAGCCGCTCAAGCGCGTCCTGTACCGCAATCAAGTACCGACGGCCTGAATCGGTGAGGCGTACTTCGGTCCCCAACCGGGCGAACAGAACTATCCCGAGATACTCCTCGAGGTTTCGAACCTGCTTGCTTACTGCACCGGGCGTCACATTCAGCTCCGCTGCAGCCTTGCTGAAGTTCTCGAACTTTCCGGCAGCCTCGAAAGCCCGCACGGCATTGAGGGGAGGCAATTTCATGTCGGCACCTGTGAGTTTTTCTCACAATATGTGCACATTAAGTCGTTTGACGCTAATTGAAAGCCCCCTTCTAACTGCAAGGCAAGGCCAATTCTGCGGACCTATCGCCGGTCGGGCGCCAAGCCGTTGAAGCGGCGGAGTGCGACAAGGGATGCCGTTGAAGGTCCTCGCGCAATGCGAGCAACTGCGGGAATTTTTCCGGGGACGGCCGGCCCATGCTTCCTGCTTCCGTGAGCGATCCTCGTCCCGGTCTGACTGCCCAGGACAGTCTCGAGATGACCCGCGGACCCTGTGCTGACATGAGTGCAATCGACACCCTGGCGCGGGATCATCCCGGCCGCATTGACGGCGCCGGCCGCCGCAACCGAAGAACCTCGTAGGCGCGACCCGCGTCCGCCACCGGATGGAGGAGCATCTTTATGGATGAGAATGTGATCTCGGGCGAGGCGGGTGCGCAGGCGGGGCGTGCTGGTCAGCCCGCGATAGGACCCGTTGCGGTTCTCGTACCAGACCGGCTCTACGCATTGCAGAACGTCATCACGCTCGACGGGCGCATCAGCTCCTACCCCGCCAACGCACGGGGCTACACCGTTTCAAACTGCTATCTCGTCAAGGAGGGCAAGGACGCCGTCCTGCTCGACAGCGGATATTCGGCTCACGTCCGATCGGTGCTCACGCAGCTCGGAAGCATCCTGGAGCCCGACGCGACATTGTCCGTGTACCCTTTGCGCATCAACGAATACATGTCGGTGTGCAACGTCGAGGCGATCGCCTCGCGCTTCAATGTCATCCAGTGCTACTCCGGCAATCCCGACGCTGCCTTATGGGTCGATTTCGGGGGACGGTCCGATGCGGTCGGGCAGCAGTTGAAACCCTACTCCCTCAAGACCACGCTCGTCGCCCGCAAGCAGACGCTCCACGTCGGCTCTGAGGGAACAAGGCCCATAGAGGCGTTCCAGGCGCCCATTAGGCTCATCGGAACCCGGTGGATCTATGACGGCGCCACGAAGACGCTGTTCACGTCCGACAGTTTCTCCCACGAGTGGTCGCAGACTGCCGACGGCCCCTGGACCACCTCCGCGGCCGACAACGCGACCACCTCCGACCATATCCGCAGCTTCCTCCTGAACACGCGCTATTGGTGGCTCGAGGGTGGCGACACCGAGTCCCTCAGACGCAAGATCGCGGAAGTGTTCGAGAGTCACGAGATCGAGACGATAGCGCCGGGCTATGGCCGCGTCATCCGCGGCCGGGAGCTTGTCGAACGGCAATTCGCCATGTTCGACGACGTGCTGCGGCGGTTGGACCGCGGCACGATCCACCCGAGCTACGTCGACCGAGATGATTTGAGGTAGTGGAGATGTGTGAACGCAGGACCCTACCGCGCGAGCTGGCAGAAGGTGTCTTCTGGCTGGGCGACTGTTTGGAGCAGCGCGCGAACGGCAAGATCTATCATACCTACAACGCCGCATTCCTGATTGTGGGAACCGAGGCCTCGATGCTGGTCGAGACCGGGCATCCGAAGGATTTTCCGGTCCTGGAGCGGCAGCTGCGCGACCTGCTCGCCGATCGGCCGCCGCTGAGGTACCTATTCGTTACGCATCAGGAAACGCCGCATTCGGGTGGCCTGGGCCGCGTGCTCAACCGCTATCCGGAGGCGCTTCTGTGCGGCGACATCAGCGACTACCATCTCGCGTTCCCGCAGTTTGCCGATCGCATGATCGAGCTGCGGCGGGGTGAGTCTATCGACCTCGGCGGCCGCTCCTTCGTCGCTGTCGAACCTGTCATCCGCGACCTGCGCACGACGTGGTGGGGGTTCGACTCGAAGGAGCGAGTTCTGTTTCCAGGCGACGGCTTCGCCTATAGTCACTACCATGAAGACGGTCACTGTGGGCTGTTCGCGGAGGAGGCCACTTCGCTGAACCTTCCGGAAGTGTCGGCCGTGTTTGCTGATCGCGCGCTGTTCTGGACGAAGTTCACCGACATGAACCTCTACGTGGAAAGGCTGCAATGGCTGATCGACGACCTTGATGTGCGCTGCATCGCGCCTGCTCACGGCCTGCCGATCTTAAGCCCGGAGCAAACCGTCCCAAAGCTGAAGGAAGGCTTGCTCTACGGAAGCTCGGTTCCGGAGTCCGGCACCGAGACGGGACTTGCCCCACAGACCTGAGGCTCCGTGAGAGGCGTCCGCGCAGCGCCGCACCTAAAAAAGCACCGATGACACGAGGGAGGAACACATGATGACGATGTTGCCGCCAATCCGAGTTGGGGTCACTGAGATCTCGCGTCGCCTTTTTCTGTTCGCAGCCGTCACGGTCGGAATGACCGCGGGGATCTCCGGCGCTGGGGCACAGGAGTATCCGAGCAAACCCATTAGGCTTATCGTTCCCAATACCGCTGGCGGCGGGCTCGATGTCATTGCCCGCGTCGTGGGCGACAAGGTGGGCGCGATCCTGAAGCAGCCTGTGGTCGTCGAGAACAAGCCGGGTGCCGGCGGAAACATCGGTGTGGATCTCGTCGCGAAGGCACCCGCGGACGGCTATACTGTCCTCATCGGCCAGACCGCCCATTTCGCAATCAATCCTTGGCTGTTCGCCAAGCTGCCATTCGACTCGAACAAGGACCTGATCCCGGTCGTTCTGCTCGCGGAGGCGCCGAACGTGATGATGGTCGATGCGGAGTCTCCGTATCGCAGCCTCGCGGATGTCGTCAAAGACGCCAAGGAGGCGCCGAACGGTCTGCCGCTCGCGACCCCGGGAAACGGCACCCCCTCGCACATGATCGGGGAGCTGTTCCAGAAGACCGCGGGCATCAAGTTCACGCATATCCCCTACAAGGGAGCTCCCCCCGCGCTCACAGACCTGATGGGCGGGCGGGTGCCGGTGATGCTTTCCTCGGTGCCGACGTCGCTGTCCCAGATCAAGGCAGGAAAGATTCGAGCGATCGCGGTTTCCGCTGACAAAAGAAGCCCGGTTCTTCCGGACGTTCCCACGATCGGCGAGCAGGGATATCCGGGCTTCAATGCCGGTACGTGGTACGGGCTCTTCGTCCCGGCAGGCACGCCAGCCCCGGTGGTATCGGCGCTCAACGCCGCCGCCAATGAGGCGCTCAAGGTGCCCGAAGTCCGCAAGCAGATCCTCGAAGAGGGCGGCGACGTTTATGGTGGCACCAGCGCGGAATTTGCGGCGAAGGTGAGATCGGACTACGAAACATGGGGGCCCTTGGTGAAGGCCTCCGGCGCGAAGGTCGACTGACGAATCTCGCTTTTGGCGATCCCGTGTCCAGCCCCTCCCGACCGGCGGGGCTGGACGCCTGCTACACCGCCCCCATTCCATTGTGGTGCCCGGAAGGAACGCGGATGCGGCATACAATTCACGCTCCCAGGGAACTCTGGCTTGGTGCGGTTTACTTGTCCTTTGGCGCAGTGGGGCTCTGGTACTCGTCCGAGTACCCTATGGGTACCGCGGCTCGTATGGGCCCAGGCTACCTGCCGGCCGGGGTGTCGGGTCTGCTGCTCATCTTCGGGGTGATCTCCTTCATACGATCAGCGCGCCTCAAGGGTGAGCCGATCGGCAGGATCATGCCGAGGCCGCTCATCTGCGTCCTTGGCGGCGTCCTGCTGTTCGCCTTCCTCCTTGAGCGGGCAGGGATCGTGGCCGCCCTTCTTGCGCTCATCCTGGCGGGCGCGGCGGGAAGCCGGGAGTTTCGCTTCCGATGGTCCGCGACCTTCGGTTTGATTGGGTTCGTCACCTTCTGTGCGCTTGTGTTCGTCAAGGGGCTTGGCATCCCTATGCCAATGCTCGGCAGCTGGTTCGGAAACTGAGGTGGCTGGCGTGGAGCTGCTCGACAATCTGCTGCTTGGCATTCAGACGGCGTTGAGCGTCGTCAATCTGCTCTATTGCTTTCTGGGCGTCGTACTTGGCACCGCTATCGGCATTCTGCCTGGCCTCGGCCCGGTCGCCACCATCGCGATGCTGCTGCCGCTGACCATCGGCCTGCCGGCCGACACCGCGCTCATCATGCTCGCGGGCATCTATTATGGCGCGCAGTACGGCGGCTCCACGACGGCCATCCTGGTCAACCTGCCGGGGGAGTCGTCGTCCGTCGTCACGACCCTCGATGGTTACCAGATGGCCCGGCAGGGCCGCGCAGGCGCGGCGCTGGCGACGGCGGCGATCGGCTCCTTTGTGGCCGGCACCATCGCGACGGTCGTGATCGTCCTATTTGCGCCGCCGCTCGCCGAAATCGCGCTGGAGTTCGGGCCGGCCGAATACTTCTCCCTCATGGTCTTGGGCCTCGTGGCCTCGGTGGTGCTGGCGCATGGTTCCCTGCTTCACGCACTCGGAATGATCCTGCTGGGACTTCTGCTGGGCTTTGTCGGAACCGACGTGAATTCGGGCATGGCGCGCTACACCTGGGACATTCCTCAGCTCGGCGATGGCCTAAACTTCGTTATTCTCGCGATGGGGATGTTCGGGCTTGGAGAGATCATCGGCAATCTCAGCGTCTCGACCGCGCGCGAGGTTCTCGTGCGGAAGGTCACCGGGCTCATGCTGACGAGGGAGGACCGGCGGCGCATCGTCAAGCCGATCCTGCGTGGTACGGCGCTGGGCTCCGTGCTCGGCGTGCTGCCAGGGGGCGGCGCGATGCTGGCTGCCTTTGGCGCCTATTCCTTAGAAAAAAAGCTATCCGCCAACCAACACGAGTTCGGTAGCGGAGCGATCGAAGGAGTTGCGGCTCCGGAGGCCGCCAACAATGCCGGCGCACAGACATCCTTCATTCCGATGCTCACGCTCGGCATTCCATCGAACGCGGTCATGGCGTTGATGATCGGCGCCATGACGATCCAAGGCATTCAGCCCGGCCCTTCCGTCATGACCGATCAGCCCGCGATGTTCTGGGGACTGATCGTGTCTATGTGGGTCGGCAACCTGATGCTGCTCATACTAAATCTTCCTCTGGTTGGGCTGTGGGCCAAGCTGATCTCGATTCCGTATCACTTCCTCTACCCGATCATCCTGGGCTTCTGCTGTATCGGCGTATACAGCCTGGAGAACTCGACTTTCGGGATCTATCTCATGGTGGTCTTCGGGCTGCTGGGATTCCTGTTCCGGCAGCTTGGTGCCGAACCGGCTCCACTGCTCCTCGCGTTCATCCTCGGACCGATGATGGAGGAGTATCTCCGCAGAGCGCTCCTCCTGTCGTACGGCGATCCGACGGTGCTCGTCACAAGTCCGATCAGCGGCACCTTGCTGTTCATCGCCACCGGACTCCTGATTCTCGTGCTGCTGCCAACCATCAGCCGGAGCCGCGTGGAAGCCTTCCAAGAGGAAGGCTAGATGCTGTCATAAGCCGACCGCCCTTCGACAGCGCGACGCCGACAGGACGTGCCTGGCCGGTGCACCGCCGAGGCCTGTATGCACCGAAGCGGCCCCTCGAGCTTGTCCACGATGCCTGATCCAAAAGAAGGGAAGTCATGACTGAACCGACGCACCGCAAAGCCTTATCCGCCACCACCCCTGTGCCGGCCGGTTCGCCGGCGCCGAGCGCTCCGCCGTCGCGGGAGCAGGCTGGCGCTCCAGGGGCCGGGACGCCGCCTCCCGGGTTCTACCGCTACAAGGTCGGCGAGTACGAGATTACGGCGGTCGCCGACGGGGCGATCACCTCCCCTCTGGCCGAGAACTACGTGACCAATGTCGGGCGGCAGGAGGTCAGTGCCGCCCTGGCCGCGGCCCACCTCCCGCCCGAGACCGTCACGGTGCCCTACACGCCGATCGTCGTGAACACCGGCGCGAAGCTCGTGGTGATCGACACCGGCCAAGGCGAGGCGGCGTTCGAGCGCACGAAGGGCGCGGCCGGCCAGTTCCAGCGCAATCTCGTGGCGGCGGGCATCGACCGCAATGCGGTCGATGCCGTCGTGATCTCGCATTTCCACGGCGATCACGTGAACGGGCTGCTCACGGCCGACAACAAACCCGCCTTCCCCAATGCTGAGATCCTCGTCCCTCGGGTCGAGTGGGCGTTCTGGATGGACGACAGCGAGATGAGCCGCGCGCCGGCGGGACGCATGCAGGACCTGTTCAAGAACAACCGGCGCGTCTTCGACACACTTGCCCGCAAGGTCACGCCCTACGAGTGGGGCAAGTACGTGGTGCCGGGGATCACGGCGGTGGGAACGCCGGGACACTCGACAGGCCACACCTCCTTCCTAATCGCGTCAGGTGCGGATCAAGTGTTTGTTCAGTCCGATGTCACTCACATCCCAGTCCTGTTCGCGCGCCATCCTGGATGGCACGCCATGATCGACCAGGACCCGCAGCTAGCCGAAGCGACGCGGCGGCGGGTGTACGACATGATCGTGGCCGAGAAGATGTTGGTGCAGGGTTTCCACTATCCCTTCCCAGGCCTCGCCCATCTCGAAAAGACGGGCGAAGGCTACCGCGAAATCCTTGTGCCCTAGAGCCATACCGTCTGAGCCGCGCCCGCCATCACCCCTGAACCCCACTACCTAAGCAGCACCCACCGCGCCCTGAGGAGACCCCCATGCTGAAGCTCCTGACCTCGCTTGCCGGCTTCGTGATGCTGGCCGGGGCCGCCTCGGCCCAGTCCGTCTCACCGGAGATCGTCAAGGATCTCGCCCCGCAGGGCACGCTGCGGGCCGCAATCAATTTCGGCAATCCAGTCCTGGCCCAGAAGGACCCCGCCACCGGCGAGCCGCGTGGTATCTCGGTCGATCTCGCCCGCGAGCTCGGCCGGAGGCTCGGCGTCGGAGTCGACCTCATTCTTTACGATGCGGCCGGCAAGGTCGCGGATGCGGCAAAGACGGGAGCCTGGGACATCGCCTTCCTCGCGGTCGATCCCGGCCGCGCCAACGACATCACCTTCACGGCGCCCTATGTGGTCATAGAGGGCACCTACCTGGTGCCCGCCGACTCAGCCTTGAAGACGATCGAGGACGTGGACCGGGAGGGTGTCCGGGTCGTGGTCGGCAACAAGAGCGCGTACGACCTCTACCTCACCCGGGCTCTTAAGAAGGCGCAGCTCGTCCGTGCTCCGACTTCGCCCGCCGTGATCGACGTGTTCAAGGCCGAGAAGCTCGAGGTTGCGGCCGGCGTGCGCCAGCAGCTGATCGAGTTTGCTTCGTCGCGGCCGGAGGTGCGCGTGATGGACGGGCGCTTCATGGTGATCGAGCAGGCCATGGGCACCCCAAAGGGCCGCGAGGCGGGGGTGGCGTATCTGCGCGCCTTCGTCGAGGAGATGAAGGTTTCCGGCTTCGCTGCGGCGGCGCTTGCGCACAGCAACCAGAAAGATGCCGCAGTCGCTCCGCCGGCTCGGCCGTAGAGATCGTGGGCTGGGGGCGGCTATGATACTGATATGTAGCGGGCGGACAGGGCGCTAGACACTTTCCTTCAGTGCCCTCAAGCCGGGTCAGGTACAACGTCACGTTCGCGTCTAAGCACCCCCTTCCCCATGCTCAGTATTGGTCCACAGGCCCCATTGGGTCACGCCGAGCGTCACGCTGTGCGAATGTCCGGTATGAGGAGCAGCATCAATCATGAAGAATGGCTGAGATGGGCGCCAAGCGGACCTTGGCAGGATGCCGCCCGGAGGCTGCTGCTGGCACATCTCGGACCTGAGAGCATGGTCTGCTGCCAGGACCGAAGCAGATATCCGCGACGGGTCGACTAGGTCCCGTTCTGACGCAGTGCGGAAGCTGTCGATCGGACGGATGCACCCGTCACCAAGACAGTCGCCGCCCTCATCGGCGCTCCAGAGGAGTTCATTGTCCTCTGAGGGTATCCTTGATGCCGCCAACGGTATTCTGGACCTTCCCCTCGACCTTGTCGGCGCGGCCCTCAGCCTGAAGCTTTGTGTCGCCGATAAGACTCCCGACACCTTCCTTGACAGAGCCCTTCGCCTGTTGGGCTGAGCCTTCAACGCGATCGTGGCTGACGCCAGCCGAGCGTGAGGTCGCAGAGCGTCTGCGCATGAAGTACCAGGCTGCCGCTCCAATCACGAGAAGAAGCACGAGGATCCACAGCCAACCGGCTCCGCCGTTTGTGGCGCCTCCGGAGGCAACTGGTGCCGTGGCCTGCGCCAGAGCGGGTTGGCTGGCGAGCGGAATGGCAGAAGCAAACAAGACCCATTGAAACTGGCGCATGAGTACCTCCCTTCGGTCCTCAAAGATCACACGTTGTTTGGGTACAACACCGAAAGCGGATGACCGATCCCTGCGAAGCTAGTCGGCCAGCCTCTTGAGCTTTTGCTTCTGCCGTCCAAGCCATCGGCTCGTCTGGCTCTTCTTCGTCCTCAGCCAGGCCTTTGTGCTCTCTACCTTGGAGGAGGATTTCTCCACCGCTGAAAGCGCATAGGCGTTGTCCTGCATGGAGGTGAGAACCGGGATCGGGGCGGCGATAACTGCTGCTGTTCCAAGTCCCAGCACGAAAGCAAAAGCGGGGACCACGTTGATCAGCCTCGTCATCATCGACTCTCCCGATACATAGCTGCATCATGAGAACGTCGTCCCGACTGCGCGAGTTCAAGCATGGGTGTAAAAGTAAGGAGGGGCGCTCTTCCCGACTGCTTAGGTAACAAGCCTCATCGCCCGTCCATTCAGCCAAGTTCTGACTCTCGAGAAGACGGGCTGTGCATCGACCCAAGTGGTTGTCGGATTGCTGGTTGTCGGACTGCCACTTCGCACGCCCATTGGCTGCTCTACCAAGAGCCTTCACATCCGGGCATGCCGAGATCCGGCAATCCGATCACTCGGAGCGAGTCTCATCAATTCCACAAGACAGCTTCTGGCCCGGTTGACTCGGCTCTTAACAGTACCGACCGCGCATCCGAGGGCTTCAGCTACCTCCTCGTAGGACAGTCCGTCCGCACCTACGAGCAGGACCGCCTCGCGCTGCCCCCGGGGCAGCTTACCGAGAGCTGCCTCAAGATCATGGATCATGATCCTGTCTTCTTGATCCGGGATGGACATCATCGTCGCGGCATAGGTGCCATCCGCATCTTCAACTTCGCGCACGGATTTGCGGTGATCCGAGCAGAATTGGTTGCGCAGGATGGTGCAGAGCCAAGCCTGAAGGTTCGTGCCGGGCTCGAACTGCTCCTGCTTGCTGAGAGCTCTGACCACTGTCTCCTGCACAAGGTCCTCAGCCTGATCGGCATCGCGAACGAGCGAGATCGCAAAAGCCCGAAGCGAAGTAAGGCTTGCAACGACACCATCGACGAATGCTTGGTTGACCGGCTCGGTATGGGCACGGATGACCTGTGCTACCCGGTCGAGGAGGTGGGAAAGGCTATAAGGAAGCTTGTCTTCGGCAGGGTTGCCATACAAGGCACGGAGTTGCTGGCCAAGATGCGCTTGGATGCTGGGATCCAGGACAGCAGAGACTGACGAGCCTCCAGTCGGTGGGCGAGAGGCCCGGGTATAGCGAATGTCGTTCGTCCGGTTTGATTGTGTCTTCATGCTCGTTCCCCGTTTGAACGGACAACCTGCATCGGCTTGAGCCCTAGTGGCGCAATACGTTTCCTGCTTTGTAGACCATGGTGGGCCGGCATCTCGGCACTCGCCGAGACGACTTGCCGCTCAGCGTCAATCGCAAGCCCACATCGTATCTGGCCTGCGTGCTCCCTCCACGTGAAAGCGGCCAAGTGATGGATGACCTTTACACTGGCCGCTCTGGCGTAGATGTTAACTCATTCAAATCATTAAGGTTCATTAGTTTTTTACTGGTTATTTCTAACTAGCTGACGTAATCTGCCTACACTGTTTTCTGCCCGCGTGGGAGTTTCGGCAGCCGATTGACCATCCTCTTGTTGATTGGCGGTCACCGCAAGGCATTGTCCACAACGAGAGTTTGTGGATTCAGACCTTTTTTGGGACCGTAGAACTGTCAGCGGTTTTGCTGTATTGCTCGCGCTGGTTTTCCTGCGCCTCTTTTGCGCGCCTTCGGGAGCTTGGCGGGGATATCATCGCCCCCGATCCCGCGCTCCCGTGCCCACACGATCAAGGCGCTCCGGCGGTTCACGCCGAGCTTCTGGTACAAGGACGCCACGTGGTTGCGCACCGTGTTACGCGCGAGTTTGAGGTCCGCTGCGATCTCGGGATCGTTCTTGCCACGGCAGACGAGAGTGAGCACCTCGCGCTCGCGTGCCGTCAGATCCGCAATGCTCGCGGCCGCCTGTGCCGGTGACTGTCCTGGCCGGGGTGGGTGGCGCAGGGCCGCAAGCTTCTCGACCACACCGCGGCTGAACCAGGATGCATCCGCCATGACGGCCTCGATTGCCTTAACGAGCCCCTCCTCCGAGCGTCGGCGAGCCGTGATGTCCTGGAACGAGCACAGAATACACTGACGACTGCCCAGCGTGACAGTTGCAGCGGAGACCAAGCAGTCGATATGTCCGCCGCCTTTCACGCGCAGGCGTGCCTCAAAGTCCCTGACAGATCCGGCTTTGGCGAGCTCCGCTTCGAAGCGGCGGCGTTCCTCGTCATCGACCCAGAGACCGAGGTCATCGGCGCAATATCCGACCACATCCTGAGCATAGTAGCCCAGCACTTTCGAGAAGGCCTCATTGACCTCGATCAGCCGGTGATCGTCGGCGGTGCTGATAGCGGTGGGCACAGGGGCTAGGCAAAAGGCTTTGGCAAACCGCTCCTCGGACTGCCGCAATGCCGTCTCGGCCTTCCGCCGTGGCTCCAGGTCAGCGAAGGTGAACAGCATGCAGGGCTCCTCACCAACCTCGATCGGCTGGCCGGCTACGATCACCTGGCGTCCGCCAGGATCGCTCGGTACGGTAAGGCAGGCCTCCATCTGCGGGATGGTTTCGCCGGCACGCAGCCGCTCGCGCACGAGGCTGCGGCGTTCGGCCCGCTCAAGCACGTCAATTTCATAGATCGTTCGACCCAGCACGTCCTCTCGTTTGTAGCCGGTGAGTTCCAGGAAACCCTCATTCACCTGGACGAAGCGCAGGTCGGTGAGGCGGCAGATCGTGGCGGGCGCTGGGTTGGCCGCGAAGGCGCGCTCGAAGCGGTGCTCGGCCTCGATCTGTCCGCTGATGTCATGGACGATGAGCACGAGACAGTCAGGATTGCCCGCTGGGTCGGTGATGACGAGGCTGCGGATCCGGTGGGTTCGGTCGCGGTCCTGATTGGATTTGTGGGCGACCACGACCACGACATCTTCGAAAGCTTCACCGGCGACCACGCGGGCGATAGGATAGAGGCCGTGGTCGAGCAGATGCGTGCTCTGGTGACGTAGGAGAAAATTCCTGCGATACTCATCAACGGTCCGGCCGAGTTCGTCGAGGCTCGTGACCCCGTGCATCTCGAGCGCGGCCTCGTTGGCGTAGGTGATGGTCTGATCCGGCTCGACCAGGATCACGCCCTCGGTCAGGCCGGCGATGATCCGCTCCAATTGCGCGCGGTCCGGCGCTTGATGACCCGCATTGGCTCCAGGTTCGTTGGGGACCAACCTCGCGGCGTCAGCAGCCCCTCGGGGCTTTGGGCGCTGGCGTTCGATGTGGCCCATGCCTGTTTTTGCCCTTGCCATGGGCTATCCGGCTCTGCGTTTCCATTCCCGCCAGTTCAACGAAGCGCGACGCTGTAGGTTTCGTACTGGGTGCCCATCCACCATCGTGGCGCAGCGCAGTGGCCCAAACGACCGGATCGGGTGCAACGTGCTGCCGCGCTTCCCCAATTTGCGTCGTCGAAGAGGGGCGATCTCCTGGTGATGACCTTGGCGACTGCGCCGTGAGGTCCCTCGGAGGCCAGGGCCGATTCTGCGGAACCGCACATGACCGCACCCGGTTTATAGCCAAGGTATCGGGGGTAGGGCCACGCTCGTGCCGACGTGCCGAACATGCAGCGCCGCGGGACAACGGAGAGAACAGCAATGCACGTCCTGCGTCCCGGCCAAACATGCTGGCGTATTGAGCAGGCCGAGCGCGTTTCCCTCATCGTCGATGCAGCCGACTACTTCCGCGCCGCTCAGGCGGCGATGCTCAAGGCGCAGCACTCCATCCTCATGATCGGATGGGACTTCGACACGCGCATCGAACTCGACCCCACCGACGGCACGGATGCCTATCCGGGTCAGCTGGGAGCGTTTCTGACATGGCTCGCCGGATCAAAGCCGGGCCTCCACATCAACATCCTGAAGTGGGACCTCGGCATGGTGAAGGCCCTGTGGCGGGGCACAACTATCTTCCGGGTGGCCCAATGGGCTCTGCATGAGCGCATCACCTTCAAGCTGGATGGCGCCCATCCGCCCGGCGCGGCGCAGCACCACAAGATTGTCGTGATCGACGACGCCGTTGCGTTCTGCGGCGGCATCGACATGACCGGCGACCGGTGGGACACCTCGGAGCACCGCGACGACGATCCGCGCCGCTGCCGCCCGTTCACGCGGCGCGCCTATGGCCCATGGCATGACGCCACCACGGCGGTGAGCGGACCAGTCGCCAAGGCTCTCGGCGATCATGCCCGTGAGCGGTGGAAGCGCGCATCGGGAGAGATCCTGGCGCCGCCACCCGCCGGCTCGGATCCCTGGCCCGACCACCTGCATGCCGACCTGGCCGACGTGGCGGTGGCAATCGCCCGGACCCTTCCGGCCTACGAAACCCAGAAGGAGGTTCGCGAAGTCGAAGCGCTGTACGTCGCCGCGATCGCAGCGGCCCGCAGGAGCGTTTACCTCGAGAGCCAGTATTTTGCGTCGCGCACCATCGCGGAAGCCATTGCCCGCCGTCTCGGCGAGCCGGACGGACCCGAATTTGTGATCGTCAACCCCGAATCCGCGGAAGGTTGGCTTGAGGAGGAGCTGATGGGCTCGGCCCGGGCCCGTCTCCTGGCCATGCTCGGGCGCAGCGACAGCTTCGGGCGCCTGCGGGTCTATACACCCGTCACGGAAGGTGAGCAGCCGATCTATGTCCACGCCAAGATCATGATCGTGGACGATCGACTGCTGCGCGTGGGATCATCCAACCTGAACAACCGCTCGATGGGCTATGATACCGAGTGCGACCTCGCGCTCGAGGCCGACAACGGCGACACGCACCTGTCCCGCACGATCCAGGAGTTTCGGGCACGGCTGCTGGCCGAGCATCTTGGCACGTCGCCGGAGCAGGTCCTCGCCATCGTGTCGGAGAGGCAGTCGCTGATCGCGGCGATCGAGCAGTTGTCCAGGCCCGGGCGCTCTCTTCGTCCGTTCGTTCCGCCCAAGATCAACGATGCCGAGAAGGCATTGGCGGATCACGAGTTCCTCAATCCGGAGCACCCCAGCTCCCTTTGGCATGCTCTGACCCGTCGTCAGCTTCCCGTTCTGAGGTGATGCCGATGAGCGCTGACATGCTCACCCACTCCAGAAGGTCGCCCCGTCGCCCAATCGCAACCTGGGGTTTGGCGCACGTCATGTCCGCTTTCGAGGAACGGCGGAATCGGCCTGGGCGACCGACATGGGCGCAGTTCGGCCGAGCTGATAGTTTAGGCCCCTCGACGTAGACGTCGAAGAGCCCTGCGGGTCAGATCTCGGTGCCTTCCGCCAGAGCAAGCGCGTCCTCGATGTCGATGCCGAGGTACCGAACGGTGCTCTCAATCTTCGTGTGCCCGAGCAGGATCTGAA
>JAESFH010000327.1_pt1 | contig 14448 bp, 10 predicted proteins | sample 9269381 | NCBI WGS metagenome assembly JAESFH01 (sample SAMN14504062, study PRJNA617094) | algae metagenome | isolation source: Aphanothece sp. CMT-3BRIN-NPC111 and co-occurring heterotrophs from well... | place: USA: Clark Mountains Wilderness, California | collected 2010-04-18
GCTTGGCGATGTCGAGACCCATCGTGGTGACTTGCATCGGACCGGCTCCCTCTCTGGCGCTGAGGCCATCACCCTATCCCAGAGGGCAATGGCCGGGAGCAGGCGCCGTCCACCGCATCATATATGGTTCTCTAAACCTGGTCGGCGGCCCAACCCCAAATGCTCGGCCTCGGATGGCGCAACAATAAAGCCTGCCCCATGCAGTACGACACCTCTCGACGATAGGCCCCTGTTGGCGAGGAGCTTCAAGCTGCGCGACAGGTCAACCCCGATCGTCAGATCTGAGTTGATCCGCCCCTCACAGCTGGCGTAGCCGATCACAGGCTGATCCGTCTCAAGACCGGCCTCTGACGTCGTCTCCTGAAGCGTTCCGTCCGACGCTCCCGCCACCGCTACGGTCATCGCGATCCGCACGGCTGCCGCATCCTTCGTGGCCTTCGTCCAGGGATGATCCGGGATCGCAAAGACGAGGCTCACCGGCTGCTTCGCATTCAGGTGCCTCTCCATCACCCGTCGCTGAAACACCTGGCTGATGGAGTTCGTGGTGACGAGGCCGAAGCGCCGCAGCGATGTGCCCTTGCGCGTCAGCAGCTCCGCCGCCCGGTCCCACCAGTACATCACGAAATCGGCGCTCTCGTTCATGTGCCGGTGCGCGGCCCATAGCGCCTCGGCGTAGCCTGGGGCGAGACGGGAGCGCAGGTCCTTGCCGCCGATGAACGGCGGGTTCCCCACGATGAACTCCGCCTCAGGCCATTCCGGTCGCCGTGGGTTGGGGTAGGTCTCGACCCGCTTGCCGTCCTCCACAATGACCTTCGGAAGGGGATGGCCGTCCCAGGTCAGCACCGCGTCATAGCCGTGGTGCTTCCCGAAATTGATGTTCTCGAACGCACGCAGGATCGGCTCGGAGGGATGACCGGTGCGTGTGCGGTAATGCTGCTGCAGGTAGCCGATCCAGACCACGAGCTCCGCGATGGCGGCGGCGCGAGGATTGAGCTCCAGGCCGAGGAACTGGTGCGGATCGACGGTCTCGCGATCGAGGCCCATGCTCTCGGGTTCCCCGAGCTTCGCCAGCGTCTCCAGAACCTCGCCTTCGAGCTTCTTCATCAGCTCCAGCGAGACGTAGAGGAAATTGCCCGTGCCGCAGGCGGGGTCGAGCACCCGCGTCGCGCAGAGCGTTTGGTGAAAACCGCGGACAATCGCGACGGCCCGCCGTTCGTCGCCATCCTCCTTGGCGGCCTCGGCCTTGGTGAGCGCAGCCTCCCAGTCGGCGCGCAGGGGCTCCATCACGGTCGCCTCGACGAGGCGCTGGACATAGGCGCGGGGCGTGTAATGGGCGCCGAGCTTCTTGCGCTCTGTCTTGTCGAGGGCCTGTTCCAGGAGCGTGCCGAAGATCGCGGGATCGACCTCCGTCCACTTGGCCCGCGAGGCCGCGAGGAGTTCGCCGATTTCCTCGCGCCCCAGCGGGAAGGCGCGGGCATTCTTGAACAGGTTGCCGTTGAAGTGGCGCAGATGGGTGCGGAAGGCCGAGAAGAAGCGGCGGTCGTGTGAAGGCTCGTCCATCTTGGCCCAAAGCTCTTGCAGCAGAGGCGCAAAGGCGACCGGGCTCTCGACGCAATCCTCCAGAAGCTGCGTGAACCCGCCCTTGGGCAGGAGTTCGACATCCTCGGCGAACATCGTGAAAATGCAGCGCATGAGGAAATGCGCCACTTCCTCGGGCGGGTGCGTGGCTTCCAGGTGCTTGCTCACGGCGGCGAGCCGCCTCGCGATCTCGCGCGTGACCCGGGCGGATTCGCGCGCCGGGTCGAGCCCGTGCGGATCCATCCAGACCCTCCGGAGCCGCTCTCGGATGTCTGAATCCCGCAGGTCGTGGAGGAAAATGCGATAGCTGTTGCGGTCCGGGAACTGGCCATAGGCGCGGCCGGTGCCGGTGAAGTCGGCGTAGAGCTCCAGGCAATGGCCGACGTCGCAGGTGATCACGAAGGGCGGGGCAGGGTGGTCCGGGTCGAGCAGGAAGACATAGGTTTCCGCCTGTTTGCGGGCGTTCTGCATCATCACGTCCCAGCCGCGCTCGATACCGCGTCGCCCGAGCTCTTGAGGCTCGTCGACGAGCATCGAGAGCTGGCTTCCACCCGGGATCGCCTTCTTCTTCCCGGGCAGACGCGACTGCTTGGCCTCCAGGATGAAGGCGTTCTTGCGATAGAGGTCGATCCGCTTCGGTGCGGCGGCGGGATCGCCGCTGCGCGGGCGCACGGCGCGTTCGAAGACGTAGTCGTTGCGGTCACGCTCCGCGCCAGCGGGGTCGGGCCGGGGCACCTCAAGGATGTCACACAGCTCGGACAGGAACATCTGGTAGTTGGCGCGCTCCGCCCCTCCCTCGCGGGAGGTCCAGCGCCCGATGAAAGTCTCGATATCCACTCCGGCCCCTACGCGGCGCCGGACGATCGGAGCGGGTGGTCGTGCGATCCGTTGCCGGCGATTTGCAGGCTGGTGCGGCCGGGGAGTTCGAAATCATCCCGGAGCGGCGACTTACACAACCCGGAAAGATGTGCGTCATGCGAATTAACCATCCTCAAGTTGTGAGGACGGGGCTATCGATCGTCAAGCGCCAGGCGCAGTGGACCCGGGCCGATTCAACGAAAGGTGTAAGAAAACGCGCCCTCCTGCTTTCCCTGCAGGAGGGCGCGCCCTCATCGTGATGGACCAGGCAGGCAGCCTACCGCGCCGCCTCCTGGTTGAGCAGCGGGGTGATGTTCCGGATGGTGACGCGGCGGTTTTCGCGCGCGGGATCCTGCGTGTTCACCTTCAGGTACTGCTCGCCGTAGCCCTGCGTGGTCAGGTTCTCGGCCGGGATGCCGAAGCGGTCGGAGAGGATGACCGCCACGGTCTCGGCGCGGCGGTCCGAGAGGGTGAGGTTGTCGACGTCTTCGCCGACCGCGTCCGTGTGGCCCTCGATCAGGAAGATCTCGTTCGGGTTCTGCCGCAGGGCCTGCTCGATCGCCTGCGCGATACCGCTTAGACCGCCGGCCTGATCCTCCGAGAGGGTCCAGGAGCCCGATTCGAACGTCACGGTGTCGATGTCGACCCGGCGCACGCGTTCGCGCAGGGTCTGGCTCTGGCGCACCTCATCCAGCGTATAGCGGCGCTCGACCCGCTCCACGGGCGGGGCCGTGAAGGCCTCGACGAGATCCCGCGGACTCGCCCGCTCGACCTCGACGATGTACTTCTCGCGCGGGATCTCGACCCGCGGCGGCGGCAGGTTCACGACCTCCTCGATGATCGTGGTGCGTGGACGGCCGCGGGATACGTTCTCGATCAGCACGACCTCCCGGCCGGCGGCTTCGCGGCGCACGCGGCGGACGAGGTTGCCCTGCTGGTCGCGGATCGTGACGATCTCGACGCCGTTCGGCCGGCGCACGATCGTGACCTCCTCGGTGCCGCGACGCTCGGTCCGGATCTGGGCATCGCGGTAGGTCTCGCGGAAGCGTACGGTCTCGTCGTGGCGGATCACCACCCGGTTGCCCTCGCGGACGATGGTGCGGTTGCCGGGCTCCTCGATGATCACCCGGCGCCCGCCCTCCTCGACCCGCTCCCGTCGCAAGCCCCGCAGTTCCTCGACGCGCACGTCCCGGCGCTCGCCGGTGGCAAGCCCCGGAGCGAACCGCTCGTCTCGTGCCCGGTCGCGTTCGGCGCCGCCCTGGCGACCCGGCTCGGCTCCTCTGCGGTCGGGCTCGGCCGCGTCCCGGCGTCCCGGCTCGGCTCCCTGGCGTCCGGGCTGGAGGCCGCCGGGTGCCGTCTGATCACCCTGACCGCGCTGGCGCGGCCCGGCATCGGCCGGACCCGGCCTGGTCTGCGGCGCCGTCGCGGCGGGCGGCGTGCCTAGGGGCGATGCTCCAGGCGTCGCCTCGTTGGCGCGCTGACGGTCGGGGCGGTCCGCACCCGGCGTGGTCTCATTCGCGCGCTGACGATCCGGCCTTTCGGCGCCCGGCGTGGCTTCGTTGGCGCGCTGGCGGTCCGGCCTTTCGGCCCCCGGCGTGGTCTCATTCGCGCGCTGGCGGTCCGGCTGGCCGGCCGCGGGACGATCGGGGCGCTGGCGCGGGGCCGTCTCGGCGGGAGCCGCCGCCGGGCTCTCAGAGGCGGGCGTGCGCGCCGTGGGCGGAGTGTCCGTGCGGGGCTGCTCGGCGCGGCCCGGTGCAGCGCGGGGTGGCGTGCCGGCAGGACCGGTCTCGGGTGCGTTGCGCGAGCCGCCGGCAGGGCGTGCGGGTGTCGCGGGTTCGGCGCCCGGGCGGGCCGGGCTGGCGGGCTCGGCCGCCGGAGGCGTCGCGCCGCCGGCGCCCCTCCGCTGCGCGGGTTCCTCGGCGCCACCGGCGCCCCTCCGCTGTGCTGGCTCTTCGGCACCACCGGCGCCACGCCGCTGCGCCGGCTCCTCGGCGCTGCCGGCGCCACGATCCCGGCGGGGTGCGGCCGGACTCTCGGCACCGGTTGCGTCGCGGCCAGAGGCCCCCGCGCCACCGCCTTCGGCATTGCCACGGCCGGAGCCACCGGCTCCGCCGCCCTGCGCATTGCCGCGGGCGGGCGCCCCCTCGGGCGCAGCCCGTCCCGGAGCTCCTGCGCCCTGACCCGCCTCGCCGCCCTGACGCTCGCGACGACGCTGCGGCTGCGCCTCCTCGCCCGCGGCCGGAGCGGCCTGGGCGAGGACGAGGGGACCGTCCTTCGCGAGCGCCCGGTCGGCCGCAGCGAGCGGGGAGGCAAGCGCCAGAAGGGGCAGGGCGGTGCCCGCCAACAGCAGGGCCGACAGGCGGCGCGAGGTCAGGAGAGATGCCTTCATGGTGACTCCGTGAGACGGGGACGAGGAACGTGACCACGACAATGGCCGAAGCTCGGCTTGGTTCCGGCCCTGCGACGAATGGGGACGGGTCGCCCCTGCAGGGGCGCGGCCGCGGTGAGCCGGGTGCCAGGCCGCCGGGCTCGGGCACAGGGGGTGATCCCGGCAACCGGGCTTGCATTCCCGGGCCTGCGCGCGAGTTGATCCTTCACAGGGGCTGGCGGCGCCTCGGCGCCTCCGTGCTACGGTCGACGAATCGAGGGCAGGAGAGGCCATGGCGAAGCGCGCAGCCGGCGAGCGGGTCATCAAGGACGAGGAGCCGCGGGTCTATTTCAATTGCAGCCGGTGCCCGGCCTTCTGCTGCTCGATCTACGAGCGCGTGAAGGTCACCAAGCGCGACATCACCCGGCTCGCCAAGCATTTCGGCGTCAGCGAGGCGGTCGCGCGGGCGCGCTACACCCATGACCGGGACGGCGAGCGGGTGCTCAACCGCGTCAAGGACGAGATTTTTCCGGAGACCTGCGCCTTCCTCGACCAGAAGACACGGGGCTGCACCGTCTATCTGGCCCGTCCCGGCGTGTGCCGCGGCTATCCCGGCCGGTCGCGCTGCGCCTATTACGACGTGCTCCAGTTCGAGCGCCGGCAGCAGGGCGACGAGAGCGTCGTCCCCGTGGTGACGATCACCTTCCGGCCCGTGCACGAGGAGGAGGCGAGCGACGGGGACAGCACCGAGACGATCGAGGTCTGGGGCGAAGAAGACCGCTCCGCCGGCGCCCTGAAGGACCCCGAGCCCCTGTTCGACGAGACGGACGATCCGCCGGGCCGCGGACCGTCGCGGGGCTGATCAACGCCAGCCGTAATTGAAGCTCACGCTGATCCGCTCGGACTCGGCCTCGTTGACCGGCACCTCGTGCCGCAGCCAGCTCTCCCACAGGAGCACCGTGCCGGGTTTCGGGGCCATATAGGCGAATTGCCGGTTCTCCGGCCTCGCCTTCTTCTTGCGCGGCGGCGCCGCCATCATGAAGCCGAGGCGCGGGTCCTCGAACTTGAGCGCGCTCGCCCCGTCGGGGATCGTGACGTAATAGGTGCCGCTCACCACCGAATGGGGGTGGATGTGCGAAGTATGCACCCCGCCCGGCGGCAGGACGTTGATCCACAAGGAGTCGAGCTGGAGCTTGGCGGCCCCGAGGTCGTAGTCGAGCTCCTTGGCGAAGGCCGCCACGTGGCTGTCGAGGGCGCGCTTCAGGTCGCCGAAGACCGGCACGCGCCAGGGCAGGTCGTTCAGCGAAGCATAGGACGTGTAGCCGGGATAGCCGTTCTTGGCGCACCAGCGCTGGCCGGCGCTGTCGTCCTCCGCGATCGACAGGCAGGCCGCCTCGATCTCCGCGTTGAGGCGGGCGCCTTTGCCCTCGCCGAGTTCGGCGCGGTAGATCTTGGTGACGAAGAGCGGGTCGAGCACGGGCATGGCCCGGATTAGCGCCGTCGGCCGCGCCCTGTCAAAGGAGGCCCGCCCCGCCTTGCATCGGGCCGGTGCGGGGGCCACCTTGGCGCTATGCTGGCCTCCGCTCCCGACGTACCCTCCACGCCCTCTCTTGCCCGGGCCGTGCTCGACGAAGGGCTCGACCCCGCACTCCTCGCCGGCCTTTCGGCCTTCTGCGACTGGCTCGTCACGGAAGCCGCCCGGATGAAGGACTCGAGCGCGCTTCTGATGGGCTTCGCGGAGCGGCTGATCGACCTCGGCGTGCCGGTCGACCGCATCTTCGTCGCGATGGAGGCCCTGCACACGGAATATGCCGGCATCGGCCGCTCCTGGACCCGGGAGGCGGGCGCGTCCGTGCGGCTCCTGCCCCATGGCGAGCGCCGCGACACGGTTTATGCGGTGAGCCCCTTCGCCCATGTGAACCGCACCGGCGAATGGCTCCTGCTCGATCTGCGCGAGACGCCGGACGACGCCTTCCCGATCATCCCGGAGATGAAGGCGGCGGGCTACGTCCACTACCTGACGATCCCCATCCGCTTCACGCTCGGGGCCGAGAACGGCATCTCGTTCGCGACCCGCGCGCCGGAAGGGTTCGGCGAGCGGGGGCTCGCGATCCTGCGCAAGGTCATGCCGACCTTCGCGACCGTGATGGAGATGCGCACGGTCAACAAGCGCCTCGACGACGTGCTGCGGATCTATGTCGGCGACGAGCCCCACCGGGCGATCCTGTCGGGCGCGATCCTGCGCGGGCAGGTGACCCGGATCCGCTCCGCGATCCTCTTCGCCGACATGCGCAGCTACACCCGCAACTCCTCCGCCTTGAGCCCGGAGGCCGCGGTCGAGCTCCTCAACGACTATTTCGACTGCCTCGTGCCGCCGATCGAAGGCGAGGGCGGCGAGGTGCTGAAATATATGGGCGACGGCCTTCTCGCGATTTTCCGGGACCGGGGCGACGATACCGGCGGCGCGGCGCAATCCGCGCTCACCGCCGCCCAGCGGGGCCTCGAGCGCATCGCGGCCGCCAATATGGAAGGGCGCTTCTCGATCCCCGTTGCGGCCGGGGTGGCGCTGCACCACGGCGAGGCGGCTTACGGCAATGTGGGCTCCGGTCAGCGCCTCGATTTCACGGTCATCGGTCGTGACGTGAACCTCGCGAGCCGGATCGCCCAGCTCAACAAGACCCTGGACGAGCCGCTCCTGATGTCGCGGCCCTTCGTGAACCACCTGTGGGGCAACACGATGCCCCTCGGCGAGCACCCGGTGGAGGGATTCGCCGAGCCGGTCGCGGTCTACCGGCCGGGGTGACGGTTCCCCCGCCGACCGGCCTTGCCGCCCGATGCTGCGACAGGAGAGCACCCGGGCCCGCATGGCCTTTCGGCCCGATTGCTCCCCGCCCCCCTTTTCCGCTAAGGACACGTCCGACGCCCTCGATCGGGCCCGTAGCTCAATGGTTAGAGCCGGCCGCTCATAACGGTCTGGTTGCAGGTTCGAGTCCTGCCGGGCCCACCAGTCTTCCATCCGGCGTGGCGCGAGCCATTTTGAGGCCGATCGGGCTGTTCACCCCAAAGCCTGAGGGGCCTGGGGCGACGCGGGTGCGAGGTACCGACACCCGTCGGGGTGGGACCTCGGACAAGCGGCCGATCACCCGACGAGGCCCATGGCGGATTTGTCCTGGCCGCGGAGGATCAGCTTGGCGGGCGTCGAAGCGGAAATTCGAAACCGACGCGCAGCGGACCGAGCTGCCCCGTACCGATCAGCTCCAGGATGAGCGGAGCCACTACCGGCCTTGATCCGACACGAAGAAGCCGCCCTTTCGAGCGGCTTCTTCGCACTCCCTCACCAGGGCGATGCAGGACCGTCCTCTCCCCGGGATCGAACTTAGAGCGTTTTCGAGTGAGGTGGATCCGGCTCACGTGAAGAAAACGCGCCGACAACAGGAGGAGAGCTGATTCGACCCAAGTCGAAACGGCTCTAGAAGACTTCGATATCCTGGAAGGTGAGCGCCAGCTTCGGAGCCAGGGTCGCGAAATGCACGGCGGCAGCACCGCCTGCACCATCCTTATCGTAGTACAGCTTGCCTGTGTCCTTCTCGTACACGAAAAGCAGCCGATCATAAGCGCGATGATCTGCGCCGATCCGATCCTTGTCGGCAACGTGCTGGCCGCTGCTTCCACGAGGGGAAGATCGCCTCTCCAGGGGACCGGGTGCCGCTTGGGAAAGCGGCACCCGGCAGAGCTTTTGGTCTACAGGATGATGTCGTTCACGCCGAACACGCTTGCGACGATCTTGATCTCGAGATCGACCACTTTGTCGCCATTGACGTCGGCCTGCAGCAGACCTTGGGAGTAGCGGAGCTGGCCCGCCGTTCCGGAGAACGCACCTGATCCGATCCAGGTGAAGCTGTCATTCGTACCGGTCGTGGCGGCTATCGCATCAATTCCGGACAGATCGACTTTATCCCGCTCGTCGCGGTTGAAATGAACGACGTCGCGTGTCGCGCCGGCTTGAGACTCGAGGACAGAGTTGAAGTCGAAAACGTCCGCACCACTATCGCCGCGCAGCACATCTCGGCCAAGGCCTCCGATCAGGAAATCCCTGCCCGAGCCGCCGCTCAGGATGTCATTGCCGGCGCCCCCATCCAGTTCGTCGGCGCCCGCGCTACTCTTGATGACATCGTTGCCGCCAAGGCCGCGCAAGGTGTCCTTGCCGAGATGGCCGATGATCAGGTTGTTCGTGTTCGAACCGACCAGCAGAACATCGACACTGGTGCTCTTGACGGCCGATTGCAGCACCTCGACCTCAGCCTTCTTATCAAGAGCGAAGCTCGCGGCGCTGACCAGAGCCGTGTCATAGCCGCCGCCTGCCAGCTCATTGACCACGTCTGAGGCGTGGGTGATCTCGAACAGATTGTCGCCCGCGCCTCCGGTGAAGATGACCGCGTCATCCTCCTCGTCACCGTAGATCACGTCGGCGCCGCCCGTGCCGTAAATCTTATCGTTGCCGGCGCCGCCAATGAGGAGATCGTCGCCCTCGTTGCCATAGAGGTTGTCGTTACCGTCGCCTCCGAGCTCGATATCCCGGCCGTTGCCGCCGTAGAGCGCATCGTCGCCTCCGAGCCCCTGCAGGAGGTTGGTTCCCTCGTTGCCGTACAGGCGGTCGTTGCCGGCGGCCCCAGCGAGCCACTCGCTCCCATTGGTGCCGAACTTCTCGAGGCCGGCGAGCGTGCTGGTCGTCACGTTCGTTGCGGTCGGGCTGAGGGGCCCACCGGTGCCGGTGGCACTGGCCTCCGCCAGGGCAAGGAGCTGGGCGGAGGTCAACACGCCGTCAGCAAACTTGATGGCAGCGCCTGAGCCCGGGTTCGGGAAATCGTTGAGGACGATGGCGCCCTCGTCCTGTCCGAAGAAGATGGTGATCTTCTTGTGCGAGCTGGTGCCGATGCGATTCGTCACACCCTGGACGTAGGAAACAGTGATGTCCGCCAGCGAGTACTCGGATGCATCGATGATGTCCCGGCCCGGCTGGAAGTCCCAGATCAGATCGACGCCGTCACCCTTGCCGTAGTAGAACGTGTCGGCTCCGTCATTGCCGTACAGGTTGTCACCGATCTCGATCGAGACGGCTGTGTCGTCGTCGTTCCAGATGATACGACCGTTATCTGTGCCGCCCTCTACGAAGTCGTCGCCACCTTCGCCTTGGATTTCGTCGTTGCCGCGCCCGCCATGGATCTCGTCGTCGCCGCTGCCACCTTCGATGAGATCGTCATACGACCCACCGGCAGGAACCTCACCGCCAGGGTCACCACCCGGATCACCACCCGGGTCACCGCCAGGATCGCCACCCGGATCGCCGCCCGGCTTGGTTGGGGCTGACGACTTGCCGACGAGCTTGAGGCTCAGCTCGCGCCCAACTCCGTTATTGCTGACGCTGGTGAGGCGCACGCCAAAGAACTGCTCGGCCACGAACTCAAGGCTCAGAGGCTCATCAGCGACGCTGCCGCCCGGGACGTAATCAAGGATGAACGTGGCTTTCCGGATGTCGTCTTTTCCGATGCCCTGCGTGCCGAACTCGATGCCGATGTCATACTCCGACGGCGTGCGCCCGGACATGGTCACGTCGTTGGTGACCTTAGTGACAGCATTGGCGCCGATCTGCGAACTCGTAATGGGGGTGCTGTTAGTCGGGGTAATCTTAAGCTTGTCGAGCAGGCTCTCGTCGCTCACGTGAAAGAAGAGCCCGCGCAGGTCAGCGATGTCTTTCTTATCCGATGCCGATGCGATCTCGTCCTTCACCTCGACCGTGAACTCGAGCGCGCCCGTGCCAGTCTCGGTGACCGTGATCAAGGCACCTGGTTCACCATCAACGAAGAAGTTCATTGTACGCGGAGACGTGGCCATCGAAGACTCCAATCTGGTCGGAGTATCGAGAGCGGCATCCGGGGTTCAGAGTCAATGTGCTGCCCCGCAATGAGTTAATGATTCGTATAAAATTTTACTCTCTTGCCGTCTTTTTTTGCCGTTCGGGACGCTTCTGGCAACAAATACAATTCATCAAATGTTTATCTAAAATTTTATTTTCATTTTATATGAACTTGCGTACATTTCTACTGTCATGCTTAACGCGGTCGCGGGGCGGGCAATGCCCGCAGCCCTGATCACATTGGCATGGCGACCGCCGTGCAAGGGGCATGCCGCTCTACCAACGGGCGTGCTCATCCTGGCATCACGGGGAAGGATGGCGACCACCACTCGAGGGCATGCCGTCCCGGCTCGGCGCGCTCGCCCCTCTCCTTGCGCCAAGCCGCACCAGCGACCCGCACCGGGTCTGCAGCCAGATCCGAGCGCATGGTGTCTTGTTCAAGCCGCGGCTCCTGGACGACATCCAGTCCTGTCCCTTCCAGCCGCTGTGCCCGTTCTGCCGCCGCATACACCTCTCGGGAAAAGGCGCTAGATTGCCCGTGGCGGCCGAGGGATTTCCCTGTCGCCCAGGCGGTTGCATGTCCGACCGCGGCCTTGCCTCGTGCGGCATGGCTCCGCGACGGCGCCAGCGCCGCCCGAACCCAACCATGGAGGCCCATGAGCCCCTCCGCTCCACCCGTTCCGGACCCCGGCTCCTGGGCCATCGAAGCCGGAATCGCGGGCATGCCCGAACTCGATCTCCTGCGCGGCTTCTGCGAGAGGCTCGCGGCGCAAGGGGTTCCGATCGCACGCGTACAGCTCATCGTCGACACGCTGCACCCCATCCACGAGGGGCGGGTGTTCCGCTGGCGTGCGGACCAGGCCCTGGAGGTGGTGGAATATGGCCGCACCAGCGACGACGATGCGCTGGCCGAGAAGTGGCGGCAGAGTCCGTTCCATCACCTCGAACTGACGGGCGCCGCGAGCCTGCGCCGCAAGATCGACGACGGGCCGGCCGACTTCCCGATTCTCGCGGACCTCCACGCACAGGGCCAGACCGAGTATATCGCCTGCGCCCACCGCTTCTCGGGCGAGGGCATCATCGGCGAGATGGACTGCATCTATTCGTCCTGGACGACCGAGGCGCCGTCCGGGTTCACGGACGCGCAGGCCGAGACGCTCCGCGCCCTGGCGGCCCCCCTCGTGCTGGCGGTCAAATGCGCCTCGCTCGCCCGTGTCGCGGCAACGCTGGTCGAAACCTATCTCGGCCGGGACACCGGGAGGCGGGTCCTGCGCGGCGGCATCACGCGCGGCGTCCCGGAGCGCATCGAGGCGGTGCTGTGGTTCAGCGACCTGCGCGGCTTCACGCAGATCGCGGACGGCTCGGCGCCCGATGCGATCATCCCCTTCCTGAACGACTACGCCGAGGCCGTGATCTCCGCGATCCATGAGGCTGGCGGCGAGGTCCTGAAGCTCATGGGCGACGGGACGCTGGCGATCTTCAACGCCGACGACCTCGCCGGCGCCTGCCGCTCGGCCCTGCACGCAGAGGCGCTTGCGCGGCAACGGATCGCAGACCTCAACCGGCGGCGGATTGCGGACGGGCTGCCGATCACGGACGCCTATCTCGGCCTCCATGTCGGCGAGGTCTTCTACGGCAATATCGGGAGTTCCGAGCGCCTCGACTTCACCGTGGTCGGGCCCGCGGTCAACGAGGCGAGCCGCATCGCGCAGATGTGCCGCTCGGTCGAGCGGAACGTGCTGGTCTCCTCGGCCTTCGCGGCCTCGACTCGGGCGGAGGAGCGGGGACGGCTCGTCTCCGTCGGGCGCTATGCCCTGCGCGGCGTCGCACGCCCGCAGGAGCTCTTCACCCTGGATCCGGACGGGGCAGGAGCCTGACGGCCCCGCCAATTCGAGGCTTGCGCCAAACGAAAACGAGTGTGGCCCCTTGTGAGGCCACACTCGCCATGATCTGCCCAGGTGTCGGCAGCCATTCGACGGATGCAGCTCAGGCCACGGTCGTCGCGCTGCGGCGCTTCGCCATGAAGGCGTCGAACTCCTCGCGATCCTTGGCCCGCTTCAGCTCCTCGACGAACTCCGCGAAGGCATGCGCCTCCTCGTCGAGCTTGCGGCGCTCCTCCTCGAGGCGGCCGAGCTCACGCTCCCGGTAGTCGTCGAAGGCGCGATTGCCGGTCGGGGAGGCTGCGGTCCGCACCGGCCCGCGGGCGAGGAAGCTGAAGTTCCGGTCGATGTAGGACTTCCATTCGGTCGGCACGGGATATCCCATCAGTTTCCACGCCAGATACGCGAGGGCCAGCGGCCACATGAAGATGAAGCCGAGGATGATCCCGGCGATCTCGAGACCCCTGCGCGGCGGCCGCATGCAGGAGCGGGTGGGCCCGGCCTGCCAGCCGGCGGTCGAGGCGAAGTTCATCGTGGTCTCCCGATGTGAATGTCAACAACATTAACATGCGGGGTCGCAAGCCTGTCCGCAAGGGGCCGGGTCAGGATTTTTGGAAGCGAACCGGAGGACGGCTTCCTGCCGTGCCGCCCCGCCTGAGTCTCACAGCTGCGACTCACGCGGCTCCCATGAGGTGCGAACCGCTTCAGGCCCGCCCGCCGCCCGCGCCCTTGACGATCGCCAGCACCCCGGCGCGCAGAAGTTCATGCTTGTCCGGCAGGCCCGGCCCGCTCGGCAGTTGGCCCGCCGCCGAGAGCGTCGCAAGGCCGTGGGCGAGGGCCCAGACCTGGAGCGCCAGGAAGCGCGGATCGACCCCGTCGAACCCCTCCGGGAAAGCCATCATCAACCCGTTGACGAGGAGGTTGAAGGCGCCCGGGGTCTCGGTGCCCTCCCTGGTGGCCTGGCCCCACGGACCTGTGGGCTCTCCCCCTTTCATCCCCGCCCTGGCGGCGCGGCCCCAGGGCCCCGGCTCCCCCTCCTCGGGCCGGCCCGAGAACATCGCGGCGTAGAAGCCGGGCTCCTCCTCGGCGAAGGCGAGATAGGCCTCGCCCATGCGGGTGAAGCGCTCGAGGGGGGTGCCCTGTCCGCGCAGCGCCCAGGCGAGGCGCCGCGCAAGCTCGTCGAAGCCGCGCTCCGCGACCTCGGCCACCAGGGCGTCGCGGCCGCTGAAGTGACGATAGAGGGCGGCGGGCGTGACGCCCACGAGCTTCGCGGCGTCGCTCAGCGTGAAGCCGCCGAGCCCGCGCTCGGCGATGAAGCGCCGCGCGGCCTCGACCAGGGCCTCCTTGAGGTTCCCGTGATGATAGCCCCGCCGGTCGCCGGGCCCGTCCCAATGCCGCATCCGCCTCGCCTAAACCTCCCGGACCCTACCGCGCCGGGGCCGGAAGAGCCATGCCCGCCGGGAGCGAAGGCGCGGGCATGCTTACCCGAAGATCGCCATCTGGGGGGCGGCGCTCCAACGGCTCGATGTCGAGTCCGCCATCACTCGGGCCGGTCGGAGCCACGATGCTTCTTCTTCGGCGCTCCCGGATGCTTCTTGCCCTGATAGGGCTTCGACGGCGCTCCCGCAGCGTCGCGCCGGGCCGCTCCGGGAGGCTTCTTGCTCCATTTGGGCTTCGCGGGACCGCCCTCGGCGCCGGCCGGCTTACCTGCGCGCGGCTTGAAGCCCTGCGGCTTCGGGCCCTTCCGGTCGGGGGAGGGGAGGGCGCCGTCGGCCGGGGCGATCTGGATGTCCTCGTCGTTCGAGCCGCGGCGCACCGCGGCCGCGAAGCGGGGAGCGATCGCCTCCGCG
>JAESFH010000328.1_pt1 | contig 14371 bp, 26 predicted proteins | sample 9269381 | NCBI WGS metagenome assembly JAESFH01 (sample SAMN14504062, study PRJNA617094) | algae metagenome | isolation source: Aphanothece sp. CMT-3BRIN-NPC111 and co-occurring heterotrophs from well... | place: USA: Clark Mountains Wilderness, California | collected 2010-04-18
ACCGTGCGGGTCACGTTCGACCCGCCGACGCAGCGCAACAAACGCCACCGCCACCGCGCCGCCTGAGCACGGCGCCGCACTGCCCGTGCTTCCCCCGCGGACAGCGCGGTGCCACCCCAACGAGACGGCGCCGGGACTCGTGCCCACCCCGAGCCCCGGCGCCGCCCACCAGACCACCACGTGAGGAGTACCCGGAGATGACCGACACCACGCTGTCACCCGCAGCGCAGAAGCTGCTCGACCTGCTGGAGTTCCGCCGCGGCGACGGCCAGTGCTACCTCGTCGACCGTCCGCGTGCCCGCACCGCGCTCTACGTGCCGTCGATGATCGAGCCGAGCCGCCGCCCGGAGCCGGTCGCCGCGTTCAACGACCGCACGGTCCGCGAGCTGAACGCCGCCGGGCTCGTGACCGTGGACGAGGACTCGCTCCCGCGAGAGGAGCAGCCGGACCTGCTGCGGAAGATGATCGGCTGCTACGAGGACCGTCCCGGCAAGTTCCCGGTGTGGAAGATCGCGCTCGCCGAGCGGGCGGAGACGACCGCTGCCGGTGGTGCGCGATGACCCCGCAGCAGCTCCTCGACGCCGTCACCGCCGACGACCGCCTGCTGGACGCCCTCGGCTCCGCCACCCCCGGCGCGGCTGGCGCCCTCGTCGACGACGAACTCAACGCGCTGATCCTCGCTTGGCGGCACGAGACCGAGGCCGAGCCGCTGCCCGAACTGGTCGACGTCGACACCGCAGCCACCGCCATCCAGGCCGGTGCAGCGTGAACGCCAACTCCCACCGCGCCGCCGACGACCGCCGCGGCCTCAACGTCGCCGCCGCCAACGAGTTGGCCGCCAAGCTCCGCACCACCGAGGAGCCCCTGACCGCACCCGAGCGCCTGGCCCTCGCCTCCCTGCTCCACATCATCAGCGACCTCGTCGCCTCCCGACCCGGCGACTCGTTCGGCAGGAGCCAAGCCTGGGCCACGACCGCCAGCGCGTTCGACGTCCGCATGACCCTCCTGCGCGGCGACCACATCGACTCTGGCGGCGTGTTGTGACCGCCGACGTCCCGAGACAGCGCACCGCGCAGGACAAGGACATCGACACCGTCCGCAATCTCGTCCGCGCCGGCGTCCTCGGCCCCTGCCACCGCCGCTGGCTCGAACTGTGCCGCGTCGCCCACCGCCTCGGCTGCCGCCCCCAAGACGCCATCTGGCGCGTCCGCGAGGGCTGCTGGTCCGACCACGACGACCCGATCCACACCCTCGCCGACGCCATCCGAGAGGCAGCCGCCCGATGATCCGCACCCTCATCCGACTCGCGATCGTGGCCGCAGCCTTCTTCACCTTCCCCGCCGCCGTCTTCTTCCTCACCCCGCGCTACGGCGACACGCACATCGCGCCCGTGATCCTCACGCTCCTCGTGATCCCAGCCTCGGCCGTGATCGCGATGTGCGTCGCCAACAGCTTCCACCGCGCCGACCAGACCATCGCCGCCGCAGAGCGCTTCCAGGCCGAACACGGCCAGCCCACCGACCACGACACCACCGGAGAAACCCGATGACCGGCTACCCGCACGCCCCCATCAACGAGCCCCCGCGAGGTCTGCCGATCAGCGAGTTCGCCGCCGCCCTCCACGAACCGCTCGCCGGCATCGAACTCGGCACCTACGACGAACGGATCCTCGACTGGCTCCGCGAGGTCGGCGACCACCCGGTCGTCATGACGATCGCGTCGCTGCTGCACCGCGCCCGCGCCGCCGAGCCGCTGCCGCCGGCTGACACCGAGGCGATCGAGTCATGACCGCCCCGGACCCGCTGGTGTGCCTCAACTCCCGCGCCGCCAGCCACAAGACCACGTGCGGCGAGCCCGCATCGGCCCACTGTTCGGACTGCCTGATGTGCCCAGGCGCCTGCGGCTGCCCCAAGCCGAACCCGTTCGACCAGGCGTGGCTGAAGTCTGCGCTGGAGTCCTACGCCAAGCACCACGGCGCCCGCGAGTGGCAGGTCCCCGAGGAGGAGCGCGCTGGCATCGCCGCCGCGATCGCCCCGCTGCTGGTCGAGATCCGCCGCCTCACCGCCAGCCCCGACCCCGCCCACCTGCCCAGCGCCCGCGACCTCGTCGACGCCTGGAACCGCCGCGCCGCCGACGAGCAGCTCGCCCTCGCCGACCGGTTCCTCGAACTCCAGCGGCACGCGCTCCGCTGCGCCCAAGGCCGCTGCACCACCAAGGAGACCCGCCATGTCTGACGTCAGCATCCCGCCCGCCGCCGTCGAGGCAGGCTCTCGCGAGGCCACCACCGCCGCCGACGTTGAACTGGCAATCGGCCAGTGGATCCCCACCGGCTGGGGTGCACAGCACCGAGTCCGGTCGTTCACCGAGACACATGTGGTGTTCGCCTCGCACGGCGCAGGCCCAGACCAGCGTGCGGAGCGCGTCCGCGTCCGCGTCAACACTCAGGGCGAGCCGCAGTGCAACCGCTGCGTTCGTGCTGGCGGACCGAATGGGCTTGGCCCGGCTATTCCTGGAGTGGTCGGCGAGGTGCGACGCACCCCCGAAGGCTGGACAGCCGTCTGCGTCCGCGCCGAGGGGCACGAGCGGTGGCGCTTCATCGGCGGCTTCCCGCACGGCACGCACGGATGGTCCGCCGACTGGTTCATGGGCAACGCCGAGCGCCTCACCGCCATCCCTGGTACACCCGCCGCCGAACTGCGGGCGCAGTCGTGACCGCGCCACCCTTCGCCTACTTCGGCGGCAAGAGCAGGCTCGCCAGGGACATCGCTGCCACGTTCCCCGAGCACACCCACTACGTCGAGCCGTACGCCGGATCCCTCGCCGTCCTGCTCGCGAAGCAGCCGTCGGTCATGGAGACCGTCAACGACCTCGATGGCGACATCGTGACGTTCTGGAGGGTGCTGCGCGATCAGCCCACGGCGCTGGCCCGCGTCTGTGCGCTCACCCCGCACTCCCGCGCCGAACACCTCGAGGCCTACGACCGGCCCCAGGATCTCGACGATCTCGAGCGTGCCCGCCGCGTCTGGACCTACCTCACCCAGGGTCGCGCCGGCATCCTGCGCAACACGGGCTGGCGGCACTACGTCGCCCCGGCCGGATCGTCTACCTCGATGCCGGGCTACCTCCGCGGCTACGTCGACCGCATGGCTGCGGCAGCCGAGCGCCTCTCGCGCGTCTCACTGGAGTGCCGCCCCGCGCTCGACCTGATCGAACGCTACGGCCGGTCGCCCGAGGTCCTGCTCTACGTCGACCCGCCGTACCTCGGCAGCAGCCGGGCGTGGGGCAACAACTACCGCCACGAGATGCGCACCGACGACGAGCACCGCGAACTCGCCGCCGCCCTCAACAACTGCGCCGCCGCGGTCGTGCTGTCCGGCTACCCGTCACCGCTCTACGACGAGCTGTACGCGGGCTGGCACCGCACCAGCTTCGAGGCCACCACCGGACAAGGCGGCACCCGCGGCGAACGCACCGAGGTCCTGTGGGCCAACCGGTTGCCGCAGCCCACCTTGTTCTGCGAGCCAAGGGAGGAGTCCGCGTGACCGCGCCCGAGGTGCACGACGAGGCGCCGGGCGCCACCCGAGCGGCCTGGGTTCGGGATCTCCTCACTCGGCACGAGAGCATCGAGTTGGAGTTCGTGCAGCACCGCGACAGCTACACCGTCCATGTCATCGTCCCGGACGACCCCGACGTCGAACCGGAGGTCGTCACGCCGCAGGACGACGCGGCCAAGGCCGACGTCATCATGGGCCTGCTCCGCTCGAACCTCCCGACCGTCTGTGGCTACGTGTCCACCGTGTGGATGAGTCCGACCATCCACAGCGACAACAAGGTCTGGGAGTTCGAAGACCACCTCCTTTGCGCCCGTTGCCAGAAGGCGCTGGGCGAGCACGCGAATCGCGCATTCGAGCACCCAGTTCCGCGCACGAGTGCTGAGGACGAGTCGTGAACACACCTGTGGCTCCGGGCTACCAGCACGGCGACCTCGTCACCGTCGCCGGCGTCCAACTCGAGTTCGGCTACCTCGACGACCAGTGGGCCGAGGTCGTTCCTCCCGGAAGCCGGCAAGTCGGATTCACCGTCCACGCGAGCAAGGTCCACCTCGCGGCCACCCGCGCCGCCTGACCCCAACCGTCCACGGAGGACACCGCTATGCCCCGCCTGATGTCCGTCGCGTTCACCGAGGACGCCGTGCGCGCCCGAACCAAGACCGTCACCCGCCGCAAGGGCTGGACGTTCCTCAAGGCCGGCGACCAGCTGACCCTGTGCCGCAAGGTCATGGGCCGCAAGAAGGGCGAGCCGCTCGTGAAGGTCGCCGAGGTCGAGGTTGTCAGCGTCCGCCGCGAACCCCTCGACTGGGCGATCTTCGCCTACGGCCCTTCCGAGATGGCCCGCGAGGGCTTCCCGGACCTCGACCCGCGCGAGTTCGTGCGCCGCTACTTCGTCGAGGCCCAGGGCATGGGCGAGCACGACACCGTCACCCGCATCGAGTGGCGGTACCTGGACCAGCAGGACGACCAGACCGAAGGAAGTAGCCGTGGCTGACCAGGAGACCACCGCACGTCCACCGCTCAAGCTCGGTGTGGGCGGCCCAGGCTTCGTGCACCTCAACCACTTCGGCGCACTCATCAACGAGGCCTACGGGCAGGTGCCCTACCTCGTCGGCTCCGCCACGGTCGGCAAGACCTGGCGGGACGTGGACGTCCGCCTGATCCTGCCCGACGAGGAGTTCAACCGCCGGTTCGGTACGCAACGCCCGTACGGCCTGGACGCCGAGTTCGCCCTGCTGTGCGCCGGGATCTCGGCGCTGGGTGAGCGGATGACCGGGTTGCCGATCGACTTCCAGTTCCAGCCGATGACCGAGGCGAACGAGAAGTACAAGGGCTACCGGCAGCCGCTCGGCATCTGGAACTACCCAGCACGCATCAGCGCGCCCGCACAGCCCGATCGTCCGCCGCGCGTGTGGACCGAGACGGACTGCAACGACGAACCGGACGACTGCCGCCACGTGGTCGACCGCGACGGTCTCCTGTGGTGGCTCGACGAGGAACTCAACGCGTGGGCCGCCGTCGCGCGGGGCTCGAAGTCGTGGTGGTCGCTCGCCCGCAAACGAGGACCGCTGACCGAGGTGCTGCCGTGAAGACCATCAACTGGGAGGCCGTGCGCGCCTCGACACCGGGCAGCTGCCGCGACGCGCAGCACAGCCTCGGCACGAACCACGTCACCCACACCGTCGCCGCGGCACTGCGCCACGGCCTGCTCGACGAGGAGACCACACCGATGCCCGACCTCACCGGGGCCGAACTGATCGCCGCCGAACGAAGCCGCCAAATCGAAGCCGAGGGCTGGTCACCAGAGCACGACGCAGAGCACTGTGATGACGACCTCGCGCTCGCGGCCGCCTGCTACGCCACGCCTTACAACTTCCGCGACCCGCACGGAAGGACCGGTGTGCCGCCCCAGTTGTGGCCGTGGGGGCGCAGCGACTGGAAGCCCACTGCGGACCGCATTCGGGAACTCGTGAAGGCAGGCGCCTTGATCGCGGCCGAGATCGACCGGCTGCAGGCCCAACGAGGTGAAGCGTGACCGCCACTGCCGCCGAGCGCGGCCGCTCGAACCGCCGCAAGGGCCACGATGCCGAACGTGCCGTCTGCCGCTGGCTGCGCGACAACGGCTTCCCCGGTGCCGAACGGTCCGTGCGCTCCGGGTTCACCGCCCACGACCGCACCGTCGCCGACGCAGGCGACATCACCGGCGTGCCCGGCCTGGTGTTCCAGGTGAAGGACGTCGCCCGCTCCGACGTGCCCGCGTGGATGGCGGAGACCGAACTGCAGCGCCAGGCCGCCGGCGCGGATCACGGGCTGCTCGTGCAGCGCCGCCGCGGCACCGCCGACGTGGCCTCCCTGAGCCTGACGAGGGCAAGTACCTGATCGTGCCGCTCGTCGTCGCCCTGATTGTGACCGAGCGCCGGGATCTCCTTGCGCCGTACTCGATGGTGCGGAACTCGGACGGCACGGTCGTCGGCTGCCGAGTCCTCGCGCGCCCGTGCTAGCTGGCAAGATCGGCGTCGTGACGACGAAGTGGACACTGCTCCCCGGCCTGCCCGACGAGCTCGACGAGACGCAGGCGGTGGTCTACCGGCAGACCGTGCAGGACGGGGTGCCGCAGTTGGGTGGCCGGCACCTGGTGTGGCCGGACGGGCAGGTGTGGCAGCAGCGCGCGGACGGGCGCTGGCAGCGCAGCACGATGGCCGTCGAGGACCTGGTGCCGCCAGGGTGGGAGCCGGTCGGCGCGTAGACGGTGGCACAGCAGACGGCCCCGGACCGATGTGGTCCGGGGCCGCTGTGGTGTTCGCGGGTCAGACGGCGTGCAGCCGTCGCCCAGGCGTGAGCAACGGGTTGTCGGCGTCGCCGTCCTCGAAGCCGGCCAGGTCCGCGATGTCGTGATCGCTGAGCCCCTTGGAGCGCATCGTCTGCCCGATGGCGGCGATCAGCTGCGGGTGTTCCGGGGCGAGCAGGTCGCTGCCGGGTTCGTTGGTCTTCCAGCCGCGGGCGTTGAGCGCCTTGTAGAACGCCGCGTGCTCGGCGGTGCTCATCATGCCCAAGTCGAGTGCTTTGCGTGCCAGCGCCTGCATCGACACGCCCCACACCTGCTTGAGGTCTTTTAACCGGCCGAGTGTGGCGGGCCTCAGGTCAGGGCGGATGACGTGGCTGGGCATGAGGAACTCGGAAGCGAACTCGTCGGCTTCGCGTTCCTGGTCCTCCGTGGCGATGCCGTTGTGCAGGACGAGGTGACCGAGCTCGTGGGCGAGGCTGAACCGCTTGCGGCATGTCGGTGCGGTGCTGTTGAGCAGCAGCACCGGGTGGTCGTAGACCCACTGGCACATGCCGTCGATGCGGCCGGTGGAGAAGTCCTCCTCCAGCACGATGCAGCCGGCGGACTCCAGCCAGCGCACCAGGTTGCGCACGGGGCCGATCGGCATGCGCCACTGCGCGCGCACCATCAACGCCGCCTCGGCCGGGCTGGTGTCGATCGGGTCGAAGGTGGGCACCGTGGTCTCCGAACGCAGCGACACCTCCTCGAACAACGCGGACATATGCAGGCGGTACTTGTTGAGCCGTGCTTCGAGCAGACGCCACAGGGAGGCCTTGGCGGTGCGCTGACGGCGCATGTGCGCGTCGACGGCGAGCGCGCCGCGGACGGTGTGGTCGCGGGTCAGGAACCGCGGGGTGACGCCGAGGGCGTGAGCGAGGCGCTTGATGGTCTCGTCGTCGGGGGTGCGCTGGCCGGTCTCGTAGCGCGACAAGCTGGCCTGGGTGAGACCGACCTCCATGCGCAGGTCTTCTTGCGTCATGCCGCGTGCGCGGCGCAACGTCTCGAGGACCTGCCCGAAGTCGTTCACGACGTTTCCTCGTCGCGGGTGCGGTCGATCGCCGTGGACAGGTCGATCTGCGGCAGCGACGGGTCGATCGGGCTGGTGGTGATGACGGTGGCGCCTCCGGCCTGGGCGGTGTCGACGACCACGGCCCAGATCGGCGGGCCGTCGAGGCTCTCGCGCAGGGAGATGACCGTGGCGCCCATGAGTCGCTCTTCGGCCTCCCAGCGGTAGCCGAAGCCCAGGCACACCTCTTCCAGGCCGGGGAGCTGGTTGCTCTGACCCCAGAACGACATGGCGCTCTTGGTCGGGTAGGAGGAGATGCGGTCACCGGAGCTGTGGCGCTTGATGCGGGCCCGGAAGCGGTCGCCGACCAGCAGTTCGCGGGTGGAGTGCTTCTCGATCAAGGTGACATCGGTGATGCCGTCGACCTCGCGGCGCAGGTTCGCCCAGATGCGGTCGTGGATCCAGTTGGCGAGACCACGTTCGGAGTGGTCGGCCACCCAGCCAGGGCGGGTCTCTCGGTACGTGGCGAGTTCTTCGCGGGCGTCGCGGGTGGCGGCGACGAGCGCGATGACGACCTTGTCGCCGAGGTCCCGGATCACATCGTCCGGATGAGGCGCGGAAAACATACCAGAAAATATACCACCCATGATCCAGAGTCGCAGTGCGGCCCACCAGCGCGAGACACAACCGTGACAACCCCAGCAACTCAGACGATCTCCGCATGCTCGCGGGCGTCGAGGTCGTACGGGTGAACCCAGTTCAGGCTGTCCCGCTCGACGTGCCAGTAGTAGGCCGGGCCGTTGAGGTCGGGCCACAGCTCGAGGTCGGGGTCCAGGGAGGCGATGGCGTTGAGGCGGTCCCAGTCGGTGCCCCAGGCGACGGCGACACCGTCCCGGCGGTTGTCGCGGACGACGTACATCTGGGCCTCCAGTGCGGCGGTGCTGGCGGGTGCCCGCATCGTAGGCACAGGTCAGCGGGAATGCGACCGGCCCCGAACCGGAGTTGGTTCGGGGCCGGGGTCGTGTTGGCGGCCAGTCACAGGCGCACGCCGTAGGCCTCCGCAAGGCACTGAACCGCGTATTCGAGACCGCGAACGCGACCGTCGTCGGCGGCCATGACCTGCGAGTCACGGCTGTGGCTCATCCAGGCGTCGCTGTAGGCGTCCAGGTAGGTGTTCACGATCTTCCGGTCGGCTTCACAGCGCTTGAGTACGTGCGCAGGCTGACTCCGAACCAGATGGCAGGCGACGGCCATCGGCACGTTGCTCAGCACGATGGGTTCCTCGGCGCCGGTGGCGTCTTGCGTCAGCGCCTGGATGTCGTTGAACCGGGCACCGGCCTCGTCCACAGTGGGATGAACCCTCACCCAGCGAACCGTGCTGTCGGCGGCCGCCCGCGCTTCATCCTCGGCCCGCTTGATTTCCTCCAGCAGGCGGGGAGCGGTGTGGTCTCTCACTGTGTGCTTCACGTGCTGGTCTCCTTGGTGTTGAGGTCAGACATTCTGATGGGAACGAACGACGGGATCCAGGTCCTTGTGCAGATGTCGGACCTCGGTGGAGATGCCCAGCTGCTCGAGTGCGATGGCGAGGCCGTCGCCGATCGCGACCGCCCTGTGTTTGCCGCCTGCGCAGCCGACGTGCACGACCACGCGGGGCAGGAGTAGCGACAGCTCGACCACCAGCCTCGCGGTCTGGTCCACGATCACTGTCGCGCCGCGGGTGGCGTAGACGAACCGTCTCACCTCGTCGTGCTGGCCGGTCTCGTCACGCAGGGTCTCGGGCAGGGAGCGGTCCGGGTCGGTGAGCAGGCGGCGCAGGTCGAGCGCCACGTCAGCGGGCGGAACGTCGGGCAGGTCGTGGAGGAAGCCGTGGGTGAGGACGAGGACGCGGGCGTTGAGGGTCATGGCTTCTACCTTCGGTCGGATCATCCGCTGAGGGGAGGTGTCGCCCGTTGCCTCTCGCGCTGGGCAACGTCGCTACAGGTAGGCGTCGGCGCAGGCCCAGGCGCCGGTGGCGCGTTCGATGATGACCATGCGGGGAGCGTCGTCGGGGTAGGTCGTCGGGTGGTCGGTGACGAACTCCAGCGGCCCGTCGATGCCCCACTTCGGGCCAAGGCAGTGCTTGTTCTCCGCCTCGTCGAGGCTTCCGTCCGGGCGGACGAAGGTGACGCAGTGGGTGGGGTACTGCTCGGGGTCCTCGTGGCCGAGCTCCTCGAACTCACAGCCCTCGTCGAGGCAGTAGCAGGGCCCCTCGTCGACGGCCTTCTTCGCGGCGGCGAGGACCTGCTGAAGTGCCCTGTCGGTGATCACGTCTGGTCCTTTCTCAGCAGTAGGTGTCGCGGAACTCGGCGCCGGTCCACCAGCAGCCGGTGGTGCGGTCGATGACCACGACGTCGTCGATGTAGGCAGCGAAGTTGGTCAGCTCGTCCAGCACGTCGGCGATGTCGTCCTTCAGGGCACCGTGGTCGGTGCCGTAAGCCTCGCGGTTCGCTGCCCGGTCGAGGCCGCCGCCGGCGGTGACGTAGGCGTAGCCGAACTGCGGCGGGGGGCGGCCGTCGTCGGCGGGGTGGTTGCGGCCGGAGTCGCACTCGGGGTCGGTGCAGTAGCAGTGGAGTTCGGCGTCCTCTGCTGCGAGGGCGGCGAGCAGGGTGGCAGCGGCCTTGTTGGTGATCACTGTGCTGTCTCCTCGTGGGGTCTCACCTCACCTCTCACCTCACCTGGGCACACGCGTCTCTACCTGCACACATGTGGGTGTGCGGGTGGTGAGGTGAGAGGTGAGGTGAGAGCTAGGCGGCGCGGTGGATGCGGCGGCCTTCGGGGTCGTCGAGCGACTGGATCCGACCCTTGGCGCGCAGGGCGGTCAGGGCGTTCTCGATGCTCGACTTCGAAGCCTTGTCGTAGCCGGCTCTGACGGCGGCGTCGAGTAGCTGGGCGGCGGTCATGCCGTCGGCGTTGTCCTTGAGTGCTTCGACGAGGAACTCGCGCATGGGCCGACGGGTCGGCGCGCTGTCGACGATGTGCAGGCGGCGTTCACTGTCGCGCTGATCCAGCTGCACCTGCAGGTCCGCGATGGCGCGGTCGATCAGCGCGGCAGCGTCCACAGCCTCGATCGCGGGCCGCTCGGCGCCGGCCGCCAGAGGCAGAGCGCGCCGGCCCTGCAAGTACTCGCGGTACTGGGTGGTCATGCGGGTCGGCAGAGCTGCCATCCAGGGCGACAGGGGACCGCTTGCACGCGCCTTGACCAGTGCGGACCGGGCGAGCGAGACCGTGGCGATGTCAACGCCCTCGTGCAGGCGGCGCTTGTTGGCGTGCATCTCGTTGATGTACTTCGACTTGGCGGCGAACGTCGGGCCGTTATCCTTGATGTAGAACTCGCCGGGATGGTTGAGATCGCGCAGGTCGGCGCTGCCTTTGCCGAGAGCGCGGGAGCGTTCGTCGCCGGACTGCGACCGCATGAGGATCTTGTACCCGGAGTTGCCCTTGATCGACGCGGCCGAGTCACCGAACATCGCGTTGTCGAACTCCTGAGCCAGCTCGGTGATGGTCATCTGCACCGACAGGATCGTTCGCTTCAGGTGCGCTACCAGGGCGGACGCGTTGTACTTGCGGCCCTCGATCTCAATGACACGGTCGTTGTTGTTCAGCACCGCCGGTGCCTCTTCGATGAAGATGTGCCATGGCTCCAGGGTGCCGCGCTCGTGGTGCTCAAGGTTTTGGCGGCGACGGGCCTCGAAGTAGACCTCGGCCAGCAACTGCAGGGTGTCATCGATGCCGACTACGGCCTGGAAAGGCAGGTCGTAGTCGGTGCTGAGGTGGACATCGAGCCACTGGCCGACCAGGTCGTAGATCTTCTCGACGCCGCACACGAACACCCTGCAGCGGCGGCGGGTCAGTTCGGCGATCAACACGTTGACCAGGCCGGTCTTGCCGGAGCCGGTCGGGCCGGTGATCACGCCGTGCTGGTTGACATTGAGAGGTGCGGGGTCGCCGTGGATCTGGGTGCCGAGGACGACCGGCTCGTCCGGATCGGCAAGTGTGCTGACCAGCTGATATGGCAGCGGCTTGGCGAAGATGTCCTCCGTGGCGATGGTGACCAGCACCCGGCCGGGTCGTTTGGTCGACTGGATCCGGACCCAGCTGGTCTCCAAGTCGACGCCGAGTTCTTCCTCGGTGGCGATCGCGAGGTCCTCCTCATCGCCGGGTGAGAGGGCCTTGACCGTGCCGACCTCTTTGCCGACCAGGTCGGAAGCGGCACGTGCCGACAGCGCCCTGCATTCGAATGTCGCACCCTCGTGACCGTCCGGCAGCGGCCACACCTTCGTGACCAGCACGTATGGCCAGCCGCCGCGGATGAGGATCATCTGCATGCGCTCGTCGGCCGGCGTCAGGTGCGGCTCGTCGCTGGCCAGCAGCGTCGGCTCGTACACAGCGATCTCGGCAGTGGGCTTCGCAGGCGGCAGAAGGTGGGTAAGGCGCCGCTCCCACGCGAGCGCCACCACCCACTCCAGCAGCGCCAGGACTAGCAGGCGGAAGGCGTGCGCCTTCCAGTCACCCAGGTCAGCGAGGGTCCACGCCAGCCACACGCAGTGCACCGCAACCGCGAGGGTGATCATGCGGGCCATCCACGTGCGCGCGGCCATGGAGAACTCGGCGTAGGTGGTGCCGCGGCCGAGTTCGCCGTGCCACCACCACGCGGCTAGCGCCACCACGCCGAGGCAAGCGGCCGTGATCGCCCACAGCGGTGGTCCTTCCATGTACGTGCGGAACAGGGCGAGGACCACCGCGGCGAGCGCGGACACGCCCAGACCCGCGAGGATGGTGAAGGACTTCAGCGACACGACGACCTCCTTGCAGGTCAGGACGGTGAGAGGTAGGTGAGGTGAGGGGGTGAGAGGTCAGGCTGCAGACGCCTCGGCGTTGGCCTTTTCCTGCATCTTCGAGGCGTAGGTGCGGCAGGTGTTGGCGTCGTCGCGGAGCTTCCGGGCCTCGTGCTCGCGCTCCTCGGCGGCGGCCAGGTTGCCGGCGCCCTTGAAGATGCGGGCGGCCTCGTCGTGCCCCTTGGCCTTCTCGTCGAAGTCGTCGGCGTCGCGGCGGAACGCGTCGGCGGCGTCCTGCCAGCCCTGGCGGCGGGTGTTGGCGTTGGTGACGAGGTCGTTGTACTTCATGGGTGAGACGGACATCGTTTTTCCTCCGGTGTTTGTGCTGGTGATACGGGGTTTCTCGCGTGGCTTGCCACGGTGAGACGGTGATGAGGGCGGTGGCGCGTGGTCCTGCTCGGCCGGTAACGACCGCTTCGGCTCCGTGGGCGGGTGCCTCTCGGACTCGGGGGCGTAGGCGTCGACGTCGTAGTCCGGCCAGGCGTCCGGAGGTGGCGGTGGCGGTGGAGGTGCGACCTCGTCGACGTCGACGTTCGGCCACTGCGGGCCGGCCTTCGCGTCCTTGGCCCGCTTCTTGGCTATCTGCCGGGCTCGCTTGGCGGCCTCCTTGCGGGCACGTTTCGCGATCTCGCCCAGCTCGGTATCCGTGTGCTGGCCGTCGATGACCTCGCCGTCGATGCCGATCTCGTAGGGCTTCGACGGGTCGAAGCCGTCGTCCTGCGTGGCGCGCTGTCGGCGGCGGAGGCTGCTGAGCAGTGCGCCGGCGCCGCGGCCGAGGAGGCGCCCTGCCTTGCCGGCGCCGGTCCACACGAGCCCGAGGTCGAGGTTCGAATCGCTACCGGAGCCGCCTCCCGGCCCTCCGCCGTGAGGCTTTTTCTTGCGCTTACCGCCAGGCCTGTTTGTGCCTCCTGAACCGGACGGGGAAGCGGCGGGGCGGATGCGGAACAGTGACGAGCCGGCCGCTCGGGAGGCGTTGTCGGTGACCCTCCCGACCGTGCGGGCGGCCCTCCTGAGGAGCCCTCCCGGCTTCGTCTTCCCGCCGCCTGAGGAGCCACCTCCCGGCTTGCCGCGACGCCCTCCCGACGAGCCTCCCGAGGAGGCAGGGCGGCGTCCGGCACCCGGCTTGAGACGCGACAGCATCGACCGCAGGCGGCCTCCTCGGGAGGCTCCTGGACGCTTGCCGCGGGTGCCTCCCGCCCATGCGGGGAGCATCGACCGGAGCCTCCCGCCGAGCGCCTTCGGCCGGGAGGAGGCGCCTCCTGACGGCCCTCCCGAGGAGGCTCCTGGGCGCCTCCCGAGAGCACGGCCCATGGCCCTCCCGAGGGGGCTCCTGGCGAACCTCCCGTCCCCGGTGCGGCGCAGAGCGGAGGCGGCCCTCCCGGCGCCGGGGAACCTCCTGAGCGCACCGCGTGCCCTCCCGGAGCGGCGCACCAGAATGCCTCCCGCGACCCCTGCGGCGGTGACGCCGGCGGCGATCCACCACACCATCGGGGAGGCGAACAGCACGAGCAGCACGCCCGCCGTGGCAGCCAGCGGCAGGCCGAGGATGAGGGCGGCTCGCCGCGGGTCGATGCCGGTGGTGCCGAACTGCGGCGGAACCGGTGCACTGGGCTTGGCCTGCGGCTTCACCACGGTCTCACCGGTGGTCTCACCAGGTGAGGCCGGGCGTGAGAGCCGCTCCGGACGTGGCCTCGGCGCCGGGGTGGGGCGGGGTGGGCTGGGTGGCTTGGCGCCCTCGGGAGGCCAGCTCACGCTGTCACCTCCTGCTGGTCGTTCTGGTACTGGGAGAGGAGGTCCTTGGCGCGGTCGGCGCCGATGCGCAGGGAGGTCTTGAGCTTGTTCGCCGACGGGAGGGAGCCCTCCTGTCGGAGGTGCTCGGCGATCGCGGCGAACACCTCCTGGTCGGTGAGCGCGTCCGGTCGGGAGGAGGGCCGGGAGACGGTGCGGGAGGTCCTCCTGGCGGCGCGCGGGAGGGTCCGCGGTTCGACGAGGTGCAATGCGGTCCTCTCCTCCCGGGAGGCCTCCTCGGGGGAGGGTGAGGAGGCCTCCCGGGGTGCCTCCTCAGTCACGGTGTCGGGGGTGGGGACCGTGACCGAGGAGGCGGTGTCCCGCCCGA
>JAESFH010000329.1_pt1 | contig 14246 bp, 10 predicted proteins | sample 9269381 | NCBI WGS metagenome assembly JAESFH01 (sample SAMN14504062, study PRJNA617094) | algae metagenome | isolation source: Aphanothece sp. CMT-3BRIN-NPC111 and co-occurring heterotrophs from well... | place: USA: Clark Mountains Wilderness, California | collected 2010-04-18
CAGGAACGGATCAATGCCGCTCTTCGCACGGCCGCCGGGATCCGGAAGCCGGGCCCGCAGGACGAGGGGCTTCGCCCGGACCAGCTCACGAGCGAGAACGACGGCTAGGCACCCGGCCCCGGGTTTGCCAATACGGCGGCTGGGATGAGACGACGGAACGCGCTGCGGGATTCCTGGCGCGAATTCAGCCCCGGCCCTGCGAGTTCTCAACCTGGTCCGACGGCACATGTCCGGAACGGGATGCCGGCAGGGCGGCCGGCTCGCGAGAGGGCTAGGGCTTCCGGGCCAGATTTCTCGGGTCGCTCTGTACCGCCTCCGCGACGCGGCGCAGCGCATCATCCGTGCTCTTCGCAACAGCCTTCAGAACGGACTCGTCCGAAGTGAGAGCATCGCCGATCAGGAGCCGCAGTTCGGCGCCCGTCTGCCGTGCGCGGCGATCGAGAAATTCGTCCAGAAAGGTTGCTCCATGGGCCCGCACCAGGTCGCAAAGGGCATCTTCGAGCGCCAGCTCCAGCGCCAGTATCTCGGCCGCATGCCGGAGCTCGGTGGAATGCTGCGACATGATGGGGCTCCCGAGACGGCATCTATGGAGGTGTGCGCCGGTTACCATGACGGGTTGCGCACGGATCCTGCAAGGCACTTGGGATCGCGTCCGGGTGAAAGTAGAGGAAGCCGAAGGCGGAGAGAGCGTTTCTGCGGTCACATCGCTCCAGTTCTTTCGGTCCATCGCCGCGTCGGCTCAGTAGCGGCAACGCTTCGACAGATCTAACATCCCTCGCAGTCGCCCGGACGGCGACCTGCACAGACACAAGGGAGGGAATCGTCGATGCCGAACGTCGCAATCGTAGGGACCGGGTTGATCGGGCGTTCCTGGGCAGTCGTCTTCGCGCGCGGCGGCTGGGATGTCCGGCTGACGGACCCCGTCCCGGAAGCACTCGCGGCTGCCCCGCGTCTGATCCGGGAGAGCCTCGACGACCTCGCGCGCTCGGGCTTGGCCGAGGACCCCGCCGGGGCCGCCCGACGGGTGCGCGCCGCCGGCTCCCTCGCCGAGGCGGTCGAGGGCGTGGATTTCGTGCAGGAGAACGGTCCGGAGCGGCTCGACGCCAAGCGCGCGATATTCGCCGAGCTCGACCGATCCGCACCGGCCAATGCGATCCTCGCATCCTCGACATCGGCCATCGTCTCGTCCCATTTCACGGAGGATCTCCCAGGCCGGGCGCGCTGTCTCGTGGCCCACCCTGTCAATCCGCCCCACCTCGTGCCGGTGGTCGAACTCTGCGGTGCGCCCTGGACGGATCCCGCGGTGATCGAGCGCGCCCGCGCGGTGTTCGAAGGGATCGGCCAGGCTCCCATCACGGTCCATCGGGAGGTCGACGGCTTCGTGCTGAACCGGCTCCAGGCCGCCCTCCTCGCGGAGGCCTTCCGGCTCGTCGCTGAGGGAATCGTGAGCCCGCAGGATCTCGATGTCACGATAAAGGACGGCCTGGGCCTGCGCTGGTCCTTCATGGGGCCGTTCCAGACGATCGAGCTCAATGCGCCCGGAGGCATGCCGGATTACTGTGCCCGCTATTCGCCGTTCTTCCGCCGCCTCCTCGAGGATCCGGTCGGCCCGGAGGTCTGGAGCGAGGCCTCGATCGCCAAGGTCGTGGCCGCCTGGGGACCGACGCCGACCGCACAGGAGGTCGCCGAGAAAAGCGCCCGGCGCGACCGGCTGCTGACGGCCCTGCGCGCCCACAAGATCACTCAGCCTCCTCTCTGAGGTCGTCCCCGGGCGCCTCGCCCCGATGCGATGCGCCTCCCGCACCCGACGCCAGTCCTGAAAACATCGACAACGGCGCGGCAAAGCAAATCCCTAGCCACACATGTGAGGAAACGGACTCATGGCATCATCCCGCAAAGTCATCATTACCTGTGCCGTCACGGGTGCGATCCATACGCCCTCCATGTCCCCGCATCTGCCGATCACGGCCGAGGAGATCGCTGAGGCGGCCATCGAAGCTGCGGAGGCCGGCGCCGCCATCGTCCATCTCCATGCGCGCGATCCAAAGGATGGCCGGCCGGACCAGAACCCCGAGGCCTTCGCGCCGTTCCTGAAGGTCATCAAGCAGCGCTCGAACTGCGTCATCAACATCACCACGGGCGGCTCCCCGACGATGCTGGTGGAGGAGCGTCTGCGCCCGGCCGCCGCCTTCAAGCCGGAGGTCGCCTCTCTCAATATGGGCTCGATGAATTTCGGCCTTTATCCGATGCTGAACCGCTTCAAGGAGTTCAAGCACGATTGGGAGCGGCCCTACCTCGAAGGATCCCGCGACCGCATCTTCAAAAACACTTTTGCCGACATCGAGAACATCCTGACCACCTGCGCCGAGAACGGCACCCGCTTCGAGGTCGAGTGCTACGACATCGGCCACCTCTACACGCTGGCGCATTTCGTCGACCGCGGCCTCGTCAAGCCGCCGCTCTTCGTCCAAAGCGTGTTCGGCATCCTCGGCGGCATCGGCGGGCACCCGGAAGACGTGATGCACATGAAGCGCACGGCCGACCGGCTGTTCGGCGACGCCTACCACTGGTCGGTGCTCGGCGCAGGACGCAACCAGCTGCCGATCGCCGCAATGGCGGTTTCCATGGGCGGGAACCTGCGCGTCGGCCTGGAGGACTCGCTCTGGATCGGCCCGGGCCAGCTCGCGCGCTCGAATGCCGACCAGGTCCGCATGGCGCGGCAGATCGTCGAGGGCCTCGGGCTCGAGATCGCGACGCCGGACGACGCGCGAACCACCTTGGAGCTGAAGGGCGGCGACCGCACGGCCTTCTAGGGCCTCTCAGCGCCGTCGCGATCCCGCGCCCGGGACTGCGGTCACGTCCGCCAGGGCAAGACCCCGGGCGGGAGCCGCGAACCCAGGAGGTCGAGGGCCAGCATGGTGGCCGTAATCACGCCGACCGTGGCGACGGCCACGGCGGCAGCCTGGCTCGCGAGGCCCGCTTCCTCCAGGCTGTAGAGCACCACACCGATGGTCTCGGTCCCCGCCGACCACAGGAGAGCCGAAACTGTGAGTTCGTTGAAGGCGAGCAGAAACGCGAGCAGGCCGCCGGCAATTGCAGCCGGCATCAGGGACGGCGCCACGATGGTCCGCAGGCGCCGCCCGAGTCGTGCCCCGTCAAGGGCCGCAGCCTCCTCCTGTGCGGCATCCACCTGCGCCATCGCGGCGAGCGTGGGCTTGAGGGCGACCGGCAGGAAGCGGGCGAGATAGGCGAAAACGATGATCCAGGGTGTCGCGTAGAGCGACAGGCCGATCAGCGGCAGAGGGCGCAGGAACAGCAGGATGCAGGCGATGGCGAGCACCACTCCTGGCAGGACGTAAGGTACCTCGATGAACGCGACAGCGACCTGGGCGGTCCAGCCGGCCCGGCGGACAAGGGCATAGGCGAGAGGGATCGTCAGGGCCGCGAGCACCACGGCACATCCGCCGGCGTAGAGGAACGAGTTGGAAAAGGCCCGCGTGGTCGCCTGCTGGCGCACGAGAACCTCGGCGAAATTGTCGAGGGTGGCGGTCGCCGGCGTCAGCGGGACGCCGTAGGAGGGCACCAGGGCCGCCGTGAGCAGCGAGAGCATCGGCAGCACCAGCACGAGCCCGAGGACCGTCCACAGGATCGCGGTGACGGGCCCGCGGGCACCGCCCAGGATCCAGAACGGCGAGAACGGCGCCTCGTCCTCGGTCCTGACCGCCTCCCGCCGCAGGATGAGCCCGCTGACGAGCACGCAGGCCCCCGCCACGCCGGCGACCAGGACGCCAAGCGCCGCCACGTCGCCGATGACCTGCGGCCCGAAGCTCGAGAGCCGCCGGTAGATCAGGGTCGCGAGCGTGAGATAGTTCGCGGGCTGGCCGAGGAGCGCCGGGATACCGAAATTGCCCGCTCCCGCCACGAAGGCGAGGAGGCCGGCCGAGACGAGATGCGGTCGCAGGATCGGGAGCAGGATGCCGGTCACGATGCGTTGCGGGGGCGTGCCGTCGACCCGCGCCGCTTCGACGAGCGAGCGCGGAATGCGCTTCAATCCCGCGGTCACGATCACGAAGACGAGCGGCGCGTGATGCAGGCCCAAAACCAGGATGATGCCGCCGCGGCCGAGAAAGGGGTTGGCGCTCCCGGGCGGGGGTGCGAGTCCCAGCGTATTGAGGAGAGGCGAGGCAGGCCCCGCCAATGTCAGAAAAGCGAGCGCCACCACCTGGGGCGAGATCATGGTGGAGAGCACGAACAGGAACGAGACCGGCCGCCGCCCGCGCGCATCCGTGGTTCCGAGCGCCAGCGCCATCAGGGTTCCGAGCGCCAGCGCCAGAACGCTCGACCAAGCGGCCGTTTCCAGGGTTGCAAGGGTGGCACGAACGGCGCCGCGGCCCGACACCACCTCGAGCGCGCGCCCGGGCGCGAAGGTGCCGCCGGGCGCGAGGGCGGCGAACAGGAGCCGGCCGGCCGGCAGCAGGTCCAGGACGAGAACGGCCAGAACGACGAATGCGAGGAGGCTCATGCCTCCCCGCTCGAGCAGGGAATCCGTGCGAGGCTTCATCGGTGCGCAATGCGCGAGGGCCCTCCCGCCATGACCTGCGGGAGGGCCCTCGCGCCAGGGGGAGGATTACTGTCCGAAGATATCGGCGAACGTGGTCTTGTTCTTGGTCTCGTCCGCGAGCGCCTTGGCGGCGTCGAAGCTCATGACCTTGATGCTCTCCCGCGCGGGGTAGCCCGCCGGGAGCGCGACGGCCGGGTGGGCCGCGATGTAACCCTGCTTGAGAGCGAGCTCCTGACCCTCCTTCGAGAGCACGAAGTCCACGAAGGCTTTGGCGGCGTCGGGGTTCTTGGTGGTCTTGAGGATCGCGACCGGCTCGGTGACGGCGGAGACGCCCTCCTTCGGGAACACGAACTCCACCGGCGCGCCCTTGGCCTTCTCGCGGATCGGCATGAAGTCGACGATGACGCCATAGAGCTTCTCGCCGCCGGCCACGCTCTTCAGGATATCGCCGTTGCCGCCGCCGGCCGTGGCGTTGTTGTCCTTCAAGCCCTCGTAATACTTCCACCCGCCCTGCAGGTTGCCCGTCAGGGTCGCGGCATGGATCAGGGCGGCGCCCGAGTTGAGCGGGCTCGGCATGGTGACCTGGCCCTTGGCCTCGGGCTTGAGGAGGTCGGCCCAGGAGGCAGGCTTCAGGGGCGCCTTGGTGTTGTAGATGATGCCCGTGGTGATGAGCTTGGTCGAGAACCAATGCTTCTGCGGATCGTGCGTGCCCGCGGGATAGGCCGAGACGTCGGCTCCCTCGTGCGCCAGAAGCCGGCCCTCCTTCTTCAGGCCCTCCATGGTGACGCTGTCGGCGATGAGGAGCAGATCGGCCTGGGGCTGGCCGGCCTCGAACTCGGCGCGGAGCTTGGCGAGGATCCGGGGCGTCCCGTCGCGCACGAAGGAGACATCGACCTTCGGGTGCTTGGCCTTGAAGGCGTCGATCGTCTGCTGGGCGTCGGTGTTAGGCTGGCTCGTGTACAGGACGAGCTTGCCCGACACCTCCTGAGCCGAGGCGATGGCCGGAAGGAGGGCGAGGAGAGCAGAGACGATCAGGCGCTTCATGGGGTTAATCCAACCTCCCTGAGATTGTGACGCCGCACCGGGCTAGCGGCTTTCGACGATACTTATGTGACAAGGCCGAGATTGGAAATAGCGGCCTCTGGCCGGGCTTGGCGCCTGGCCGAAGCGATCCCAGGGAACGCCTCCGCGGCGGAAAATCACCCGTTCCAGTCAGGAGCGGGCCTCTCCAGGGATACGACACGAGCCTGGCGGAGGGGGCATTCCCACATCCAGGCGGCGAAGGCGCACCTCCCGCGCGTGAACGGCCCCCTAGATTTTCCTAAGGGGATTGAGTCATAACCCAAGAGGCCCGATCGCTCATTGCTGGGTGCCGGGCTGGTTCAGATCCCCTGTTAAGCGACTCTACAATGCACCTTCCGCTGTCTCCATCCTCCAACGCGAAGTCTCGGCCCAACATTCCCCACAGAATATTCGGCCATGATGGGAGCGAGGATCTGTTCGGAACCGCCGGACGTGATTGGATCTACGGGCGCGGCGGGGAGGACTTTCTCATTGGCCGTGAGGGAAACGACAGGCTCGATGGCGGGAACCAGGATGACTGGCTCTTTGGTGGAGATGGCAACGACGCTCTCTTCGCCGGCTTCGGCAATGACAGGCTTATGGGGAATGATGGCGACGATGTTCTCTACGGCGAGTACGGGAACAACACATTGCTGGGGGGCAATGGGAATGACAAGATCGTCGGAGGCTGGAACGAGGATCGCCTGCTCGGAGGCGCCGGGAGGGACGTGCTCAATGGGCGCACAGGGAACGACACGCTCGTCGGAGGGGAAGGCCGGGACGTTCTGACGACGGGCGAGGGGTACGACAACGTCGTGTTCAACACGCTCGGCATGACGAACCTCGATGTCGTCACTGATTTCAATCCCTATGCGGACCGGATCAGCCTAGAGAAGGATGTCTTCAAGAGGGTTGGTCACCAGGAGCATTTGAGCGCCGATGCCTTCGTGATCGGCGCTCGGGCACAGGATGCCGACGATCGGATCATCTACAACAAGACGAGCGGATATCTTTACTACGATCCGGATGGGACGGGTCGTGAGCATCAGATCGCCTTCGCGAAGGTCGGTCACGTCGACCTGTCCCATGCTGCCTTTTGGGTGATTTGACGCCCTGCGCGCGGCTTCTGTCGCACAGGCTGTCGCGGGGTATCAGGCACGGACGCCAACCGGCGGGCTCAAACCAGGAGCGTCGCAGACCGGAACCGAAGGTGCGGCTCAACGCAGGCTCGTGGCCTTGATCCACCAGCCGGGCTGCCCGCGCTGCAGGGCCTTCGCGGCGGCGGCGGCGGCGGCGCAGTCGTCGTAGAGCGCGAACACGGTGGCGCCGGAGCCCGACATCCGTGCGAGCCGGCAGCCCGGCGTCCGCGCAAGCGCCGCGAGCGCCTCACCGACGAGAGGTTGAACCGCTCGTGCCGGCGGTTCGAGGTCGTTGCGGGCCGCCTGCAGAGCGTGAAGCACGTCGGGCATGGCCGCGCCCGCAGCGACGCGGGGGTGCGCCAGGCCCGGCAGGTCCTCTCCCGGCGCCAGCCCGAGCGACTTGAAGACCGTCGGCGTCTCGACGGGCACGCGCGGGTTGACGAGCACGGCAAAAAGCGGCGGCAGCCGCAAGGGAGGGCCCAGCACCTCCCCGATCCCGCGCATCATCCGGGCGCGCGGCTCCAGGCACACCGGCACGTCGGCGCCCGTGCGGCGTGCCGCTTCGCTCAGAGCCGGATCGGCGAGCGGGAGGCCGTTGAGACGGGCGAGGAGGCGCAGGGCCGCTGCGGCGTCCGACGATCCTCCGCCGATCCCGGCCGCCACGGGCAGGCGCTTGACGAGACGGAAGGCTCCGACCCGTAGGCTCGGGACGGCTTCGGCGAGGAGCCGAGCGGCCTTGAGGACGAGGTTGTCGGCGCCGGGTCCCGCGAGGTCTGCGGTCGGTCCCTCGACGGTGAGCGACAGGGCAGCGCCCGGCGCGAGGCTCACGGTATCGCCGGTGCCCGCGAAGGCCACGAGGCTCTCGAGCTCATGGTAGCCGTCCGCCCGCCGGCTCCGCACATGCAGGGTCAGGTTGATCTTGGCGGGCGCGCGGGTGGCAAGAGGCAGGGGCATCGGCATGGCGCCCTCCATGCCTCAGGGGTCGGGGAATGGAAAGCCGAAATCCCTCTCCACGCGGGAGCGGGATCATGACGTCGGGCAGGCGCTGACAGGCCACGAACCCTGTGGGGAGCGGCCTTCGCGCGATGCTTCAGCCGCCGTTCTTCGGCGGCTCGGCCGTGGGCGCGTTCTCGGCAGCCGCGGGCTTGTTCTCGTCGAGGCCGTTGTCGATTTTCTTCAGGATCTTGATCAGATCCTCGTGCTCCGGGTTCGAGGCCTTGGCGTGGTCCCACTGGAAGCGGGCCTCGAGGCGCCGGCCGACGCGCCAATAGGCATCGCCGAGATGGTCGTTGATAGTCGGATCGCCCGGCTTCAGCTCCACGGCCTTTTCGAGCTCGCGCACGGCGTCGTCGTAGCGGCCGAGGCGGTAATAGGCCCAGCCGAGCGAGTCGATGATCATGCCGTCGCGGGGCGAGAGCTCCACGGCGCGCTGGAGCATCTTGAACGCCTCGTCGATGTTGATCCCCATGTCGACCCAGGAATAGGCCAGGTAGTTCAGCACCTGCGCCCGTCCGTTCGGCAGGGTCTCGGGCACGAGCTCGAGCGCCTTCTTGAGATCGGCCTCGGCCTTGTCCCATTGCTTGGCGCGCTCGAAGGACGTGCCGCGGTAGAAGAACAGCACCCAATGGCCCCGGTCGGGTGTGCCGATCCGCTCCACGGCCTTGGTGTAGACGTCCGCCGCCTTGGCGTATTCCTTGCGCGAGCGCAGCACGTTGCCGAGCGCCATGATGACTTCGACGTCATCCGGCCGCTCCTTCATGAGCGCTTCCAGATGGGTCACGGCCTCGGCGCCGCGGTCAAGCTGCTCCAGGTTGGTCCCGATCGCGATATCTGCGCTGGCCCGCAGCGGCGAACCCTTCGGGATACGGCTGAACACCTCGATGGCGCGATCGAGCTGCTTCAGGCGCTCGTAGGCATCGGCCAAGGTCACGAGGGCCATCGGGTGCTCCGGCTCCAGGTGGAGCGCGAGGCGCAGGTAGATCAGCGCCGGCAGCTCGTCGCCGGAGGAACTGCCCGCGGCACCCAGGCCGTAGAGGACCTCGGCGGCGCCTTCCTGGGCCGTCGACACCAGGGGCGCCAGCGGCTTGCCGGCCTGGAGCTGGTCGAGGGCGGTCCGGACCACTGGGTGGCGCGGCAGCATGGCGTCGAAGGCCTTGTAGACCTCGATGGCCCGGTCGCGATTGCCGCGCTTGGCCTCGAACCGGGCATAGGCGTCCACCACCCGCAGGGTGTTGCGCTCCGCCTCATAGGCGGCCTTGAGGCGCCGCTCGGCCTCGGCGGTGTTGCCCGTAAGATCGGCGATGAGGCCGGCGTGATAGTCGCGGAACAGGGTGAAGGCGCGCTCGCTCTTGAGGCGATCGATGGCTTCCAGCGCCTTCTTGCCCTCGCCGGCGCCCGCATGGGCCCAGGCCGTGAGCAGCGTCGCAGTCAGGTCGGCCTGGCGGCCGCGGCCACCCTTCGAGAGATGCGTGCGCGCCGCCGCATATTGGCGCGCCTTGATCGAGCGCACGCCGAGGACGAGCTGTGCCAGACCGTTCGACCCGTCGCGAGCGGTCAGGCGCTCGGCGGCCCGGAAGGCCTCCTGCATGGCCCCGTCGGCCAGGAAGGCCACGAAGGCACGCTCCAGGAGCTCGGCATTGCGCGAATCGGCTTTGATGGCCTCGCGGTAGAACGTGGCGGCAGCCGCAGTGTCGCGGGAGGCGCCTGCAATGTAGGCAGCCAGGAAATTGCCTTCGAGGCTGGCGGCGGGCTCCAGGACCTCCATGCCGGCGTCCTCCCGGGCGGCATGGGCCGGCACCGTCATGAGACAGGCAGCCGAGAGGACAAGCGCAGCGAGGCCGCGCACGGCCGGGGACGATGTCAAATTGGGCACGAAGCTTGGCTCCTGTGAGCGCAGCCGTCCAGGTGACGGGGCGCGCCAAATCAGGGCGGAGAATGGCCCTTCCGCCGGGATGCGGCAAGGGAAAGGTTGACGCGCCGGGCCCGGACCGTCTGCCGGCTCCAGGGCCGCTGCCCACGGGCGAGTCCATGCTCGCTGGGGCTGCGCAGGCGGGCGCGGCACCCCACGCACGCTGTCAGGTGGCGCCCGCGTCCGTGGTGGCGGCTCGCCTGAGATCCTGGCCGAGCAGCCGCTGCAGCTCGGCGCTGAGTTCCCGGCGGCGGTAGGGTTTGCGCAGGACCGGAATGCGTTTGTTCCACCCGTCATGGGCGGCGAAGACATCCTCGGGGTAGCCGGAGGTCATGAGGAGCTTCAGGTCCGGCTGAAGCTGCGCCGCCCTCTTGACGAGGTCGACGCCGCTCATGCCCTTCGGGAGCACGACATCCGTGAAGAGCAGGTCGAACCGGCGCCCCTGCTGGAGGAGCGACAGGGCATCGATGCCGGTCGACACGGCCGTCACTTCATATCCCAGGGTGGTGAGCTGCGTCGCCACGAACTGCAGAACCTGCGGCTCATCCTCGACAACCAGGATGCGCCGCCGGTCGTGAGAAACGACATGAGCCTGGCCTGGCGGCGAGACCGGAGCTTCGGCGGCGGCCCCGACGGCCCGGAGCAGGATCGTGACCGAGGAGCCCTGGCCGGGAGCGCTCTCGATCTGGACGTGGCCGCCCGATTGCTTGGCGAAGCCGTAGACCATGGAGAGGCCGAGGCCCGATCCCTTGCCGACCTCCTTCGTGGTGAAGAACGGCTCGAAGGCACGCGCCATCACCTCCGTGGTCATGCCGACGCCACTATCCGAGACGGTGACGGAGACCATCGGCTGCCCGATCGGCAACGCTCCCTCGTCGGGGCCTGCGGTGCGCTCGCCGGTGCGGATCCAAAGCGTACCGCCGTCCGGCATGGCATCCCGGGCGTTCAGCACCAGGTTCAGGATGGCGCTCTCCAGCAGGGGCCGGTCCGCGAGGGCATGCTGGGCACGTGGGGAGAAATCCGTCCTCAGCTCGATGTGCTCACCGATCGTCCGACGCAGGAGAGGCATCATCCCCTCGACCACCCGCCTCAGGGACAGACGCTCGGGCCTGAGCGACTGCCGGCGTCCGAAGGACAGGAGCTGCTGCGTGAGATGCGCGCCCCGCCTGGCTGCCTCGAGGGCCATCTCGGCGAGCTGGCGGTGCTCCGGCGAGTCCAGGTCCTCCGCAAGGATCTCCGTATTCCCGATCACCACGGTAAGGAGGTTGTTGAAGTCGTGGGCGACGCCGCCCGTGAGCTGGCCCACCGCCTCCATCTTCTGGGACTGACGCAACTGCTCCTCCAGCTGGATCCGCTCGGAGATGTCCCGCATGACGCTGAGAATCTCCATGGAACGTCCCTGGTGGTCGCGAAGGAGGCGGCGCCGCGTTTCGAGCCAGACCCAGTGTCCGTCTTTGTGACGGAACCGGTTGATCTGCGTCTGGTGCGGCACTGCCTCCGAGAACAGTTCTTCGATCTCAGCCTGCACCCGCTTGGCGTCGTCCGGGTGCATGAAGTCGGTGATGGGCTGGCCGATCAGCTCTTCCGGCTCGTAGCCCAGGATCTCCTTGCAGGCCGGCGAGATGTAGCGCCGGATCCCATCCGCGCCCATCCGCAGGATAATGTCGGTGGCATTCTCCGCCAGCAGGCGGTAGCGCGCCTCGCTGTCCGCAACCGCCTGCTGGGCGGCCTTCTCGTCGTGGATATCGGTCACGGTCCCGACCCACTCCGCGACGGTCCCGTCCGAGGCTTTCAGCGGCACCGTCCGGGCGTGGATCCAGCGGTACTCCCCCGTTGGATTGCACAGCCGGTAGACGCTCTCCGCCGCCTCCCCGGATCGCAGGGCCCGCTGCCAGACGGCGTGCACCTCGGCGCGGTCGTCCGGATGGACCGCGTTCATCCAGCCGTGGCCGCCGTATTGTTCGCGACGCTGGCCGGCATCGGCGCCCCAGTTTTCGGCATCGACGATGGCCCCGTCCGGAGCCGCCCGCCAGAACACCCCAGCGCTGGTCCGGACGACGGCCCGGTAGCGGGCCTCGTTCTCGCCGGCGCGGATGGCCGCCTCCCTCGCGCGACGGTCGGCCCGCTCCATCGCCATGCAGATCAGGACGAAGGCGAGAGTCGGGACATAGAGCAGGAGAAGGAGGGCGAGCTCCGCCGACCAGCGGCTCGCGAATCCGTTGATCCACGGGAGAGGTGTGAGAGAGAACGCCAGCAATCCGCGAAGCCCGTGGAACGTGGCGCTGGTGAGGAACAGCAGGGAGGCCAGGTGCTGGAATCTGAGACGCTCCGGTGCATGGCGGGCCAGCTCCCAGGCGGAGGCGCAGTTGTAGGCGGTGACGATCACCGACATGAGGAAGAGGCGCGCCTCGAACCACCCGCCGATCATGGGCCAGGCGGCGAGCCAGACGACCGGTCCGAGGAGGCCGAGCAGAGGCGACGGCGCACGTTCGTTGAACACGCGGCAGCCGGTGTATTGAAGGGCATAGGCCGAGGCCACCAATGCGTTGCCGGCCAGGAGCTGCGCCCAGGACGGGTCCCCCTGGCCGATATTGACGCAGGCGATTCCCAGTGCTCCCGCCCCATAGCTGCTGCCCCACCACGCGAGCGCGCGCGTGCTCCGGTGCAGGAACCAGGAGACGAGGATCAACCCTCCCAGGACGGCGAGCAAGAGAACGAAGGTTACGCCGAGGGTAACTGGATCAAGTTTCATCGCGCCTGGAGATCGAGATCAGGTCTGACCGGAAGACGCCCGAGAACCGGCCCCGCGAGTAAGAGCAACGAACTCGCTGGAGTTCGGGATGTCATTCCGCAAGACTTCTAATGCATCGGCCCTCTCCTAGAGGTCAACCATCCGATCCCGCCTAAATGCATTACTTATCCGAATGTTACTTCGGAAATACTGCCACTTGCAGCAGGGGCCGGACGGTATTTTGCAATCTGTGGCTGCAGATCGGACCGCTCCAAGGGGCGCCACGATGCGCCGCCGCAACCGGGCGCGGGATGGGCCCCGTTTTGGAGCCGAAGCGGTCGGCGCCGCGACCTAGCGCGGCGTGAAGTCCGTGTCTGGCGTCACGCGGCGGCAATAGGCCGCCATGAGGCGGGCGCAATCCTCCACGTCCTTGAGGCTCAAGAGCTCACAAGGGGTGTGCATGTAGCGCAGCGCGACGCCCAGGAGGCCGGTCGCCATGCCGCCCCGGTTGAGCTGCATGGCATTGGCGTCCGTCCCGGTCCCGGCCGGGTTCACGCTCACCTGATAGGGGATGCCGTCCTCGCGGGCGGCCTGGGTGACCAGGTCGAAGGTCACGGGATTGGTATTCGGACCGCGGGACACGCTCGGGCCCTTGCCGATGTCGAGCTGTCCGTGCCGCGCCTTGCTGACGCCGGGGTAGTCGACCGCGTGGTTCACGTCCACCGCGAGGCCGGTCTGAGCCTCGATGCTGAAGCTGGAGGTGCGCGCGCCCCTCATGCCGATCTCCTCCTGCACGGTCGCGACCGCGTAGACGCCCACATCCGGGTGCAGCCCGCCCTCTTCCTTGAGAAGCCGCAGCGCCTCCGCGACGATGAACGAGCCCATCTTGTTGTCGAAGCCGCGCGCCGTCGCGCGGTCGCCCAGGAGGGTTTGGAACTCGTACTGGAAGGTCACGACGTCGCCGAGCTGGATCAGGTCCTCGACCTGCTTTCGGGAGGTTGCGCCCACGTCGATCCAGAGATCCTTGATCTCGGGCTTCTTCTTGCGCTCCTCGTCCTCTTGGAGATGGACGGCCTTGCGGCCGATGATCCCGGGCACGCGCTCCCGACCATGCACCCACACCCGCTGGCCCACAGGGATGACGCTGTCGTGCCCGCCGATACCCTTGAAGTAGAGCAGGCCCTCATCGCTGATGTGGTGGATGATGAAGCCGATCTCGTCCATGTGGCCCGCGAGCATGATCCGCATGGGCGCGTCGGGATTGAGCACCGCCGCGACGTTGCCGTGCACGTCGGTGGTGACGCGATCCGCGAAGGCTTGCGTGTAGGCGCGGTAGACCTTGGCGGCCGGCTGCTCGTAGCCGCTCGGCGACGGCGCGTTGACGATGGCCTTCAGGAAGTCGAGGGATTCGGTTCTCATGGGAGCCTCTATATCGGCCCGCCCGCGGCCGCGCCAACCGGCTGTCGCACGGCTGATATGCCGGCGGTCGGCGGCACCGCGCGGTGCGTTCTTTACCGATTGTTATCCTTAATGATTGCAACACTGATCCGCGGCAGGGCCATGCGTCGGCGCATCCTGCCGCGCGTCGGCCCCGGGAGCGGGCCGGGGCTCGTCTGCCGCTGTTCGGGAACGTACCATGAAGCCATCGGCTGCCCGTGCGAACTGGCGCATCGCAGCGTTTCTGGCGCTTGTGCTGGCGAGTCCGAATGCCCTGGCGGCACCGTACGCCAAGCACGAGGCTCCGCTTCCTGCGGCGACGCTGTCGCTGCTGCGCGGCGCGGGCACGACGCCGGGCGCTCCGGTTCTGGTGCGGATCTACAAGAAGGAGGCGGAGCTCGAGGTCTG
>JAESFH010000330.1_pt1 | contig 14228 bp, 14 predicted proteins | sample 9269381 | NCBI WGS metagenome assembly JAESFH01 (sample SAMN14504062, study PRJNA617094) | algae metagenome | isolation source: Aphanothece sp. CMT-3BRIN-NPC111 and co-occurring heterotrophs from well... | place: USA: Clark Mountains Wilderness, California | collected 2010-04-18
TACGAGGCTCAGCACTAGCCCATACGTGAACGCTAGGCAGGACAGGCACCACGCCCACGTGTCGAACAACGCTGCTGCATCACTGCCCCGCTCCCGCTCATGCACGAACAGGGGCAGAAAGGCGCTAATGAGGAATTTTGCCAATACAGTGCGGGGCAGCTGCGCGGTACCGTAGGCGACATTATAGAGCGCCAGCGGCCTGGGCCCAAGAAAGCTGCCAATGAGGAAACGGTCCAACAGGGTCACGGACACGGCGAATCCGTTAATGAGGAGCGGACGCCCAAATTGCACGGCATCCGCGGCCGCCTCTCGATCCCAGCTCAAGCGATAGCGGGTCGGGGATAGAATGTGGGATAGCGCAACGGTGATCACAGTCGCGGCCAGCATTCCCCAAATCATGCAGGTAAGGTCGGGGCTCCTGACCGCCGCCCCAACGGTGACAACGAGCCCGGCAACCTGCGCTCCGCTCACTACCAGAGCCTCGCGCCAAAAGGAGGATTGCTGCATCATCCCCTTGACAGTCAAGTTTTCGAAGCCGCGCAGGAAAGCGATGAGGCCGAGCACCGCATAAGTCTGTGCAGCATCGGTTGCTTGGAACGCCGCTGCAACCCAGGGCGAGATGGCAATGAGGACAGCGCCAAGGATCGTCGAGCGCACAAGTGCGAGGCTCTGCAAAGTTCCCATCATTGCATCGTGCGGGATGCGATTAGCCTTGCGCACGACAAAGACGGGCAAACCAAAATCGCTCAGGACCTCAACTATCCCGAGCACGATCGAGAGCGAGATTGCAAGGCCGAGGTTTTCCGGCGAAATTAAGCGCGCCAAGGCAACATTGCGAACGAACGGCACCAATGCCTCGAGCAGGTTGGCTGCGAGGAGCGGTGTGCTGGGTCCCAGTGCCACACGGCCGAACTGGTCCCTGATGTGCGAGATCATGAGGCTACCCCGAGTGCCTGCAGGGTTTGGCGATCCATACGCCAGTCACGCGCGTCGCTTACGCGAACACCGAAATTTGGCGAGCTGTCCCAGACAGCCCAACCGAAGCCGCGGCGCTCGAAGCCCTCCCGCGACGCACGCACCCAGGCGAGACGCGCCGGCACTGGAGCGGCCTTCGCGTAGGTGCCAAACTCACCAACATAGATTGGTAATTCGCCATGAGCGCTCGCCCAGGCACTGAGTTGGTCGAGCTCGGCGTCCATGGCGGATCGAGTGAACCGGCCTGCGGCGATCTCCGCACGCAGGAAGCCGTACGCGCGCTTGTCTCTGGTCGCAGCCGATGCAGCCTGCTCCGCCTGAGCCGGAGCTATTGGCCAGGGGAGCCCTGCGACATGTTCCGCGACATCCCAGCTCCACGTCGCGGTCTGGTGGGTAAAGAGGATGGGAGCGTAGTGATGGATTGTATAGATGATCCGGCCGTCCGCGTAGGGGCTGTGTTGAACGAGATCCTCGACGCCGCTCCAGCCGCCGCCATTCACAATGACGGGTCCCCCAGCACCGGCCTGACGGATCGCGGCCAGAGCCCGCCCCTGGAGCGCCCACCACACAGCGCCCTTCATGGGCTCGGGCTCGTTCAGGATCTCGAGGAAGAGCCCTCCCTCTGTTCGCGCCGCAAGGGCGCGCGCGAGATTTGACCAACGAGCCACGAACACATCCGCACCATGCGGCGTGGTGAGAGGATCCTTCGACGCTCCAACGGGATGCATGTCGAGGACCGTCGTGAGCCCTCTGCTGGCGATCTGGTCGAGGGCAACGAGGAGAGGCTGGAGAACAGGCTCAACGAAACGCGCCTGCTCGTCGCCGGCTGCAAATAGAACGTCAGGGTCGACGCCAAGCCGAACGTGGGTGAAACCAGCTTCGACAACTTGGTCAAGATGTCGTGGGGACACGAAGGTCGCCAGGTGCGCTGGTCCATAGCCTGCGGTGCTCTGCGCGAACCAGTGCGACAGGTTGAGGCCGCGGGACAGGCGCGTTTGCATGAGACGGCTTTGAGCCCTCACTCCAGTCGACCGAGCGGCCGCACCCGCCAGAGCAAGGCCCGCTAGGCCGCCCACGACCTGCCGCCGGTTAAGAGACTGCACGCCCGCCGCCCGCCTCATTGGGAGACCTCCGGGCTCTCCGTGCGGAGCGCGATGTCGATTGTATCACCCGGCTGCACCAGAGTGTTCTCGTCCGCCACGACGGTGCCGCCTCCGTCGGCCACAGGACGGGTGATTAGGATGGTGGGTCGCCCGCCGTTGGTGCGGCTGAGCTGGGAGCGGATCATGCCGGTGTAGGTGATCTTCTCACCCGTGGCTTGAAGCCGTGAGCGGATGGCGTCACGCTCCAACGTTGCCACCTCAATCTGCTTGAGAATCTCCGAACGAACAGTCTCATCCAGCCGCGCGATCTTGCGCGCAGCCTCATCTCGCTCTTGAACCATGTTGGTGAGCTGGACGCTGGTCTGCAGCGCCTGGGTAGATGAGAACAGAAACAAGCGACGCGCCTCTGACAACCGGGTCATCGGCACGTTCCCAGCATTCGCGAACTCTCTGAGCTTCTGGTAATCGACCGTGTCAAGTTTGGTGTTCTCCTCGTCTTTGACTGAACGAGCCTGAAGCAGGGCGATCTGGTCATCGGCCGTCTTCACGGCTTTCTGCAGGAAGGTGCGCTCCGCCTGGGTACGATCGAGAGCGGCCGTCAGCTGGCTTCGTGCATTCGCCCGCACTGTCTGGAGCAGGTCCTTCGGGAGAGGCGCCTGCGTGGCTGCCTCCAGCGCTTTGTCCAGGGCTGCCTGGCTCGTCCGATTGAGCTGCGCTTCCAGGCGCCAGATCGTTGCTTGCTGATTGACGAACTGCATCCAGAGCGTTTGGTAGTTGTTCCGTAAGTCCGCTGATTCAAGGAACGGATTGTTCATGCGAAACCGCATGATCTCGTAGCCACCCGCTAAGGCGACGGACTGGCGGACCGTCATGCCCGGCCGGTAAGCCTGCTGTCCCGGCTGGGTTACGTCGCCGTTCAGGTAGATCGGCCGGTACTCGGCGATCGTGACGAGAACCGCATCGGGCGCAATGGCGGTCACGCTGTCGCGCCCGTCCGGCGTGCGCTGCTGGTAGAGTCTCCGGGACATCTGCTCCTTGATCAAACCTTGGGCCTCGGCAAGATCGAGGCCAGCCACCTTGACGGGCTTGATCATCGACACTGTGACCTCGCCGTCGATGCCAACCGTACTGCGTTGCCGAAGGTCCGGTAGCCCGGCCACCGCAATCTCAATTACGTCGCCAGGCTGAAGGCGGTAGTCGGCTCGCGCGGTGCCGCTGAGCAGACCGGGCAAGAGAAAAACTGCCGCGCCTAGCACCACGTCGCGCGCTTTTGTCGTCATTGGGGAGATCCTGAGCTTTAGGGGATGGAGCGCCGGACAAAGTGGCGTCAATAAGCACTCGAGCTGAAAAACGTCTCGCGCACCGTTGCGGCAATCAGGCGAAGATCTGTCGCCAGCGAGGCGGACTGGATATAGGCGATGTCAAACCTCACCCTTCGCTCCATGTCCGAAACATGGGGCGTCTCGCCTCGCGCTCCACTGACCTGCGCGATACCAGACAGGCCTGGCCTGGCGGTGAAGCGCTGGGCATACAAAGGAATTTGCGGCTCGTAATATCGATCGTGCTCGATCGCGTGAGGGCGTGGCCCGATCAGCGACATATGGCCCTGGAGCACGTTAAGAAGCTGGGGCAGCTCGTCGACACTCGTGCGGCGAATGAACCGCCCGATTGGGGTGATGCGGGCGTCGGCGCGCGTGGCCTGCACAACTGTTTGGTCAGGCTCCACAGCTACATACATTGACCTGAACTTATAGATCGTGAACGGAGTACCGCCCTGGCCACACCGCGCCTGCCGGAAGAGGACCGGTCCAGGCGATGTGAGTCGTATCAGCACGGCGACAGCGAGCAGCAGGGGAAGCAGCAGGATTATGAGTGTCGCTGCGCCTGTTACATCGAGGACGCGTTTGCGCCGGGAGGTCAGGTAGGGACTGACCTCCGTCGGGGAAAAGCTCGAACGTGGGCGCCACGTTACATTGACCCGGCTGCCCTCGTCCGACGGGCGCTGCGGCAGACCATCGTTGGCTGGTTGCAGCGCAACATGACGAGCGAGAATGCCGCGTCGGAGGCTGCTGCCCAGGATCCCGTTGCTATTCGCGCGCGTCTGCATCAGTGCCTCTATTTGTGCCCGCATCGAAGCCAATCATCCTAAGCCACGTGATCGAAACAACAGCGGTACGCAGAAATTGTCTCGGCAGATCAAATAAAATTCCGCCAGTCGCGGCTTTCACGACTGGCGTTTCTTTATAATGTGGTCGAATTTTGTGCAGGAACGATCGGGAACCCACATGAACCTTCACGTATGGGGCACCTAGACCGACAAAAAACGATATTTGTTGACTGATGTTCTTATCAGAGCCACGTTAACTGGTACCACGGCAGCCGAGTAGAAGTGAGGCGGAATGCCGCGCGTCGCATGCTGCAACGCACAAATTTTAGGCTGATTTAGATAAAATTTTATTCACAATGTGAGGGACCTTAATCGCGGCTTTGTCGTTGCCATGTGCCCCTCCCGGGCCAGAACGATGGCGGCCTCCTTTGCTTTACAATGTTCTCTCGACGTCTGCCGACGCAAATCTTTCGGCTTTGCGACACAAGGGTCGCGCGCGTGACACTGACGTGTTGTCAGACGAGTCATCGACCCGCCAAGCCGAGATGCCACCCTGCCGGCCTGACACAGGCATAGAGGAGCCCGGTCGCTATGACCCATCTTGGCCTGAAACCCAAGGGCGGGTGCCATCGGCGCCGCGGGACGAGTCGCCGCTCGCAAACTTTTTGAAAGGGATCAGCCGGAATTGGGCAACACTCGTCATGGGGGCTGCGCTGACGACCGTCGTTGCTGGGATCTATCTTGTACTGGCGACACCTCAGTATACGGCGACGGTGATGCTCCTGATCGATACGAAGAGTGGCGCCGTCCTGAGAGCGAGTGCTCCCACTCCAACAGATCCTAACGTCGAGTCGGCTAACATTGAGAGCCAAGTTGAGCTTCTGAAATCGGAACATATCCTGCGCAAGATTGTCCAGAGTGAGCACCTGATCGACTATTCTGCTTTCAGCCCAGGCTCAATTGAACGCCTGCGCGACGCAGTGACGGGAAGCACGAAGGAATGGATGCATTCTTGGCTTAGCTTTTTCGGTTGGGAGCAGGCCCGCGCTTCCCTCGACTCCGGGCAGACGGCGACGACTCAGGACCGCGTTACGGCTGCTGCCCTTGCCCTCCAGAAGCGTACATCCGCCCGGCGTATCGGCCTTACCTATGCCGTCGAAGTCTCGACAACGATGCCGGATCCGGTCGAAGCTGCGCGCATAGCGAATGCATATGCGCGCATCTTCATTGAGGATCAGACAGCCCGCCGCGAGGAGATGGCGCGGCGGATCAGCAAGCTCCTTGAAGCCCGTACCACCGAGCTGCAGGCCCAGGCCCAAGAGGCCGAACGGGCGGTGGAGCAGCTCAAATTTTCCGGTTCCCTTCAAGGCGAGAGCTCGGCGAATGCGCGTGTGGCGTTGCGCAACCTGGAGAGCTCAGCCCAAACCTATCGTGTGCTGCATGACAAGTTTCTCGAGCGTTCCGCAGAAACCTGGCAGCAGCAGTTCCTCTCGCTGCCTGATGCGCAGCTCGCGAGCATAGCCTACCCGCCGCGGTCCAAGGCGTCGCCGCGCACGCTCGTGGTGCTCGCTGCTGCCATCTTTATTGGCCTAGCGCTTGGCTTGCTCCGCGCAATTCTGCGCGACAGCCGCCTCCTTGGCCTGCGCGGCTGACTTCAACGAAGCTGCTCAGACGGAATTTGCCATGCTGATAGCAAGAGATATATTGGGCGTTCGGGTCCATTCCGGTCCAGTCCGCGAGGTCATCGCCCACATTGATGACCGCGTTGCGCGGCGGGACTCAACGCGTGTCGCGTTCCTCAACGCGCATCTTTCCAACGTGTGCTCGATAAAGGCTGAGTTGCGCCGCGACCTCGACGGATTTCTCGTCCTCAACGATGGTATCGGGGTCGACATCGCGAGCTTGGCGCTCCATGGACAGCGCTTCCCTCAGAACCTCAACGGTACGGACTTCGTCACCACTTTTCTCGACCTGACGACCCATGACCTGCGCATTTTCCTGCTCGGCGCTCGAGACGAGGTCGTGGTCCAGACGGCGGAGCGGGTAGCGCAGCAATGGCTGCGACATCAGGTTGTTGGTTTCCATCACGGCTATTTGTGTGAGCAGGACAAGCCGGCCCTCCGAGCCGCCATTGAAGCCGCTAAGCCGGACCTTATCCTGGTGGGGATGGGCAACCCGCTCCAAGAGCGCTGGATTGCTGAAAACGTGCCGGAGATCTGCACGTGTGGGATGGCAGTTGGTGCATGGTTCGACTTTGTGGCCGGCGTTGTACCGCGGGCGCCGACCTGGGTGCAGGCAGCACGGTCCGAGTGGCTGTTCAGGTTGTGGCTTGAGCCGCGCCGACTCGCGCGGCGCTATCTGATCGGCAACTTCGTGTTCCTGGCTCGACTCAGCTTGGCCAGGCTGCGTGTAGTCGCGGAGTGAGGTCTTGCATCGGTGCCTCCCCGCGGCGATCACGCGCCGCGGGCCCATAACATGGCTGTGACGATGGCCTTTGCCCCTCGGCTTGGAGCGAGCCTGGTTCCACACGGATTGTCACTCCTGATCGTCGTGGCGGTCGGTGCTGCCACGATTCGAACGGCCCTCCTCGATGCCGATCTGATCCCGCTCTCAATCCTTCTTGCAGCTGTGGCCCTGCCAGTCGCGATCTTTGCGGGCGCTCAGGCATTGCAATGGAAACCATCCTATGTGCTTGCGCTCACGCTGCTCGTGATGGTGTTCGCCTGCGCGACCTTTCGGCTGCGGGAGATCGAAGATAAGTCAATTGACACCCAGATCGTCCTGCGCCTCCTCAGCCTCGCGGCGATGGGCGTGATGGCCTGCGCCGGCATTCTCCGCACGAGGGCCCGCGGGGCATCGGACGTACCCGCCATCTGGTTCGCATTCCTGCTCTACACAGTTGTGACCAGCATCTACTCGGCACAGGCCTTGATATCTCTCGTTGAGACAATTTCAAACCTGGCTGCCTTTGCCTTTCTCTATGTCTACCACCGAGTCCTCGGTTCGCGCCGCCTCGTGATGACCCTCATTGCTGCGTGTTGTGTGCTGTGCTGTCTGTCGATTGTGGCCTACATCATCCATCCGACGCTGGGTCGCATGAGCGACTGGGTAAACGGTGCATTCATCCCGACCTCGCGACTGACGGGAGTCTTTGGAGCCGCGAATGGCGCCGGCGCCGCAGCCGGCCTTGGCTTGATGCTTACGGTACTTCTATCGGGGTTCACTTGGAGGCACCCGTCCTTCTACGTATTGACCCTACCAATGGTGTTTTGTCTGGTCCTCAGCCACAACCGCATGTCGATCGCTACCGTGGCGCTCTGCTTTTCCTACGTCTGGGTCATGCGCGGCGAGGCAGCCCTCAAGTTGGCGCTGCTCATACTTGCGGTGGGCGCCGGCGCGCTCCTAATGGCCTCGTATGGGGACCAAATTCTCGCGAGCGTGTCTCGATCGGGCTCGACCGAGGAGATCACGAGCGGCACCGGCCGAACACGAATTTGGGCAGTTGTCTTGGACCTCTGGATGCAGCAGCCGCTCTTCGGCTATGGCGAAGGGTCTGCCAAATTTATCCTGCCAGTGCATCCGCTTCTCTTCAAGGCGGCGGCGCACGCGCACAATCTCTACCTCAGCGTTCTGTTCGCCGGTGGCGCCGTCGGCCTCGTGCTCTTTGTTGCAGCGGTTTTGGTGACGGTGCGCCGCGCCCTGCACCAGAAGGCGCAGCATCTCGTCGCCGTGCTGATGTTTCCCCTGATTTACGGGATCACGGAGTCAACGATCAATGGGTTCGTGTCCTTCGTCCCGATCTGCTTCTTTGGAGTAGTTGTGCTGATCTTCGGTGGGCCGGCTGATGCGGTGCCGGTGCGGGGAGCGGACAGGTCCGCTGGAGGGCATCGACCCTGTCTCCCACGGCAGGCCACAGAGCGATAATGTCCAACGCGCTGCCACCCTTTTCCAGCAGGAGAGGTGCCGTGATTGCGGGCCCGGTTGCCCTGCCCTGGTACACTGCTGTGGGATATAGCAACGTTATCGATGAGATGGCGGATGGAGCTCAGTTCCCGGACGATTACGATCTCTGGCTGATGAGGGCCCGGCAGGTGGAACGCGAGTTGATGCGCTCAGGCCATGCAACGTGCCGGGTCATGATCGATGCGGAGGCCTTTCTTCCATGGTGCACAGAGCGTAGCCTGTCCCCGAACGCGAAGGCCCGCCGAGAATACGCGAACGCAATGGTCGGCATTCGTAACGCGCCACGCCCTGTAGAAGGCCCTCGCGGAGCGAGGCTTGGCTCGAAGCCAACGGATGTCGTATGATCAGGGGACGGAGGCTGATGGGTCGCCGTGATCCCGCCTTGCTTTGGGCGTCGCTTCCGGCCCTGAGGCCTCGCGCACTGGGGTGTTATGTTCCGCGCTACGAGCTCGCTCGAGGGCAATCAGTTCATCATATTGCGCGATGGCAGTTTCAATGCGCGGCACCGAAGCCGGTGCGACGGGACGCGGGGATCCGATTGTAATCGAAACACCATAGCCAAGCCAGCCGATTACGAGGATGGGAACGCGGTAACCGGGATCCTCTATGCCATCCCAAGGTGCGCCGTTGGCATGACAGGGTGGCCGGAAGCGCGCAATCAGTGGCAACCACCCGCCGGAAAGCAGCCTCATCCCGGATGATCCCAGGCGAGCGGAGCCAAGTTGCAAGGGGTGAATGACGTTTTTGCCACCGGGAGGGAAGAGGCGAGCGAGTGGTCCAGCCGCGATACTGTACGCGGCTGCGCTATGCTTGCCGTGCGATCGGCGAACATGCCAGGTGGCCGAAATGACCCCCGTGAGGACGAATCCAAGCTGCAGCGCGGCAAAGCCTGCCAATGCGTTCAGAAGCGCCGAGAGGGGCGGTAATCCGGACCAGATCAGCGCGGCGGTGTAGATCGGGACTGCGACGATGCCGATGAGCGTGACGCCCACCCAACTGAGGCATAGGCTTACGGCCGCCCCGCACAGCCCCAGGACTAGCAAGAACACAGCTTGCACCCCTTCCGTTCCCCCAGCTCGGCTGACAACCGCAGTGCTTCTTGATTCGGATTGACTCGATACAACCTGGTAACAGGATGCCTGTACCAAAGCGCCACGCTGGCCGGGATCGTGGTTTTAGCCGGCTGCGTCGGCTATTTCTATCAAGGAAACGCGGCCATTGCGACTCTTTTTAGGACGACTTTGGCACAAGCCCCTAGGGCGTGGGACTTCGAGGCTGAACAGACGCAACCGCTACTCGACACACGCGCAGGTCGTCGTCAGACGGAGATATGGATACTTGCCCACAGACGGGAACAACTTGGCAATACGTATTTGCAGGTCTGTGCTGATGGGCGTGATGCGGCTGCGTTTTCGATGCGTCTCACCATCGATGTGCGGTTTCAGGTGTCCGGATCGATCTGTCAGATTCCGTCCCTGCAGACCACCTCGCAGGGCCATTCTGTCAGAACTCAGCCTCACATCACGAAGTCAAAATCTGCGAAGTCGAGGGAGGACAGCTTCACGCCAGCAAGCACAACCTTATCGTTCCCGATGGAGATAACCGAGTCACTACCGCTTTGCTGGACATAGCGGCCCTTCCAGGTCGCGAAGCTCCCTGATGTAATCCCGGCGAAGACGCCAGACAGATCAAGAACATCCTGGTTTCCACTGTTGTCGCCAAAATCAACGACACGATCAATCGCGGACGTGCTTCTGTCTAAGTTGAACACGAACACATCATTGCCCGAGCCGCCCGTCAGGATGTCATTGCTTTTGCCTCCCGCGAGGCGGTCGTTGCCGGAGCCGCCGCGCAGGTCATTGCTGAACCGCGAGCCGAACAGCTTGTCGTGTCCGCCTCCGGCGTCAACCGAGCGAAGACCGACCATGCTCGCCAGACTGCGCAGATCAAACGTCTCGCTGCTGGGCGTTCCTATGATGCTGAAGTTGTTGCCATTGAGGTTTTCGATCTCGCTGGTTGCCGCACTAAAGCCTGCCAGAGATACGTTGGACAGTAACTCCAAGGTATCACCCCTGATCTCGTCAACTTCACCGGCCCTGATGATGTCGGTCAGGCCCTCAGACGCGGTGATGCGGATCGTGTCGTCCCCGCTGCCGCCATAAATGGTATCCGTCCCGCTGCCCCCATTGATGAGATCGTGCCCCCCCAGCCCATCGATGGTGTCGCTGCCGGCAAGCCCATTGATGGTGTCGCCACCCTCTGTGGGGCGAAGACCCACCGTTGCTGCGGTGAGGCTGATCCGGTCAGCGCCGGCCGTACCGACAATGGTCTTGCCCGTGAGAGTGGGCTGAACCTCGGTAGCGGTATAGGTGCGATCCGAAAACTGGAGCCGCTCGATATTCAGGAGACGATCGGTGCCGTCTGGCGCCCCCGAGCGTGCGTCGGCCACTTGAAGCGATCCATCGGGGAGCAGGGTGATGCCATAGTCGGACCGCAGGCCGCTGAACACGGCGGTGTCGCTGTCGGCGCCGCCATCGAGCTGATCGTTGCCGGCCCCACCAGTGAGCGTATCGGCTCCGGCCCCACCGTTGAGTCCGTTCGCCCCGCTGCCGCCGGTGATCTGGTTGGCCAGGCCGTTGCCGGTGCCTGTCTGCGCATAGCTCCCCGACAGCGACAAATTCTCGACCCAGCCCGGCAGGGTGTAGCTGCTGGCCCAGCTCTCGACGCGATCGAGGCCCCCGCCGGAGGCCTCGATGATCTGATCCTGGGCCGTGTCGACGACGTAGCGGTCGTTCCCACCCCCGCCGCTGAGAACGTCGTTGCCGCCATTGCCATTGAGATAGTCAGGGCCCTCGCCGCCCGTCAGGGTGTTGTTCTGTGCGTCGCCGATAAGCCATTGGTCGGTCGGCTCGACGGGAGGTGGCGGGGGCGGGAGCTCTGGTGGGGCCGTGACGGTGCCGACACCGAACTGGTCGTGGAAGACCAGGGCCGCGGTGGGATAATGGCCCAGGTGGCCGGGGTAGGAGGCCATGTCGGTCTCCCAATAGGCGTTGTAGAGGACATTGTGGCTGGCAAACCACGCCGCGACCTTCTCGAGGTAGGGTCCCGCATTGTCCGACTTGATACCCCACTCAGAATAGGCGGTCGGTTTGTGATGGGCTGCGGCAAAATCCTGGTGCCATTGCAGGCCATACTTGTCCATGACCATGGCATTCCATGCTGCCAGCGGGTCCGTCCCATCCCATTCGGGGTTGTAGTAGAAATCCATGCCGACGATATCGACATAGTCATCGCCGGGATACGCGACGGCGGGGTCGATGGTGGAGCCCCAGGCATCGCTCTGGTTGACGGTCCATTCGAACACGAACCGGTTGGAGACGGAGCGGAACGTGTCGACGAGGTCGCGAAAGGCGCCGATGAAGGCCTGTTCATGCCCCTTGGCGGCCCAGGGAAACCAATCGCCGTTAAACTCCCAGCCGGTGCGAATGTGGATTGGCCCGGTGCTGCCCGCGTTAGCGGCGAGCAGCGCTCGAGCGGCTTTGAGGTAGTGGGCATCGTAAGCGCCCGTGGCGGCTGCCTCTAGGGTCGCTCCTTCGACCACAAGCGGCACCGACCAGATCATCTTCTCCGGGCTGACCCCTTTCCAGAGGTCGATGGCCCAATCGATCGAGCTGTCAAAAGCCGACCAGCTGCTTTGATTGAAATAAAATAAGAGATTGTCGACCTTCTTGCCCAACCAGGACTCAAATGTCGCAAGATCAGCCGGATCATTGCCAACATAGGCTCCTATCGTGCCCATCCCTGCCCCATGCTATTGTTTGTTATGAATCGGATTTTACTATATCTTTTGTCTTAGCGGCAACCCACCGTTTCTGCTATCAGCTGGAAGCAATAAGCCATGGGATCGGCCGGCTAGCCTAGGCTCATGGTCGTCCACCGAAAGGCGATCCTGGCAGCCCGGCGTCATGAGACGGATGCCAGGCCGATGAATGCCGCAGCCGTCGGTCCAGTGGGCCTGTGTGGGGAGCGCTGGCGCTATCAGGACACCCGACTCTCAACCCGAGGGCGAAACCTCCGTTGGCGAAGGGGTTGGACGACTCGGCTGCTGGGCCGGCGTATCAGGCCGCGGAGGCAAAGGTCGAGATCATGTGTGTGCGGGTCCATGCGTGTGCGGGTCATGGGCGCTGCATGGCTCGCGCCGGTCCGACGGTTTGGAAACGGATCAGAGGCCTCAGCTTGGAATGTCGGAGGAGGGCTTCGGCGAGAGCCGCTCGCCGGTCTCTTGCGTTCAGTGGAGGCGCTGGACCGCTACGAACGGCGTGCCACAGCGCAGCGCAACCAGGCCCTGCAGGAGCTTGCAAACTTGCTGCCAGGATCGAACGTCACTGTCGCTGTTGGAGTGGCACTCTAGCATCCCCTTCGCAGCGAGATCTGACACCAGTCCTCTGTCTCGCCGATCCGGATGCCTTCCACGCGCGTGGTGGCGCAGCAGCTGGGGTCAGATGCTGCCGCTAAGAGGAGTCCGGCACTCTTCCTCTAGGAGCGTTGCACGTGATGATCGATCATCGTGGCGACAGCAAGTCCAGCCACGGCGGCTGAGGCCTTTAAAGCACCATCGTGGATGAGCCCGTGACGACCCGGAAATAAATGTTGAGCGAACTCCAGACCTCCCGCTAATCCAACGACGAGCAAACACAACCGAATGCGCTGCCGTGGGTAAGCGAGTCCGAACACGCCGCCCAGCATCGCGAAGGCAACAAAGCGTTCAAGATCAGCAGGATACCCTGTCACCGGACGCGCCTCGATGGGTGACAGAGTAAAGGCTGAAATCAGCACAACACTCAACCAAGCCGGCCATCTGAAAAATTTATGCAACCGCATGGTTCCTGGCCTGTTTCTGCACCCATTAGAACAGGCTGAAGTTCGCTGATGTGCCACAGAGTCTCGCTTCCTGGAAGGAACCCGGCTACGAGGCAGAGGCGGGCTCGCCGGGATTGCCGATGCGCTGCTGGGCGCCGAGCTGCATATAGGCATGCCCCCAGCCCCAGTGAATAGGCATGCTCCCGTGAGCGCTGCTATCCGCCCGGCAGACAAACCTCATGACGAATTCCGCCGATCTTCAACGCCGATGGTCGCTGTGTGGACCTCTTAACTGACGTTACGAGAGGTCAGGTACCTGCAACCCACATTCAGCGCTCAAAGTCGGGACACCAGTCTGGTGAGATGCTCGGGCCTCATGAATGTCGGGCTAGACTTTGCTGCATAGCAACATCATGTTGCCTTCGCATCACACTAGCCTAATCGCAGTGGTGGACTGGTGACGCTCCCAGGTCTGTGGCAAGTCCGAATGAATAAAATTGTTGGGGCAGAACATGAATCAAAGAGTCGTCCAGGTACTTGGACGCGAACAACATCAGCCGTTTCGAAGACCGGCCTGCAATACGCCTTGTCGTGCGGCCGTTCGGTCGTGCGGCAGGCTCCTGATACCAGTTTAGGTTTCGTGCGGGACAGCTTCGGAGCCAGTCGCAGTGTTAGCGTGGAGGTCTTGCGACGGCGGGGAGGTCAGCGAGGTCATCACAGGCCCTCGCGCTCCTGAGGTGGCGCATCCTCCCGCTCGAAGTCCGGGAGTTCGCATAACAGCTCAAAGGCGCGGGCAAGGTCCTTTGGCTTCTCCCGTAGCACGATCTCATCGCCGCGGCGGAAGATCTCGACCTCGTCCGTGCTGAAGCGGAATTGCTTCGGCAGCCGGACGGCCTGGCTGTTGCCGGACTGGAAGACCTTGGCGGTCGCCATTGCCATCTCCATAGATACGCGGAGGTATATACATCGATAGCCTTTGGGGCTCAAGGTCAGCCTGGGGTTTGATCCCAATTCTGGTGCCAAGGTGGTCGGCGCCTCCGCCGCCGTTCTCGGGGATGAACTCGACTAGGCTGCAAGCGCAAGGGCAATGAACGGCGAGATCAAGCGTAGAGCTGACGTGATCGGCATCTTCCCGAACGACCGCTCTGTCGTCCGGCTCGTGGGTGCGCTGATGCTGGAGCAGAACGACGAGTGGGCGGTCTCGCGCCGCTACATGAGCC
>JAESFH010000331.1_pt1 | contig 14132 bp, 10 predicted proteins | sample 9269381 | NCBI WGS metagenome assembly JAESFH01 (sample SAMN14504062, study PRJNA617094) | algae metagenome | isolation source: Aphanothece sp. CMT-3BRIN-NPC111 and co-occurring heterotrophs from well... | place: USA: Clark Mountains Wilderness, California | collected 2010-04-18
ACAACTATGCATTGGCTGAACGCAAGGATTGGTACAAGTCGCGCTCATGTCGAGTTAACGCTTGCTCTCTCCGATCCGAGTACATCATCCCCGCCGATGCCCTGCGTCCAACGTATTACACCCAAGCGGCTAACTTGACCAAGGCTAGGGTTGTAATCCCTGACCTTAAGGCTGTACACTCCCAAGTGGAGCAGCAGACATTGAAGCGCCTAGAGAAGGCTTTCGTGTCGATGTGGGAGCAAAACCACGGATTCCCCAGGTTTAAGAAGCCAGGGCGGATGCGGTCATTTGTGTTTCCTAAGCCATTGGCTAAGACGGTCAAGGGAAAGCACTTGAACCTCCCTAATATTGGGTTGGTTAAGTTCATCCAATCTAGGGATATCCCATCAGACGCAGCAATTAAACAGATCCAAATAGTTAAGAAGGCGAGCGGGTTCTATGCTCAACTTTCACTCTTTTGGACTGTTGACATGCCAGCGGTCGCACCGTCAGGGAACGCGATCGGGGTTGATGTCGGGTTAACAAGTTTTGTAGCTACCTCTGATGGGCTATGCGTCAAGCGTCCTAAGTTTTTTGTAGACCTCCAAGGCAAGCTTAAATTGCTGCAACAGAGAGTCAACCGAAAACAATTAGGATCGCAAAACTGGCGCAAGGCACAAGCGAAGGTGTCAAAACTGCATGAACACATTGCAAACACTCGGAAGGAATTCCACTGGCAGATCGCCCATCAACTTTGTAACCAAGCCCAGACGATATTTATTGAAGATCTGAACTTGATCGGGTTATCCAGGGCGATGTTGGGTAAGCACTGCTTAGATGCAGGATGGGGTCAATTCTTCCAGATCCTTGAGCAATGCTGTTTTAAGCGTGGTGTCTATTTCCAGAAAGTGGACGCCAAGAAAACCAGTCAGATATGCCCCAACTGTGGCACTGAGACTGGCAAAAAGGAATTAGCGGTAAGGGTGCATCAATGCCCCCATTGTGGCGACACAACGGACAGGGATGTAGCAGCCGCCCAAGTAGTTCTTCAAAGAGGACTTGCAGCCGTGGGATACACGGTCAAGATGCTTGCTGAGGGTAAATTCATTGGAATCCCGTTGAAGCAAGAATCCCCTAGCCTTTAGGCAGGGGAGTGTCAACACCAATTCTCTCGCAGCAGTTGGAAGTGGCTACCCAGTCGGGACTAGAGCAAGGACAGCGCCGAGTTGTGGAAAACCTACTCAGATTCCGCTTTGGTGCATTAGATAAGGAACTATCGGCAATAATTTCGCCCGTGTTGTCATTGCCGCTAGAGGAATTTACGCCGTTACTGCTGCAATTATCTCGTGAGGAATTATTAGCGAGGTTTGGAGGGAGCAATTAGAGGTGCGATCGCACTTTCCTAATATAGCAGTGGTAAATAATTCATAATTTCATACTCTCCGGCTGTCGCTGTCCCACCGTGCCTACGGCAAGGCTACACAGGGATGCTATTATATTGCACATATAAGTTAAAATTGCTATATAATATAAGATCGTGTCAACTTTGCATATCATAAATCTGGAAGTTTCCTATGTCCCGTATATGTCAATTAACAGGCAAAAAGGCGAACAATGCCTTTGCGATTTCTCACTCCCACCGTCGTACTAAAAAGCTGCAAGAGGCAAATTTACAGTGGAAGCGAGTTTGGTGGGCTGAGGGCAACCGTTGGGTGAGACTGCGCCTGTCCACCAAGGCTATTAAAACTTTAGAGCATAAGGGACTTGCGGCAATGGCAAAGGCAGCGGGGATTAATTTAAACCGCATGTAGACATGGTTCGGAAGTTTTTACGCCCCCCATATATAGTGGGGGGGCGAGTTATGAGAAGATTTACTAGTTATGTAAAGTTTTGTAAAAACTAGTTATTTTAGCTGTTGCGACTGGGCAAGCTTAAGGTATAAACACAGATTCTAGGCAAGTGGGGGAAGTGCGCGATCGCACCCTGCTAGCTTTTAACTTAACTGCTTCTCTAATGTGATCGCGATCGCAACCAGAAATGTTTTGGCATCACAATCAAAACATTTGCGCTGATCTATAAGAACTAATAAAGGCTAAGTATCTGCTTTGCTGCACGCAGAGGTTTCCAGCATGAATCAGAAGTTGAAAATTGCCCTCATCCGTCGCTCTAGCGAACAAGGGTTTGCCATGCCTGTTGCTCTAGGCATGGGTTTAGTTATGCTCCTTGTGGGAGCGACAATGATTGTTAGATCTCAGAGCGAGAGTGCAACAGGCTCCGCTCAGAAAAATACGTCGCTGGGATTAAGTGCAGCTGAAGCTGGTGTTACTAAGGTGCAATCTTTTTTAACGGCAAACCGATTTCTTGCCGTTAAAAGTTATCCCTGGACATCATCTCTGGTTGATGCTTCTGGAGTCCAGTGTACATCAGCTTCTGGCAGTGTATATAATGAAGCATTAGCTTTTAATAGCTGGCAAAGTATTAATAATGGTACTCAACAGTTTAAAGTTAGCAGCTATAGTTATCAAGTTACTGATAGCGCTAGCAATGAAGGTATAGGAACGCTAGTTGTAGAAGGCAAATCGTTTCAAGGCACAAGTGCCACCTCTACTTCTCGTCTACAGGTAAAAATTCCTGTCCAGCGTAAAATTGTCCCTTCAGTGGCACCACCAGGCTCGTGGGCAAATAGCTTTGATCTAGGTGGAAATGACTTTGTTGTTCAAAGTGTTATTGATTCTGGCTGCACAAGTAGCATCAGTACATCTCAACAAACTAGCAACTTTTCTAACCCAGCAGGGGGGGGGGTAACTGTTGTCAGAGATTCTTCTTACCAGCTCGGATCGCCGCTACCAGTTCCATCTCAATGCCCAGCAGCAGCCAGCTTTACCAATGCCAATAAACCCTGTGCCATATATGTTACAGGTCCAGTAACTGGGTCATCAAGTCCTGGTACTATATTCCCAAGTACTACAGATATAACTAATTATCCTGCTGGCACGGGCACCAAAGGGGAATACATTTACTATATTTCTAATGGTGGTGGTCTCAATTCAATAAATTTGAGTGGCGGCAATGGCATAGTCACGATTCGCCCCGATAAAAAAGTCAGTTTTTACCTACAAGGCAACCTGGATATGTCTGGCTCTAGCCGACTTGGGCATGACTGTTTTGATTCAGTTGCTTCACCAGACGGATTGCCTAATAACAATGATGGGGATGCGATCACCAACTACGGTAGCGATGGCTATACCATACTAGATGAAGGCGACAGAGCATCGGTAGGTGGAGTTGAATGTAAGGCAACAGATTTTCAAATATATGGAGGAGCCGCAACCACTCAGGTTCTATTGGGAGGGAGTAACCTCTTAGATGCGTTCATCTATGCTCCTAATGCTAGCAACAGTGGCATCAATGGTAGTGCGATGATTAGAGGTTCAGTCTGGTTAAATGAATGGGATGCCTCCAGCTCAAATCAGATTGTGGTTGTGCAAACAGGTGACTGGGATAACTTACCCACCTCTATGTTCCCGCCAAATCTTGCCTCTATTGGTTCTTGGGAGCGGCAAGTCGTACCTTAAATGTTCAAATATAAACCACCACAGAGAGAACAGGGATTTACTTTAGTAGAAGTGTTGGTCGCTATTCTAATAGTGACAACGTTTGTTACTGTCACAATGCAAGCGCTAGTGATTGCGGCTATTTTCAAAGTTCGTGGTCAAGAATACGCCGCCGCAACAAGTTGGATACAAGATAGCTTAGAGCCTGTGAAGCTTCAAGCCGCCAAATTACGGCTCGCTAAACTTACGGCGGCTATGGCAACTACAAATACCGTGCTTTCTGTGACTTCAGTTGATGGGTTTGCCGCCGGTGACGCGCTGATGGTAGGAACTGATTCTACCAGTAATATTATTCAGAGTGTTGACACGACGGCAAAAACCATAACTCTCACCGCTGCCCTAGGCACCGCCCAGACAGTAGGTGCTGTGGTGGTACCGACGACCAAATATACCACGTTGACTCTTGCCGCCGCCGCTAGTACTCCTACGCTTGTTGTGAAGTCAGTTAGCGATTTTGTAACTGGTGACCAGCTAAAGATTGGTACTGAAACCTCGCTAAAGGGAATTACAGCTATTGTTCCTCTAACAAAAACTATTACATTAAATGCCGGCCTAGCTCAAGCACACGCAGCAGGTGATACGGTAGTAGCGATACCCACATATTGTAATGCCTCTGCTAGCACTTCTGGGTTTGCTTATGCTTTACAGCAATTACTACCAGCTAAAGTTAGTGGCTCTTCATCAGTAGCAGTAACAATTAATGGCACTAGCATGAACTTTGATTTAATAGCTGATAAATTAGGTAGTAGTACTACTAGTAATATTAAAAGTGGTAAAAATTACAGAGTTTTGCGAAATACCGCGATTACCGCTACTGCTCCTTACAATGTTTTAGAAATAAATTATGCAGTTGTACCGGAGACTAGTACCACGCCTATAGCCGTTTTGCAAACCCAGGTGATCCCAGATGCTGCTTTTTATTGCCCACAGTAAAAGTAGGTTTTTTTTTAGTTTAGAACCAAGCAAGAATATTAAAGGTTTTACGCTAATTGAAGCCTTAATTATAGTTGCTATAGTCGGCATTTTGTCTGCGATCGCAGCTCCTAGTTTTCTGAGTATGTATAACAGAAGCCAGACAAACAGTGCTTTGAATCAAACACGAGGAGCCTTACAAGAAGCCCAAAGACAAGCGATTCGTTATAGTAAAAATTGTACAGTAGCTTTGACGACTGGAAGTACCGCAAAGTTGAGTAGCAACTGCTTTGAGTCAGCAGATCAATTTATCAAAGCGAGTGCAAGTGCAGCCAGTTCATCTACCAGTATTACTGTTACTTCATTGTCTGCTGCCATTCCTAGTGGAACTACGCTGGTATTTTCTGGGGGTGGTGTTGCTACATTGACAGCTAACGCAGCTAAAGCAGCTACTTCTCTGTCTGTATCTGCAACATCAACCGCGATTGCCAGCGGAGAAATGGCAAGACTCGTAGCTCTACCAAGTAAAGTAACGATGGCAACTAACATAACTAATACTAGAGTTATCTTTGATTTTCTGGGAACAGTAAGCCTTGGTACTACTGGAACAATTGTCTTTCTTCCTACCGACGGAGGTGCTCAAAAGAAATGTTTAGTGGTATCTAGTCCTTTAGGACTGATTAGAACAGGTGATTACAGTGGAGCTACTGCTACTGCTACTGATGTAACTAATGGTACTTGTACAACAAGTCGATGAAAAACTATTTTAAGGGATTGAAAAGTCTTAATTCCTCGGCTGGCTTTACATTGATAGAGCTACTAGTAGCCATGTCGATTGTGTCAGTAGTTTTGACTCTTGCTGGTTATGGCTTAGTTGCAATTATGACAAAAAATGAGACAGCCGACACTGAAACCACAAATAGAGTCAACATCAACCGTGCCCTTGACTTTATTAGTGATGAAGTGAAAATGGCAAGTAGCGCTATTGATAGTAGTGGTACAGCGCCTACTTGGAGTTGGACAGCTAGTAGCGGCTTGGGTTCAGGAGTTAACGCTACTGAAAAGTTATACCTACAGATACCTTTAAGCGTAGTAAGTATGACAGCTTCAACTGATTTAATTAATATTCCAAATCATAACTTCTCAAGTGGTAATGCCGTGATGTTTACAGGGGCTACGACCATTGCGGGAGGTCTATCAACTAATACAGTTTACTATGTTGTTACTGATGGAACTACAAATGCAAGCAATTTTAAAGTAGCAAGCTCATTAGCCAACGCAGCAAGTAACACTGCTATTGATCTGACAAGTAACAGTTCTGGCAGTGTGATAGCAAACCGGCTCCTTATTTACTATATTCGCGACAATTCAACTACATGGTTGGGAGCCAAAACTGTCAACCGTTCTGCTGGTCCTTGTTCAACTAGTTCTAATTGCCCTGTGCTTGTCGATTCCATTGCCAACAATGGATTTACAGCTACTGTAACTAATTTGCGACAAGTAAGCTTGACGTTAACTGGTCAGCTTGATGACAAGACTCCATCTCCAACACTTCTGAGTCCACCGGTGAGTACTACAGCCTTTGCCAGAACTAATTTCTAGCGATTAGCAAAAGAATTGATACTTATATCCACAATACTGACTTTACTTGTGGGGATGTTAATCCTCAACGGTTCGAGATGCGATCGCCCCAGCCGTCTTCTCCTGTTCCTGCTTCAAAACCAATGCTACTTATATAGGATAGCGATCGCCAGAAATCTCATTCACAGCAGATTGCCAGTTGGTGAAGATACGTAGGGGCAGTGCCCCTACTATTCCCCCTAGTTTATAATCATCCAGCGTGCGATCGCATCGCCGCCTTTGTCTTCTCCCTATCCAGCTTCAAAACCAGCACTCCCACCCGGTAATGACTATGGCGTTGGGGCGTGAAATTACAAACCGTGACCACAAACTCATCCGTATCTTTGGCACGGCGGATGAACACTACCACACTATGGCGGTTGTCACTACAGTCAATCCACTCAAACCCTGCCTCAGCAAAATCTTGGGTATACAGCGCCGCTTCGCACACCCTTCCCTTGCTAAGCAAGTGTGTATACACATCTCGAAACAGCAGCCATAAAGCGGTTTGTTTGATCCCCCTAAATCAGGGTGAAAAAGGGGGACTTTGAAATGGGTTCCCCCCTTATTAAGGCTATCGTGTAGACACAAGTGGAGTCTGAGCTAGTTTCCATCCTGCTTCTCGGCGATGGCGGATCGAGATAAAGTCTTCCTTTAGATAGATGGAATAATGCTATACCATATATCCTCAAGGGGAAATTCACGGCAAATAGTGTTAAACACTACCATTGGACAGATGGATAGGTAAAAATATCTAGGCAATATCAAGGTGCTTTCTACAAAACAAGCGGTCTTTGCTCGCTGTTGTTAGGTTGCTCCTAAGTAGGATAGAAGTCTTAAATGATTCATACATTTATATCTCTCAAAGCCGTGGGGGACTACAGGGGTTAGGTTGAATTTCAAAACTGGGAGCGGGTTGCTATATGCAAAAACTTTTTGGTGTTTTTCACGTCTGGAAAGTGCAGACTTTCTTAGAAAAGAGCGGGATTAATTTAGGGATTGCCAACAAGCTTGTTCAAAATCAAGCCTATGATGTCAGGAAAATAGCAGAGACACTTCTTTATTTGTAGTGGCTCAATAACTTGATGGAATATAGCTTAATTATGGAAGATAAAATGACAAATTTACTGTTAGTTGATGACGATGAAATAGATGTAATGACCGTGCAACGGGCGTTTAAGAAAAACAACATCAAAAACAACCTTTTCGTTGCAAACAATGGCTTAGAGGCATTAGCGATGTTACGTGGTAACGGTAACCCGCCTGTCGTCCCCTCACAAAGAAGGCTGATATTACTCGACCTGAATATGCCTAAAATGGGTGGGATTGAGTTTCTGCGCGAATTGCGCTCTGATGCAGAACTGAGGGCAACACCAGTGATTGTACTAACAACGTCCAACGAGGACAAAGATAAGGTGGAAGCCTACAATCTGAATGTGGCTGGGTATATTGTTAAACCAGTAACTTTCACAAAATTCGTGGAAGCTGTAGCGACGCTCAATCAGTATTGGACACTTAGCGAAATGCCGTAGCTAGCTGTCAGCGTATAGAGGGAGGCGGAATCTAAAATCGATAATTAAAAATAAAATAGCACGCCTAACTTCTAACTCCTGTACAAACGCGAGTCCTGGTTCGCGACCAGCTAATTGCTATGGAAGATATTCTGAAAATACTGGTGGTGGAAGATGATGAAGTAGACCGCATGGCGGTACGTCGAGCGCTCAAGAGTGCTGGTGTGCAGATGCAATTGTCGGAGGTTGAAGACTGCGCTCGCGCGATCGCCGCTCTTGGGGAACAAAGCTTTGACTGTGTGTTCATCGACTATCGCCTACCCGACGGCGACGCCTTGGCATTAGTTAACAATGTGCGTCGCGCTGGCTTTAAAGTGCCCCTGGTAGTATTAACAGGGCAGGGAGACGAACAAATCGCTGTTGAGTTGATGAAAGCTGGGGCAGCAGATTATATTTCCAAAGGCAAACTCTCACCAGAAAGTCTCTCCCGCAGTCTACGCAACGCCGTTCGTGTTTATAGAGCGGAAATGCAGGCATATCTGGTAACAGAGCGACTGCGTGAAAGCGAAGAACGCTATCGTTTAGTTGTAGAGGGATCTAACGACGGTATTTGGGACTGGGATATCTCCGCTAATCAACTCTATTGGAACGAGCGTCTATTTGAAATTACAGGACTGTCCCCAGGTAAATTTACCCCCAGCTACGAAGACTTTTTGCAACTGCTGCATCCAGAAGATCGCCAAGGTGTCGTAGATGCAGTTACGAATCACTTAAAACATCAAATCCCATACAACGAGGAATTTCGGCTGCTGCATACCTCTGGAGAATACCGCTACTGTCTTGCTCGCGGCAAAGCCCAGCTGGATATCAATGGCAAGCCTTTACGTATGTCTGGGATAATTAGCGATATCACCGAACGTAAGCGCACGGAAGAATCGCAGCGTTTCTTAGCTGAAGCAAGTATTTTACTCTCAGCCTCTCTTGACTACCAAACGACGCTGGAAAATTTAGCTCAATTAGCAGTACCTCGCCTTGCTGACTGGTGTGCGATTGACGTAATTGAACCAGATAAATCTTACCGTCGCATTGCAGTTGCTCACGTCAACCCAGGTAAAGAAGAGTTGGTGTGGGAGTTGCAGCACCGCTACCCCGCTAAAGCAAATGGGAACTATGGCTATGGCAAAGTATTACGTACCGGGGAATCAGATGGTTGTTTTGATCTTTCTGACTCACTACTGCTTGATTTGGCTGAGGATGATGGACACCTAAAGCTACTACGGGAATTAAATATAAAGTCCTATATTTGTGTGCCGTTGCGGGTGTGGGAGCGAACCTTAGGCTCGATTTTGTTTGTCTCAGCCGAGTCTGGTCGCCGCTATACTGAGGCGGATTTGCGTCTAGCTGAGGATATGGCGCGTCGTGCGGCTTTGGCAGTAGAAAATGCCCGACTTTACCGGGAAGCGCAGGAGGCGAGTACAAACCTGCGCCAAGCCATTTTAATTTTGGGCGAACAGCAGCAACAGCTGCGAACGTTGCAACAGCTAACTAATTTACTAAACCAACGCCTAACCGATTTACCCGGTCTTTTACGGGTGATGGTTCAGGCTGTTTGTGATGCGATCGCCGGTGCCCAGTTTTGCTTCATCATACTCAACAACCCCCAATGCAACCGGCTGGTATTGAGCGTAACAGCGGGGATTGGCACTGAAAAATTGCGCCTGGAAGATGCCTTTGCTCCTGAAGGAGGGTTGCTCAGTCATGTATTTGCTACCGGCGAGGCACAGGCGATTCAAGCACCCTCCTACGACCTCACAAGTGAGTTACCCGCCTTAATTTACGCGGTGCCAATTGAGTCTGTGCAGGCGGGACGCTTGGGAGTTCTGGCTATCGGCAATTGGAAAGACGCCGATGCCTTTGATATGGAAGACAAGAATTTGCTGGCGGCGGTGGGCGAACAAGCGGCGATCGCCATTGACAATGCTCGACAGATTAACACTTTAGAAGAGCGAGAGGAACGTTTAGAACTTCAGAACGAAATTCTCGCCCAACAAAACCAAGAACTAGAAAACCAGCGGCAGCAAATTCAACTCCAGAATTTACAGCTAATGGAAGCGGCGCGGCTGAAATCTCATTTTCTCGCCACGATGTCCCACGAACTGCGGACACCCATGAATGCGATTATTGGCTTTTCCCAGCTGCTGTTGCGCCAACGCCAGAATAAACTCATGCCGCAGCAGGTAGATATGATGGAGCGCATTCTCAACAATGGCAGACACTTGCTAACGCTGATTAATGAGATTCTTGACCTCTCCAAAATAGAGGCGGGTCGCATGGAACTGCAACTAGAAGAATTGAACCTGCTTCATCTAGTCAAAGCCACCACCGAGGAACTGCGATCGCTATCTCAAGAAAAGCATCTGAAATTGCACATTCGCTCAGATTTGTCAAATCCCTGCATTATCAACGACAGATCCCGCCTGCGGCAGATTTTGGTAAATCTCCTTTCCAACGCCATCAAGTTCACCGAGACTGGCAGCGTGCAGATAGAAGTAAAAGAAATAACTACCGATTTGGTGTCGATTATAGTTAAAGATACGGGAATTGGTATTGCCGAGAATGACCTCAAGCATATTTTTGAAGAATTCCGACAACTAGATCAAAGCCTAAAGCGCAAATATGAAGGTACAGGTTTGGGGTTAGCAATTGTCAATTCCTTAGTACAATTAATGCAAGGTAAGATTAGTGTAGAGTCCACCTTGGGTGAGGGTTCTACCTTCTGCGTAGAGTTGCCCCGTAAAATCGAAGTAGTTTAATTGCCAAAAAGATCGCCTTCAGTCCCTACTATAATATCCCATCCCCAAAATCCTTATTTCGTGAAAAACATCTGCGTTTATCTGTGTTTATCTGCCTTCATCTGCGGTAAAAACAATCTAAAACAGACTTGACGATAAATTCGCAAGTAGATTTTATCCTTTCTCTAACTATAATATCTGCTGCCTTGATAATTTAAGCGCTTTCCAGTATATGAGTAACCAAAATATTACCCCGGAATTCAAATCGTTATTAAAATACATTAAAGAAAATCGCGGTTTTGATTTTAGCAACTACAAACCTTCAACCTTAATCCGCCGGATTCAGAAACGAATCCAAGCCATCGGAATTAATAACTATAGCGATTATATCGACTACCTAGAAGTACACCCGGATGAATTCGGTCATCTGTTCAACACAATTTTGATCAATGTGACGGCCTTCTTCCGCGATCGCGCCGCTTGGGATTATATCGCCGCCGAAATCGTTCCCCAGATATTAGCCAACAAAAGACAAGGCGAACCGATCCGCATTTGGAGTGCTGGATGTGCTTCTGGGCAGGAAACTTACACCCTGGCTATGGTGCTAGCTGAGGCTGTCGGCTTTGAGATATTCAAACAGCGGGTAAAAATCTTCGCCACAGATATGGACGAGGAAGCCCTCAGCCAAGCGCGTCAGGCGTGCTACACCCAACAGGAAGTTGCGGATATCCCCCCCCAACTGCTGGAAAAATACTTCGAGTTGCAGGGAACGCACTACGTCTTTAACAAAGAGCTGCGCCGCTCGATCATTTTTGGTCGTCACAACCTGATTAAAGATGCACCCATCGCCCGCATTGACCTGCTCGTCTGCCGCAACACCATCATGTATTTCGATAGCGAAGGTCAGACGATAATTATCAACCGTTTTCACTTCGCGCTCAATGATGGCGGTTTTCTATTTTTAGGCAAAGCAGAAATGTTGTTCAGCCGCAACAATAAATTCATGCCTGTAGACTTGAAACAGCGCGTCTTCAGCAAGGTACCGAACTCAGACGATAGGCGCGATCGCCTATCAATGATGCCTGAGCCGGAAAACGAGCAGGAACCAAGCGAAATGGTCAGCCAAACACGCCTTAGTCAAGCTGCCTTCAACATCGACCCGGTTGCACAGGTGGTAGTGGATGTCAATGGTTGTCTGACCCTAGCCAACGAAAGCGCCTGCACCATGTTTGGTCTCAAGCACGAGGACTTAGGCCGCCCCTGGCAAGACCTAGAACTTTCTTATCGATATATAGAACTGCGATCGCCCATTGAGCAAGCCTACCAGCTGCGCCGCAAAATTATCCTGCCCGAAGTGGTGGGCCCCCCCCTTTCTGGCGAGGCCAGATATCTAGAAATACAGGTTATCCCCCTAGAAGATACCAACAACAACATCCTGGGCATAAAAATCATCTTCGCGGATGTAACTGCTTTTAAAAAACTGCAAGAAGAGCTTTACCAATTCAAAGAGGAGTTGGAAGCCGCATATGAGGAACTCCAGTCCAGTAACGAAGAACTAGAAACCACTAACGAGGAACTCCAATCCAGTAACGAAGAACTGGAAACCACCAATGAAGAACTCCAGTCCAGTAACGAAGAACTGGAAACCACCAATGAGGAACTGCAATCTACTAATGAGGAACTCCAGTCTCTCAACGAAGAACTGCACGAACGCAGCAGTCAACTTACCCAAGTAAACCTTTATTTGGAATCCATCCTCACTAGCTTGCGCCTCGGCGTGGTGGTCGTGGATAAAGAATTGCAAGTTCATATCTGGAACTATAAAGCCGAAGATTTGTGGGGGTTGCGGTTCGATGAAGTCCGAGGAAGGCACTTTATAAACCTGGATATTGGTCTGCCAGTGGAGCAACTCAGACAGCCCCTGCGAGCTTGCCTTACCAAAGATGTCACCTTTGAGGAAATTACGCTAGATACAATTAATCGCCGTGGTAGATCTATCCAGTGCAAAGTTACCTGTACGCCGCTCAAGAGCCAGGGAACAGGTATTGAGGGAGTAGTATTGTTGATGGAAGAACTCCCCTAGGTAGAGGTTATGGTATAAATCAAGAGTTAGTCTTCTAGGTAGAAGGACTGGTGAGGAAGGCTTGTTGTGAATGGAAAGAAATTTGCCCAGCAAATAGAAACTGTGCGCCAGCGTGCCACCTTGCTATACCAACAGGCCGAGGAAGTGCCTTTGCAGCAAAAAGAGCTGCTCCCCGTAGCTGTGGAAGAGCTGCGTACTGCCTTAGAAGAACTGCAAGTAGCCGAGGAAGAACTGCGCCAGCAGAATGAAGAGTTAGTAGCTACTCGTCATCAGGTAGAAGTAGAACGCCAACGCTACCAGGATTTGTTTGAGTTCGCCCCGGATGCTTACTTAGTGACTGATGGGGGCGGAATCATTAGAGAGGCGAATGTTGCCGCTACGACCATCCTTAACCTTTCCTATAAGTATCTGTTGGGTAAACCGCTGAGTAGTTTTGTCCCAGAGGCAGAACGTCGGCAATTTCGCGATCAACTGCTGCAAATGCACCAATTTAATCTAGTGCAGGATTGGGAATTGCATTTGCAGCCGCGTCAGCGTGCGCCTTTTGAGGCCGCCTTAACTGTAGCTGTCGTCCACAACCAGAAAAGGGAAATAGTCGCCCTGCGCTGGCTGCTGCGGGATATTACCGCCCGCAAACAAGCGGAGGAACAACTTCGCAATATGCAGCTTCAGAATCTGCAACTGCTAGAAGAAGCACGGCTGAAGTCGCAGTTTTTGCGGGTCATGTCTCATGAACTGCGTACACCTATGAATGCAATCATGGGTTTTTCTCAATTGCTGCTGCGCCAACTTCAGCATCAGCTAAAGCCGCAGCAAGCTAGCATGATCGATCGCATTCTCAACAATAGTAAAAACTTGCTAGCGCTGATCGACGATATTCTTGACTTCTCCAGGATTGAGGCTGGCCGCTTAGAACTTAAGCTGGAAGTAGTAGACTTAGCTGAGCTAGTGAGTGCGATCGTTGAAGAACTGCGCTGTCTAGCTGAACAGAAGCATTTGGCACTAAATGTGAGCCTAGACCTCTCGAACCCCAAAATTTGCGGTGATAAAACTCGGCTGCGGCAAATTTTGGTCAATCTCCTTTCTAATGCTATTAAGTTTACAGATAGTGGCAGCGTGCGGGTAGATGTGTCGGAAGCGTCCCCAGAGAAAATTGCGATCGCAGTTAAAGACACCGGAATCGGTATTGCTGAGACTGAGATGAAACACATTTTTAAGGAATTCCGGCAAGTAAATCAGACGATTGCGCGTCAACACGGCGGTACTGGTTTGGGACTGGCGATTGTAGATTCTTTAGTTAGCCTCATGAAGGGGCAAATTAGCGTCAGCAGCCAGGTTGGTCAAGGTTCAACCTTTCGGGTAGAGTTGCCTCGCCATCCCGGCCCTGAGTGTCGCCTTTAACGCCGAGGTTGGCTAGTCGTCTTGACGTTCCGCCGGAACGTCTGTAAAAAGCATTGCACTTACGCAGAGATCCCCCCCAACCCCCCTTAAAAAGCAGGGCTAATTCATTGTAAGAGGAGAAAAATCTGCTCAAGGTTATGAGCAATCATCCGAACCGCCTGGGTGATGGAGGAATAACCCTTGTGGCGCAATAGAGCGATCACTAAACTACGGATAATAG
>JAESFH010000332.1_pt1 | contig 14107 bp, 16 predicted proteins | sample 9269381 | NCBI WGS metagenome assembly JAESFH01 (sample SAMN14504062, study PRJNA617094) | algae metagenome | isolation source: Aphanothece sp. CMT-3BRIN-NPC111 and co-occurring heterotrophs from well... | place: USA: Clark Mountains Wilderness, California | collected 2010-04-18
TGGGCGGCTATCACACCGACGTCACGGAAGCCGAGCTTCAGGACGCACCGACCTTGCCGCACGATTCCGACCAGAAGCGCGAGGCGGAATTCAGACGCTACTGGAAGACGCGCTATTATTGGGAGTGAATGCGCCGGGAATGACGGAGCCGGGGCGGATTTCGGGCTGGGAGCCTGGATGTCCGCAGGCCAATTGGGGTCTGGCCCCGACAGTCCCGCATCAGGATCGGGAGCGTGCTGCGAGCCAGGCGGATGATCGCCAACCCGCTCCGGAGGGACGGTCAGGTACGGGATGTGCTGGCCCTGCGGCAACGTGAACGGCTGCGGTGGGCACACCCTGTGATGGCCAAGGCTGCGGCTGCGTGCCCCTGCGAGCCGTGTCCCTGGACACCAGCATCTCCTGGCCTGAACCGCGGCAGCGCTCGGGGAGGTGGCCATGGCATTCATCATGTTCCAGTACGATCGTCCGACCGACACCCGGCACTGGGCCGAGTACAACAGGCAGGTCAGGGACTGGATCACCGAGCTCCTCGTCATTCCGGGAGCCGTGTCCTTCATGGCCTACCGCACGGCGGACGGCGCGAGTCCGAACACGATGACCATGCTGGAATTCCGTTCCCTCGACGAGGCCCGCCACGCCATGGCGTCCGAGACGTTGAAGACCATTCTCCAGAGCCTGCGGGCGGTCGGGGCCTACCCCACTGTTCTCCTTCTGGAGCGTTCGCCCTTCACTCCCGAGCCGATCCGCGTCTGAGCGGTCCGGATGCTCCCGGGATCGCTGAGGCGATGCTCCGGTGAGCCTTCTCCGCTCGTCCTCAGATCGCAGGGTGATGCTCGGGCTTGCTGCCGAACGATCGGGAAGGGATGCCCCGGAACAGCGACACGTGCATGTGCCGGCCGATCCACTCCTCGCCTACGGCCCCACGCCCCAGCACCACCGTTGCTCGTCCGGGCCGGTCATAGGGGACGCCATCCTCCGAATAGCCGGTGGAGTCGAACACCGCCATGCCGGCTGCCATCAGGCGATCCTGCGAGAGGAGCGTGCGCAGGTCATCCAACCGCCAGCGGAACTGATCGATGCGCCCCCAGACGGTGCGCCATTGCTCTTCCTCGTTCGCTTCGCGGCCGATCGTGAAGGGGTTGAAGCTGCCGAACGTGATCAGGTCCTCGGCGAAAAGCGGTCGGGCACCGGCGAAGTCCACGGTTTGCACGTGAAACTGGAGACGCTGGAACCAGCGGCGGACCAGGGCAACATCATCTTCCGGCGCGCTCATGCTCCCCTCCCAGGGCTGGTGAGCATTCATCTTGTGCCTTCCGGGTCAGGATCAAGCGGCCGCCGGCCATGGGGCGGTGGGAACATGGCGGGACGCGGCGTCCAATAGGCGAGGAGCCGTCGAACGTCGCTCCCTCACGGCAGCCCCGATGTGATAATCTCGTGTGGTGCCGGAGGAGCCGCGATGCACGCGTGCGCAACACGGACGGATGCTCCCGTCATTGCCGCGAAGCAGGATGCGATCCAGCATCGGCGGGTCGCCCGCTTCGGTCCGGGTGAGAGCGTCACGGGCGTACGGCCATGACCCCAATCATGCCGCGACCTCGCAGCGAGGTCCCTGACGGGCAGGGCTTCGTCACCGGCCCGGTTCTGCCGAGCGGGAGGGACGGCCTTGAAAGTGGCCGCGTCGCGCGGGAGCATCATCGGGCATGACGGTGGTCGTCATGTCGGGCTTTTCGGGCTCGCTCGCCGGGCCTGTGCCGGCGGGGCCGAGGTTCATCGTCAGCCCCGACCCGCCGGGTCATCCGATGCCGGCTCAGCGCCGGATCGCCGGGTGGGCCGATTGGAGCCCGGGCAGAAGGTCACTGACGAGGCAGAGCCGTTCGGCTCGGGCGGATGGGAGGCCCACATGACGAGAGACGAATTAGCCGACAAGCTTCATCATCTCGATCCGGGCGCAAGTTTGACCATCGACGAGGCCGCGCTCGCGCAGGCCTTCGCCACGGATACTTTGGACCAGAAAGCCATCGAAGCGATCGAGGCGTTCTCCCTGGAACACCGCTGCACGTTCCTGCATGATCCCATGCACCGGCACCCCCCGACCTTCGACAAGGACGACGTCTTCTGACACGTCCGGCCGGGTGCGATCGCAGACATCGCAGCGGACCCCATCGGCCGGATCCGCCACCGTGCTCGTTCTGCAAAGCGGTTCCGCATCTGTGCGGATCCGCTTGCGATTGGGCTGAGCCACCGGGCCGGAGCCGCTTCGAGCTGCGGCGAGCCAGCTCCCCTCTTTCTTGTCGGCGCGTCTTCACGCGGGCCGGATTCCTCTCCCGCGAAACCGCTCCGGCCGTCGCGCAGACCCCGCGTCAGGCCAGCTCCGACAGCAGGGTGCGGTTCCGGGTGAACGCCTCATTCATATAGCGGAAGGCAAGCTGCAGCTCATTCCGCGGGATGTCGGCGAACTTGTACGGGCAGGCGGGCAGAAGGTCGTCGGTGTGGAACACGTCCTTGCCGCCGAAGTAGTGCTTGAACAGGTTGGCGTTGCTCTCCGCATAATGGGCGTGGATGGCGCGCTGATCGTCAGGCGAGAGATAGTTCGGAACCTTTCCCAGCCAATCCGGAAAACCATCCCTGGTGGCCAGGCGCAGCACCGCCTGCCGCATGGCCATGGAGATCGCCGAGTTCACGTTTCTGGCGAATACGTCCCGGCCCGCCTTCCTGGCATAATGAACGGCGCAATGTTTGGAGAACTCGACCGCCTTCCAGCCGTACGACTCGTTTCTCTCCTTTCCATGCCAGGGCCAGGAGCGCACCGAGACGCCCAGGAAGGAAAGAAAATCCTCCACCACATCTCCTTGAGGAAACAGCTTCCGATCATACAGGCGGGCCGTCACGTTCTCCCGTCCGAACCGTCCGGCATAGGCCTCCAGGCACTCGAAATAGTACATGCCCTCGATGATGCCCTGGCTGACGAAGCCCTTGGCGCCCCATAACTCATGCTCGGGCCTGACGCGCATGAATTTGGCTTCTTGCGCATAGAGCGAGCTCCACAGCCGGTCCTGCGGGCGCACGTACATCACCGTGTGAATGTTGTGCGTGATCGAGGTCAGCTCATCGAGCATCCGCTGCAGCGGAGCCGCCCTCAAAGGCCAGAAATGCTCCGAGCTCAGCACGACAGTGGCGTTCGGCCGTTTGGCGAAGGCGCGCTGGAGGATGTCGATGCAGTCCCGCACCCCGGCCGTGTCGTCGTCCCAGACGGCTTTCCGCAGGAAGGTATGGCTGCGTGTATCGCCCTGGAATCTCGGATAGAGGATCCCCCGCGACCGGAAAGACCTTTCGTTCTGTCGCATGAAGGCCTGAATGGCCGTGCTTCCGGTCTTGTATGTGCCGATGTGAAGGATGATCTTCCGCATTCCGCTCTCGACATCGTTCGTGCCGCGCCTTCTGTTCCAGAGGTCTCGGAAAGACAACACCAATCCCCTCGGGGCCGCGCAGGGATGCCTGCCGGTTGCTATTTCGGCCTACACAAAGATCACAGGGACGGCGCCGTTCCGGGTCCGCGCTCCTGCGGGCTTCTCCACCCTTTCCCCCGCCCTCGAGCGAACGGACGATCGAGCACCGGCCTTGATCCGACCCTGGTCGGCGCGCCGCATTGCCCACGAATCGGGCTCACGGCCCGCAGCCTGCATGTCCAGGTAAGCCCGCACAACACTCCATCAGGAGACGATGAGGCCTGGACAGCAAAAAGCCGCCCGCAGGCGGCTTTTGCAGTTCGTCCCTGATCCGGGAAGAATGGAGCGGGCGAAGGGATTCGAACCCTCGACCCCAACCTTGGCAAGGTTGTGCTCTACCCCTGAGCTACACCCGCGCTCCGTGGCGCTCGAAGCGCCGGCGAGGCGGCTCATGTGCCCCAAAACGGGCCGCTTGGCAAGAGGGTCAGTGCCGCTCTGTCCGCGATCCTTGCTGTCGCAGGGGAGGGCTCGCGCCTCTCGGTGTGCCTGCCGGCCGCCGGCCTGTGGCGCGGACGGTCAGGCGGCGCGTGCGGAGGCAAGTCCCGGGCCGTAGGTCCCGGGTCGCAGCGCAGCGCCGGGTCGTCCGGTCTGCACCGCCCCTGGCGGCCAGGCAGGGATGCGGCTAAAAGCCCGCCACGCACCCGACGTCCTTCCCCGAGATTGCTCCCCGACATCCTGGCTCCATGACCCCTCTCACGCAGCAACAGATTCTCGACCGCCTCCGCGACCTCGGCATCCTGGCCGACACGGTCGAGCACCATGCCGTGTTCACCGTCGCCGAATCGCGCTCCGTGAAGGCCGGAATTCCGGGCGCCCACACCAAGAACCTGTTCCTGAAGGACAAGAAGGGGCGGCTCTTCCTGATCACCGCGCAGGACGAGACCCGCATCGACCTGAAGCGCACCCACGAGGCGCTCGGGGCCTCCGGCCGGCTCTCCTTCGGCTCGGCCGAGCAGCTGCGCGAGACGCTCGGGGTCGAGCCCGGCTCGGTGACCCCCCTGGCTGTGGCCAACGACGCCGAGCGGCGCGTGACCATGATCCTCGACGCCAATCTGATGGCCCATGAGCGGATCAACGTGCACCCCCTCGTCAATACGGCGACCACGGGCCTCGCCCGCGACGATCTCGTGCGGTTCCTGACCAGCACCGGCCACGCGCCTCGCATCGTGCGCCTGCCCGAGCCCGCCGAGGAGGTCGCGGACGGAGTTGCGGCCGAATAACCTCCGGTTCACCGGTCGTGGGCCACGAACCTCGTCCAGGCCAATTGCCAGGATGAGCCTGCAACACCATCTGAAAGCCCGACTGTTTTCTGACTTTGCCCGAGGATTTCCATGCTCGCTGAAACCCCCGCCCCCGGCGACCTGATCAAGGACACCACCACCGCTGGCTTCCGTCAGGACGTGCTCGCCGAATCGATGAAGCAGCCCGTGCTGGTCGATTTCTGGGCGCCCTGGTGCGGGCCGTGCAAGCAGCTCACCCCCGTGCTCGAAAAGGCCGTGAAGGCCGCGGGCGGCAAGGTGAAGCTCGTGAAGATGAACATCGACGAGCACCCTCAGATCGCAGGCCAGCTCGGCGTCCAGTCGATTCCGGCCGTCTTCGCCTTCCAGAAGGGCCAGCCGGTCGACGGGTTCATGGGGGCTCTGACCGAGAGCCAGGTCAAGGGCTTCATCGAGCGCCTGATCGGCCCACTCGGCCCCAGCGCCGCCGAGGACCTGCTCGCCGAGGCGGATGAACTCGCCCGCGAGGGCGACATGGCCGGCGCCGCGGAGCTTTACGCCGCCGTGCTGTCGCAGGACCCGGAGAACACGGCTGCGCTCGCGGCTCTCGTGAAGCTCCATGTGGAGCTCGGGGATCTCGAGGGCGCGAAGCGCTTTCTCGCCATGACGCCGGCCCAGAAGGCCAATGATCCCGCGATCGCGGGTGCCCGCGCGGCGGTCGAGCTGGCCGAGCAGGCCGCGGCGCTCGGGGATCTGGGCGATCTCCAGCGCAAGGTCGAGGCCGACCCGAAGGATCACCAGTCGCGGTTCGATCTGGCGCTCGCCCTCAACGCCCGCGGCCGTCGCGAGGACGCCATGAACCACCTCCTTGAAATCGTGCGGCGCGACCGCAATTGGAACGAGGACGGCGCACGCAAGCAGCTCGTCCAGTTCTTCGAGGCGTGGGGACCCACGGACGAGATGACGGTCGCGGGGCGGCGGAGGTTGTCCTCGATCCTGTTTGCGTAAGACGGCGCCGCGCCTCAGCGGGAGCCATGGATGAGCATGAATGCAGTTTACCGGGGCCCGGAGGATTGCCCTGGTCGCCTGCCCCTGTTTCCGCTGCCCGGCGCCCTGCTCCTGCCCCGCGGCCAGATGCCGCTCAACATCTTCGAGCCGCGCTACCTCGCGATGGTCGACGACGCCCTGAAGGCCGATCGCGTGATCGGGATGATCCAGCCGGACCCGGACGGCGGCGGCACACCCGCGGTCCCGGCTCTCTATTCGGTCGGTTGCGCGGGCCGCATCACGCAGTTCGCCGAGACCGGGGACGGGCGCTATCTCGTCACGCTCGTCGGCATCGCCCGCTTCCGCGTCGCCGGCGAGTTCCCGACCACCACCCCTTACCGGCAGGCCCAGGTCGATTTCGGGCCTTTCGCCCACGACTTCACGGCCCGCGCCGGGGAGGACGAGGTCGACCGCGCGGGCGTCCTCAAAGCCCTGCGCGACTTCGTCCAGGCCGCGGATGTGCGCGTCGACTGGAAGGGCATCGACGAGGCCCCGAACGAGGCGCTCGTCAATGCCCTGTGCATGATGAGCCCCTTCGGCGTGCGCGAGAAGCAGGCCCTCCTCGAGGCTCCGGATCTCAAGGCCCGCGCCGAGGTGCTGATCGCCATCACCGAGATCGAACTGGCGCGCGGCGGCAACGGCTCGGAAAACATGCTGCAGTGACGGGAGGATCCGGGGCGGCAGCGGCTCGCAGCGCCGGCTTCACACCCATCATGACGGTTGCAGCGACGCGGCGGCTCGCAGACAGTGCCGCCCCGACCCGACGGAGAGGACCCATGACCGACGAGACACCCGTGGAAGCCACCCGGATCGACCCGAAGCTCCTGGAGCTCCTGGTCTGCCCGCTCACCAAGAGCTCGCTCGACTACGATGCCGAGCGCCAGGAGCTCATCAGCCGTCAGGCCAAGCTCGCCTTCCCGATCCGCGACGGCATCCCGATCATGCTGCCCGAGGAGGCGAGGGTCCTGACGGATTGAGGGTCTCGTGCCCTCCCCGTTGCGGGAGGGCACGCCAGGCCTCAGCCCCGCGCCCGGATCGCCTCCGCGAGTGCCACGGTCCGGCGCGCCATGTCGGCGTGCATGCGCTCGATCATGCGACCCTCCAGCGCGATGACGCCCTTGCCCTGGTTCTCCGGGCGATCGAAGGCCGCGATGATCGCGCGGGCCTGCTCGACCTCTTCGGAGGGCGGCGCGAAGATCTCGTTCGCGGCCGCGATCTGGTTCGGGTGGATCAGGGTCTTGCCGTCGAAGCCCATGTCCCGGCCCTGCTCGCATTCGGCGCGCAGGCCGGCCTCATCGGAGAGCCCGTTGTAGACCCCGTCCAGGATGTCGATGTCGTGGGCGCGCGCGGCCGTGATCGCCTGTGCGAGCCAGGACAGCATCGGCGCGCGGCCCGGCACCTGGCGGGCGCGGGTCTCCTTGGCGAGGTCGTTGGTGCCCATCACGAAGCAGGCGAGCCGCGAATCGACATCGCGGGCCGCCGAGGCGATCGCCTCGGCGCGCAGGATGGCGAGCGGGGTCTCCACCATGGCCCACACCCGCGTGCGCTCGGGCGCGCCGTGGCGGCGCAGGCGGATGCCGACCGCCGCGAGATCCTCGGGCGAGGACACCTTGGGGATCAGGATCGCATCCGGGCCGGCGGCGGCCGCGGCTGCGAGGTCGCCCTCGCCCCAGGGCGTGTCGAGATTGTTGACCCGGATGACGAGTTCGCGCGTGCCGAAGCCGCCGCCCGCGACGGCAGCGCAGACCTGATCGCGCGCCGCGGCCTTCTGATCGGGCGCGACCGCGTCCTCGAGATCGAAGATTACCGCATCGGCGGCAAGGGTCTTGGCCTTCTCGATCGCGCGGGCATTGGAGCCCGGCATGTAGAGGGCTGAACGGCGGGGGCGGATCGGGGTCATCGGGGCTCCTCAGGTCGTCCCGTGTGCGTAGCACAACCACAGCGGTTCGGCAGGGGGCCTCGTGATCGCGGGACCGACCGCCGACAGGCGGGCTCCGCCGGTGTCCCTTCCGGCTGTCGCGGAACGGCCCACGAAGCGGCACGAAGGCGGTCGCCTCCGCGGTTCCGCCAAGCCGGGCCTTGTGATCCGGCGCCGGATCGCCCAAGGACAAGGGACCTGCGCTTTCCGGGGTCATCATGTCGAGTGCCTCCCTCTCCCGCGCCGCCATCGAGGCCGCCTATGCCAGGATTGCTCCGCATATCCGACGCACCCCGGTCTGGACCCTTGCGCCGGGCGCTTTCGGTTATGACGGCGGGTTGAACCTCAAGCTCGAACTCCTGCAGCACGCAGGCTCGTTCAAGGCACGCGGGGCCTTCAACACGCTGCTCTCGATGCCGGTCGGCGAGGCCGGGGTCGCCGCCGCATCGGGCGGCAACCACGGCGCTGCGGTGGCCTATGCGGCGCACCAGCTCGGGGTAAAGGCCCGGATCTTCGTGCCTGAGATTGCGAGCCCCGCCAAGGTCGCCGTGATTCGCTCCCGTGGCGCCGAGGTGGTGATCGGCGGTGCGCGCTATGCGGATGCTCAGGAGGCCTGCGATGTTTACGTGGCCCAGAGCGGCGCGCTCAGAATCCATCCCTTCGCGGCCGAGAGCACCATCGCGGGCCAGGGCACGGTCGGGCTCGAATGGGAGGCCGACGGGCCGCCTCTCGACACCGTCCTGGTGGCGGTCGGGGGCGGCGGGCTGATCAGCGGCATCGCGCAGTGGTGGCGCGGCCGCGTCAAGGTCGTGGGCGTCGAGCCCGAGGGCTCCCGGGCGCTGCATGCGGCGCTCGAGGCCGGCGGCCCGACCGATGTCGACGTGAACTCGGTGGCGGCCGATGCGCTCGGGGCCCGCAATGTCGGCGAGCTCGTCTACAGCCTCTGCCGCGAGGGCGTCGATCACGTGGCCCTCGTCCCGGATGCAGCCATCACGGCCGCGCAGGCCGCGCTCTGGCGCGAGTGTCGCCTCGCGACGGAGCCCGGCGGTGCGGCAGCGCTGGCGGCGCTGACCGGCGGGTCCTACCGCCCGCAGAAGGGCGAGCGCGTGGGCGTGCTGCTCTGCGGCGGCAATGTGGATCTCACGAAGCTTGCGGAGATCGCCGGATGAATCCGTGTCCTCGCCTGTATCCTGCGCAGATCCGGGAGACCGCCGCGTGAACTCGCTTCCGTCCCGCGACACCGCCCGTGCGATCGTGTTCGATCCGGACGGCCGCCTCCTCCTCATCGCCTATGAGGCCGCGCGGGATGTGGATCCGGCGCGGCCGGGCCTGCGCCGGTTCTGGTTCACGCCCGGCGGCGGGATCGAGCCCGGCGAGACGCCGGAGATCGCGGTGGTGCGCGAGCTCGCCGAGGAGATCGGCGTCTTCGATGCGCCCCGCGGCCCCCTCGTGGCGCGGCGCGAGACCCCTATCACCCTGTTCCGCCGCGCCTGCTTCGTGCGCGAACGCTATTTCCTGGTACGGCTACCCTCGCCCGCCATCGACACCGCGAACCTCGCCGCGACCGAAAACGACCCGATCCTGGACGTGCGCTGGTGGCCCCTCAAGGAACTCGCCGCGACGGATGAGGTCGTGGAGCCGGCCGGCCTCGTGACCCTGGCTCGCCGCCTCGTTGCCGGCGACATCCCCGGCGCGCCGGTCGCTCTCATGTGAGGCCTGTTGCCACGATCCCATCCACCGCCTATGTCACGCGCGCTTTGCCCGCGCCGGAGACCGAAGCCCATGACGAACAGCGCATTTCCCAGACGGCTGACGGAGGGATACCAGGCCTTCCTCGGCGATCGCTTCGCCCGTGAGCGTCAGCGCTACGAGACGCTGGCGAAGGGCCAGTCGCCCGAGATCATGCTGATCGGGTGCTGCGACTCCCGGGTTTCGCCGGAGGTGATCTTCGATGCAAGCCCCGGTGAGCTGTTCGTCGTCCGCAACGTCGCGAACCTCGTGCCTCCCTACGAGACCGGCGGCGAATTTCACGGCACCTCGGCGGCGCTGGAATTTGCCGTGCAGGCCCTGAAGGTGAAGCACATCGTGGTCATGGGTCATGCCAGCTGCGGCGGCATCCGCGCTTTCGCGGACGAGTCCGCCCCCCTGTCGCCGGGCGATTTCATCGGCCGCTGGATGAATCTCGTCGCGCCGGCCGCCGAGCGGCTCGGGCCGCGGACGGGCTCGCTCGATGAATACGTGACCCGGCTCGAGTTCGCGGCGATCGAGAACTCGTTGCGCAACCTGATGACGTTCCCGTGCGTGCGCATCCTCGTCGAGCGCGGCCGGCTGCAGCTCCACGGCGCCTATTTCGGCGTCGCGACGGGGGTTCTGATGATCCGGAACCCGGAGACGGGACGGTTCGAGCCCGCGACCGATGCGGTGCCGGAGCGGGTCTCGATGATGCGTTGCGAGTGACGGGCACTCTGCCCTGATCCCCTTTGCTGGGAGGGGGCCTCAGGCGCCGGACTGCAAAACCCTGCGCCTCCCTCCCCTGAGGGGAGGGAGAAGGATGCGGAGAGGCCGCGGCTTGCGAGCACGGCCCCTCGCCCGCCTCAGTTCGCTCCCGCCTCTCCCCGCTGAGGAGAGGAGAGGCGGGGAGGGTTACGCCGCCCGCTTCTTGGCCTGCAGCAGGCCGCGGTTCACGAGCGCTTCCGCGATCTGGATCGTGTTCAGCGCCGCTCCCTTGCGCAGGTTGTCGGAGACGCACCAGAAGGTAAGGCCGTTCTCGACCGTGATGTCCTCGCGGATGCGGGAGACGTAGGTGGCGTCTTCGCCGGCCGCCTCATGGGGCGTGATGTAGCCGCCGGGCTCACGCTTGTCGATCACGACCACGCCCGGCGCCGAGCGCAGGATCTGGGTCGCCTCTTCGGCGGAGAGCGGCTGCTCGAACTCCACGTTCACGGCCTCCGAGTGGCCGATGAAGACGGGGACGCGCACGCAGGTGGCCGTGAGCTTGATCTTCGGATCGAGGATCTTCTTCGTCTCCACCATCATTTTCCACTCTTCCTTGGTGTAGCCGTCCTCCATGAAGACGTCGATGTGGGGGATGACGTTGAAGGCGATGCGCTTCGGGAACTTCTTCTCCTGCACCTCCTGGAGCGAGTAGAGCGCCTTGGTCTGGCGGTCGAGCTCGTCCATGCCGTCCTTGCCGGCGCCCGAGACCGACTGATAGGTCGCGACCACGACGCGCTTGATGGTGGCGCGGTCGTGCAGGGGCTTCAGTGCCACGACGAGCTGGGCGGTCGAGCAGTTCGGGTTCGCGATGATGCCCTTCTTCTTGACGTCGCGCACGGCGTCGGCGTTCACCTCCGGGACCACGAGCGGCACGTCCTGGTCGTAGCGCCAGGCCGACGAGTTATCGATCACGATCGCCCCTTGCGCGGCGATCTTCGGCGACCACTCCTTCGAGACCTCGCCCCCCGCCGACATCAGGCAGAGGTCGACATCGGAAAAGTCGTAGGTGTCGAGCGTCTTGGCCTTCAGCGTCCGGTCCCCGTAGGAGATCTCGGTGCCCTGGCTGCGGCGGGAGGCGAGCGCCACCACCTCATCCGCGGGAAAAGCGCGCTCGGCCAGGATGTCGAGCATCTCCCGGCCCACATTGCCCGTCGCGCCCACGACGGCGACCTTGTAACCCATCTTGTCTCTCCTGCTTTTTCGAAGCCTGCTGGTCGCCTCTCCCGGGAACATGGATCACCCGCGTCGGGTGTCACCTCTCGCCCCGACGGGAGAGAGGACCGGGGACGACGAGGCTCAATCGGCCGTTTTGCCGGCCGTCGTGACGGTTTTGGTTTTGCGCGTCGGCGTGCGGAACACCGCCCCGCTCACCGAGCGGGCCGCCTCTTGGCACGTTGTGCAAAGCGCAGGCATGTCGTCACAACCTCGGGACGGGGCCTGAACCGGCAGCCCGCCCTATCCTGGACCGGAGCCAAGACGGTCCGGTTCCGGGTGAGCAACACACCAAAGCCCGCGCGCCGTCAAGGGATTCCACCACCTGATCAATGCCCGCGACCGCGTTCCGGTTCAGAGGGCGGTGCCGGATTTAACCTTAACCGGCGAAAGCCGGAGCGCGGTTAACCTTCGGTTGACCCGGATCGGGCGCGATGGCGTCATGCCCGCATCCGCGCCGTTCCCGCCCTTTGCCGCGCCTTCGCCGCCTCCGGCCGCCGTCCGGCGACCACGGGACATCCCCATACCGCAGCGCATCCGGGCGCGGCGGTCCCGGACCTGGCTGCCCCTGAGCCTCGGGGCGATCGCGCTGGCGGCCGCCATTACGGCCTCGATGGTGCGGCGGGACGGCGGGACAGGCGGAGCGGGCCCATCGGACGAGATCCCGCAGGCCGTCCCGGCGGCCCCGCCGGCGCCCTGGGAGCCGCTCGTCCAGGCTCTGCCGTTCTACACACTGGAGGCGCCGGGCTGGGACGGGCAGCAGGGCCAGGCCGCGCGGCGCCACAGCGGCGGCGGGCGGGAGGATACGCTGACCCTCGGCGGGACAGGGTCGCCGCTTCAGTTCCGCCTCACGGTCACGCGCGGCGTCTCCGAGGGGGTGCGCCCGAGCTTCTATGTTGACCTCGTCCGCCGGGCTGCGGAAGCGGGTCTCGCGGTCGATCGCAGCGCGCCGCCGGCTCTCCTCGCCACGAAATTCGGGATCGCCGAGGCCGCGCCGGCGACAATCGGCGGGCTCGCCTGCCTGGCCGTGCGCTTCCGCCATCCGGACCTCGCGTTCCGGCTCCACGGCTGGCTCTGCGGCTCGCAAGCCGTCACCCCAGACGGGGACCACCTCGCCTGCCTGCTGGACGGGCTCGTCCTGGCGGGCGGGAGCGAGGATGCTGCCATGAAGGTGCTCTTCACCCAGGCGGACCAATGGCGCACGGGCTCCTGCGCCATGGTGCAGTGGCCCTCCGCCCCGGCCTGAAACGGCGCACCGGCTCGAACGACCTGGTGCCCGCCTCCTCCTATGGGGGTGCGAACGGGTTCCGGAAGCCTCCACCCCGGGCCGGGGCCCGAGGCGGGTGGTTGCGGGCGAGATAGTCGAGGATCAGGTCGCGGTCGGCGCCCTGGATGTCCGGCATGCCGTGGCGCTGGGTCATCCAGGTCATGGTCTCGTCCCAGCGCTCCCGGGTCATTCCCTGGTTCGAGACCAGCCGGTAGGCGTGGCAGGCGCTGCACATCCCGAAGGTTTCCTCGCGGCCGGGACCCTCGGGCAGGTCCTCCACCTGCTCGTCCCGCGGCACGAAGGCGGGCGCCTGCGCGAGAAGCGGACCGGCAGAGACAAGTGCCGGCCCGAGGGCGATCCCGAGCGCCGCGAGCACCCGGGTCCGACAAGCTGTACGCATCCGGTCAGCCGACCAGAATCGCGACCCGGTGCATGGCGTTGCCGCCATAGCCCTGCGGGTTCCAGTTGGCGGCGACCGGCGGCTGCATGCGGCCGTTCGAATCCGTCGCCCGGGCCCAGACCTCGAAATAGCCGTCGGAGGGCAGCTTCACGGAGGCGGTCCAGCGGTTCCAGTCATAGCGGTTGCGAGTCGGCGCCAGGGTCGCCTGCGTCCAAGTCTGACCGAAATCGGTCGAGACGTCGACGCGCGAGACCGTCAGGTCGCCGGCCCAGGCGGCGCCGCGCAGCGCGACCTCGCGGGTCCCGGCGGGAAGCCTGCTGCCGTTCGCGGGCGCGGTCACGATCGAGCGCACCGGCATGGATTCCATGATCCGGAAGTCCTTTTCGTCGGCTTTTCCGCCCGGAACCATCGGCTTGTTGGGCAGCCGGTAGGAGGTGCCCGTCATGCCCTGCCCATCGTGCTCCCGGTCGCGGATGTTGATCCGGGTGAGCCATTTGTGGCTCGCCGAGCCGGGCCAGCCGGGGATGACGAGACGTGCCGGGCCGCCGTGGATGTTGGGCAGCGGCTCGCCGTTCATGGCGAAGACGATGAGGTTCATCTCGTCCATGGCCTTGGCGACGGGCACGCCGCGGGAGAGCGATTCCTTGGTCGGATCGCCGGAGAGGTGTGGGTCGGCGCCGTAATGGGCCGTGTAGACGGCAGATGGCTTCAGCCCCGCGGCCTTGAGGACCTCGGAGAGAGGCACGCCGGTCCATTCCGCGCAGCCGGCACCGCCGTTTGTCCATTGATTGCCGCGCGCCTGGGGCTGGAAGAAGGAGCGGCCGTTGCCGCCGCATTCCAGCACCATGCGGTAGGTCTTAGGCTGAAAGCGGCTCTTCAGCTCGCCCAGGCTCAGTTCGAGCCGGTTGTTGACCTCGCCTTCGATGACGAGCTTCCAGGCATCCGGATTTGCGGCCGCGTCCGGAACCTGGCCGTTGTTGCGGATGAAGAACTTCGCGGTCGGCGTCGTCTCGTCGTCGAGGAGATGCTCCGGGGTCTCGGCGA
>JAESFH010000333.1_pt1 | contig 13935 bp, 9 predicted proteins | sample 9269381 | NCBI WGS metagenome assembly JAESFH01 (sample SAMN14504062, study PRJNA617094) | algae metagenome | isolation source: Aphanothece sp. CMT-3BRIN-NPC111 and co-occurring heterotrophs from well... | place: USA: Clark Mountains Wilderness, California | collected 2010-04-18
CGGTGGGGAATGACCGATGCTGCACGCTCACCGGCCCGGGGGCGGGCCGGCTCCATCGTCTGCTTGACGGCCGCGATGATGCGTTCCACGTCCGGCAGCGCGGCGTATTCGTAGATCGGGTTGTAGCCGATCATGACGTTGCCTTTGCTCACGAGGACCGGCGGACTAACGAGTTCGCTCCAGATGTCCGCCTGCGCGACGATGTGCGAGATGATCATCTGGCCGACGCTGCAGTTCTCGGTGTCTTCCTGAACGACAACGAGTCGCCCGGTGCGGCGCACCGATTCTTCCACCGCGGCCTTGTCCCACGGCACGATCGAGCGCAGGTCTAACAAGTCGATGCTGACTTCGCTGCCGATCTGCTCGAGCGCTTCCAGCGATTTCTCGATCGTATTACCCCATGCGACGACGGTGACGTCGGAACCCGCGTGACGTTTGCGCGCGACGCCGAGCGGAACCGCACGCACCGGTTGTTTCGATTCGTGTTCGGCCCAGAGGAGATGCTTCGGGATGAGGACGAACGTCGGGTCCTCGGCATGCATCGCACTCCAGAGCAGACCGGCGGCGTCTTCCGGCGTGCTTGGGATGGCGATGTTGATGCCGGGATAATGGGCGAGCGGCGCTTCGTTCGCCTGGCTGTGCCACAAGCTGCCGCCTGGCAGATAAGCGCCGTACGGAGCGTAGATGACGAGCGGGCAGGTCCAGCTTCCGAATGAACGCCAGCGAAGATTCGAAAGGTTCGTGACGATCTGGTTGAACGCGGGCCCGACAAAATCGATGAACTGCAGCTCGAAGACCGGCTTCTTGCCGTAGGACGCGAGGCCGCACGCCACGCCCATGATCGTCGACTCGGCGAGCGGTGAATTGAAGACCTGCTGCGGGAACTCGGTCGAGAGCTTCTGCGTCAGTCGAAACACGCCGCCCTTCGGATCCTCGACGTCTTCGCCGAAGATGATGCGGTCGGCGCTTGTCTCGAGACCGCGCCGCAGCGCCTTATTCACCGTATCGCCGATGCGGTATTTTCCGGGCGGCAACACTTCATCATCGAGCGTCGGCAATTCGCCCGTCACCTGCAGCATCAGCTCGTCCGCCGATGGATCTTCAGCGCGTTCGGCGTCTGTGAATTCCTTCCGGACACGCTCCTTCACTTCCTTGTCGAGCTTCTCGTACTCCTCGGAACTGATGACGCCTTCCGCAATCAAGCGCTCGCTCCAGACGCGCAGCGGGTCGTGATTCGCGCAAGCGGTCAGCTCTTCGGCCGTGCGGTAAAGCTTCTGGTCGTCCGAACTCGTGTGGCTGGAGAGCCGCTCCATATCGACCCAGAAAAACCTCGGTCCGCCGCCGGCGCGCATCGCCTCGAATGCGTCCGCGCCCGCATCGTAGATGGCCTGCGGATCGGAGCCGTCGATCACCTGCCAGTCGTCCGCATTCACGACGTTGAGCGCGCGCGGATGGATCTTCTTGGTCGGGCTGCTAATGCCGTATTTGTTATCCTCAACAACAAACAACACCGGCAGCTGGCGCTCCTTCGCGAACGCGATCGCTTCAAAAAAATCACCCTGTCGCGAAGCAGCGTCACCGATCGTCGTGATGACAACATTCGGCTTTGCATCGAGCCGGATCCCCCACGCGAGGCCGCAGGCCGGGAGTAGTTGCGCGCCGGTTGGCGTCGGCACACTCCAGATCCCTTTCGAGGCGTAACTGTAGTGCGACGGCATCTGGCGGCCATGGCTCTGGCCTTTGCGTTTCGCGAAGTAATCCAGCGCCAGCTCTGCGGATGCGACTCCACGCCCGAGCACGAGCGCGCGGTCGCGATAGTAGCCGGAGATGTAATCGCCATCGCGCAGCTGCATGCCGAGCGCGGCGAGACCTTCGTGCCCCATGCCGGAGACGTGGAAGTGGCCTTTGCCCTGCCGATTAAGATTCTGCTCGCGCAGGTCGCCATGCCGACTCTCCAGCAGGATCGTCAACAGGCGCAATTTATCTTCTTTGCTCAGAGCGGGCATAGGAATGGGGCCGTGGGAAATTTCGGTTCGAGAGGTTAACGTCTCCGGTGGTGCTGGCGGACTCTTAACGCACGATCTTCAACTCTCAACTACTCCAGCGCCGCGCTCACCGCCCCTTCGGGTGGCTTGAAGCGATCGCGCTCCGGTTCCTGCCCCGAAAAGCGGACGCCCGAGAACTCCGCGATGGCAACAGGTTCGCCGTCAATCTGGTCATTTTTCCAAGCGAAGAAACGCGCCCTTTTGGGAACCGAAAGCCCGAAGGCGGTTTGCCATTCATCGAATACGACCGCGTGCTGCTCCAGCTCCTCGATCGGCCGTCCTTTGCGGAACATTGGATATGTGACGACGTAAGTGACGATCTTCAGCTGCGCGTTCGGCCGCTCGAGATAGGCAACGTAGAAATCGTCCGGCGTATCGCCGGTGCCCGGCGCGAAGGTGATCTTCACCGCATCGTACTCGACGCCGCCGACGTTTTTCACGCCGAGAGGTTCCTGCCGCGCCCCCTCATCAGCGAAGACGAACGGCATGCCGAAGAAATAGAACGTCGTCCAGAGATAGAACCGCGGCGGAATTCCGCCAAACGGCTCGGTATTGGGATGCACCCAAACCTCACCGCCGCTCGCGCCGATCATGTAGTTCTCTGCCTTGACCAGGCCGTCACGACTGCGGAGATCGAACGTCTGGCGCTCGATTCGTCTGCCTTCTGGCGCTCGCCAATCAAGATCGTACTCGACCCAGCGGAAGCTGCGCCAAATCGGCAGCCCGCCGTGTGTCTCGAAAGTGCGATCGAGCGTTTGCGCTCCACACGTTAAGCTTCCGAGCAAAAGCGTGATGGCGGTGCAGACGAGGCGAAGGCAGTGACGGTCCATGGCAAAACGATAGCGGTAGATCGCCGCGCGTCACGAAGTGGCTGTCGCTTTGCCCGGCGATTTGGATATTGGAGAGAGCGATGACTTTGATGACAACAACGCCACCGGGAACGACGGGGAGGGGAGTGATCGCACGATATCGTACGCATCTGCCGGTGACGGATGCGACACCGATCGTCTCGTTAGGCGAGGGGAGCACGCCGTTGATCCCGTGCCCGCGTCTGAGCGCGATCGTCGGACGCGGATGCGAGGTTTTCGTGAAATACGAGGGGTTGAATCCGACCTGCTCGTTCAAGGATCGCGGGATGACGCTCGCCGTTTCGAAAGCGGTGGAGCGGGGGATCCACGCGGTCGTGTGTGCGTCGACGGGGAATACCTCAGCCTCTGCCGCGGCGTATGCGGCGCGAGCCGGCATCCGATGTGCGGTTATTCTGCCGGCAGGTAAAATTGCGAGCGGCAAGCTCGTCCAGGCGTACGCATACGGAGCTAAAGTGGTGGCGATCGATGGCAACTTCGATGACGCGTTGCGCGTCGTCCGCGAACTCGGCCAGCGGCCCGACTTTGCAATCGTGAATTCCATCAACCCTGATCGCATCGCCGGCCAGAAAACCGCCGCGTTCGAGATCGTGGAGGAGCTGGGAGACGCACCCGACCTGCATCTGCTGCCGGTCGGGAACGCGGGGAATATCACCGCGTATTGGGCTGGCTACTGCGAGTACGCGGAACTCGGGGAGGCGACGAAACGTCCCGCGATGCTCGGATTTCAGGCTGCGGGCTCGGCGCCGATTTTTCGCGGGCAGATCGTTGAGCAACCGGAGACGATTGCCTCCGCGATTCGTATCGGCAATCCGGCGAGCTGGGACGGCGCGACGGCCGCGATCCGGGATTCCGCAGGCGCGATCGACAATGTGACCGATGACGAAATCCTGGCCGCGCAGCAATGGCTCGCGAGCAACGAAGGCATCTTTGTCGAGCCGGCGAGCGCGGCTTCGATCGCCGGTTTGTTGAAGTGCGCCGATCCGCGACGCGAACCGGCCTATCACTTCAGCGACATCGCTGAAGGCAGCCGGATCGTCTGCACGGCAACCGGCCACGGCCTCAAGGATCCGGATGCAGTCCGGTTTACCAGCGGGCCGACTGTGACCGCGAATCTCGACGAGGTGATGCGCGCGATCGACGTGTGACGAAACTGTAGGGGAAGCTGTCAGCTTCCCCAGTCTCAGAAACACGGGAAGCTAACAGCTTCCCCTACAGGTCCGAACGACGTGCGATCCGCCGCACGCATGCGGCTACTGGTGTTGACACGAATACACTTCGGACGAAAAGCATGCCCTTCGTGGTTCACCATCCTTACCTCTGCGCTTCGGCATGCGTTTGATCGTCCAGAAATACGGCGGCACTTCCGTCGGCAGTCCGGAGCGCATTCGAAAAGTCGCCGAGCGCCTCATCGAAACGCAGCGTGAGGGATGCCGCGTCGTCGCGGTTATTTCCGCGATGGCCGGTGTGACGGACAACCTCTTGAAGCTGGCGCGTGAGACGTCGCCGCAGCCTTCGGAACGTGAGATGGATGTGTTATTGGCGACCGGCGAGCAGGCGGCAATTGCGTTGACGGCGATGGCGGTGAACGCACTGGGCGGCAGGGCGATCTCGCTGACCGGTGCCGAAGCCGGCATCCTCACCGATCGCATTCACACGAAAGCGAAGATCGCGAACATCAATCCGCGCGCGATCGAGGAGCTGCTCAGCGACGGATACATCGTCGTCGTCGCCGGCTTCCAAGGGCAGACGCCGGAAGGCGAAACGACAACTCTTGGCCGTGGCGGCTCCGATCTCACGGCGATCGCGCTCGCCGGCGCGCTCGGGGCCGACGCCTGCCAGATTTTCACGGATGTCGACGGCGTTTTCAGCTGCGACCCGCGGATCGTGCCCGACGCCATGAAGATGGAGGAGATCGCCTACGACGAGCTGCTCGAGATGGCGGGCGCCGGTTCGAAGGTGATGCAATCGCGCGCAGTCGAGTTCGCGAAGAAGTTCGGCGTGCCGTTCGAGGTCCGTTCGAGCTTCAACCGCACGCCAGGAACTGTCGCGAAAGAAGAGGCGGCGAACATGGAGGATGTCGTCATCCGCGGGATCAGCATCGAGCGGAAGCAGGCGAAGGTGACGCTCGACGACGTCCCCGATGCGCCCGGCACAGCGAGCCGCATCTTCAGCGCCATCGCGTCGGCGAATATCCTCGTCGACGTCATCGTGCAAAGCGCGTCCGACCGAAACACGACTGATATCTCCTTCACCATCCATCAGGATGATCTGCCGCGGGCGGAAGAATTGCTCGCGCCGGTCGTGAAGGAGATCGGCGTGAAACACCTAAGCTCGCACGGCGGCGTGGCGAAGCTAAGTGTGGTGGGGATTGGGATGCGGTCGCATTCCGGCGTCGCCGCGCGGCTCTTCGATTGCCTCGGCCGCGGCAACATCAACATCGAGCTGATCTCGACCTCCGAAATCAAGATCACGGTGGTAATTGCCGAAAAAGACGCCGACCGCGCTGCGCAGCTGACACACGAGGCGTTCGCATTGGGCCGACCTGCCGCGCGCCTGCGGTAGTTCCTGGCGTTCCCTCGGCTCCGCGAATCGCCTACGGCAATCCCCACAGCTCTCGGACGCGCGCATATTCGTCGCGCGGCAGTTGCACCAAAACGGGATTCTTCCGCTGGTCGAGCCAGCGGATCACCTTCAGCATCTCCTCCGCCGGCATCGCGGTGCAGCCTGAGGTCGCTTCGCCGGGACGTTCCCAGATGTGCAGGAAGATACAGGAACCCGCGCCCGCGATCTGATCCCAATTGTGCGCGACCACGACGCCCCAGCGATACACCTCGCCCGACTGCCGCATCTTCTCCGAGCTGTTCCAGTCCTTCCCGCCGACGGCACTGGCGCTGACCAGCCGGTTGTAGTGTCGCGAGGCGGGATCGTCAACGCCCTCCACATCCTCAGTGAGGTGCCGGTAAGGAAAATTAGCGATACCCGCCTCGGCAGGAGGAGCGTAGCCAAACACTTCCACCAGCCGGAACACGCCCGCAGGCGCCCGACCGTCACCTTCCCGTTTCACCGGCCCGTCGCCGCCCGATTCGCCATGCAATCCAACGCCCCAACCGAGGCCGCTTCGGCCGAGAACCGCCTTCGGCACCCCGAAGACCGCGATCCAGCGAGAACCGCTGTTTCGCCGTTCAAAGCAGCGCAGCTCGGCCGACACCGCGTCCCAGCCAGTAGAAGTCACAACGAGCAACTGCGTTGAACGATCGAGCTTCGGACGAGCGTGCGAGGCGACGGCGGGTTCGATCCTAGGACCGTCAGCGCCAAAAGCCGACGGAACCGAGCCGAAGCCCACGGCGGTGACGGCGCAAATCAGGCGAGTGACCAACATGGCGGTTGATAGCACCGGAAACGCATTGTGCAATCGACTAGGCTCTTCGTAACTGGCAGTTTAGTCTAGTTGCTACGTCCGCACGATTAATAGTGCGTTATCTATTACGTTCGCCGTAGAACAAGTGTTAATAGGTGCTCGGCAACAGACGGTTAGCTGTGTTGGCAATAGCGACCCAGCGCGTCCGTGCAAGAACCTCGGCGATTACGGCCCAGCTGGCCGTGCGCTGACGCCCGGCTGCAGCGGCAACGCTGGGGACTGTCGGTCGGGAACTCAGCATTTCCGCGTTTCTCGATTACATCAGACAATATATGTCATATAAAGTGATAAAATGTGCGGGTGCACCAGAAATGCCCCGCCCCGTGTAATGTCACCTCAGCGCCCGGCGAGCGCGTGTTGCCACGTCTCCGTGCGGAGAAGGCGCTGGATTTCGCGGGTTACCCGATCCTCGATCTGCTCTTGGCTGCCTACGACCGTTTCGCGATGTCCACATCGATCACAGACATACTCCGTCGTGGGCTGATACGGACCGCGATACGGTCCAAACACCCCGTAGATCTGCATGTCACAGTTTGCAACCGGGCAGAACGAGTGAAGACCGTTGATCTGGCCGGTGTAGTCGTAACGCCACCGCCACAGAACTCCCATAAACTCAAACTGCGTGAAGTTTCGCCACGTCGAGGATGGCCCGGCGTTGGGAATGTGGGGTGAGAGTCGCCGTCGCCGTCGTTTCCACCCGCGCAGCAATTTCACCAAACACCAGAGCGTGCACGCAGCGGTAATCACCAGCAGCCACCCTGGCATTGCGTGACTCGACCACAGCCATTCCCAACCAGTGCGAGTTGCCGCCCACAGCCAACTGAATATCGGGAAAATCCAGTGCCGGATAACGTATAGGAGCGCGGCTAAGATTAGGCCGCCCACGACAGTGACGAGAATCTTTGTGCTCGCAGCCTCACTCCCCATCAGACCGTCACACTGCCGGTTCCGAATCCCCGAAGCGAGCGTCGCTGGCCTGATGTTAACCAGAGTTACGGAAACCGGCACGAACCCACCGGAACGCTTTCACGGCAGGCCGATGAGAAGCCAAGCGGCCGTAGGTACAGCTGCAAGCGCGGTTAACAACCGGCCTACCCTCAGCATCCGGACGTCCGGCTGATCATCAAGAAAGGCGTCAGCACTGAAGCCGACGAATATAGCATCGCGAGGAAACGTCCCGGAACTCCGCGCTGTCGAATATTCATAAGACGCAAAGCAAACGACCGCGACGGCCCAGAGGACCGTCAACACGATGCCGAGACGCTGCCACCCATTCAGAACCACGTTCGTCAAATGTGCTCGCAACTTCGCGCCATGGCGAGCACGCGCACGAGAATAGCAGGGTGTGCCTCGAACTGAAACCCTCGATTGCCTGTCCGCTACTCTCGTTTTAGCCTCGGGCAGAATGAACCAATTGCTCGTCGGCTTGCTGATCGTAATTGTCGGCGTTGTCGTGACGACGGTCGGAGGCTATATCGCCAAAGATGGGTGGGAGGAGCGAAAAAAACGCCAAAAGCCCGCTGAACCGCTCGCGGGAGCGTCAACTGTGTGGCCGTCGCCGCACGGCAGCACAGCCGTCCGATCGACCGGCGGTAAGCTAACACTCGACGTTAACACGATCAGGGCGGACACGGGAATTGACATCAGCGGAACGGGCGAAGTCGATGCTCGGGTCGGCGAATTTGTCGGGTCATCGCCGAAGCCGCGGCAGCACGGCGAGAAGCCATCTGCTTGGCAGATTACCCCGGCATCGATCTACAATGACATTCAAGCTGCGCGACCGCTGCAACGAGAAGCGGTCGCGAAGGCGTTCATTGGCCTTCGTGTTCGTTGGGATGTCGTTTTCAACGATGCGCAGACGTCAAATGAGGACACTACATCACTGTTCTTCAAACCTGCAGGCGATACTGCTCTGTCAGCGCCTACCGTCATCTGCAGGATCAATCCCAACCGCGCGCGAGAGCTTCAATTGCTCGACAGGGGGGCAATTGCGCACGTCGAAGGGACAATCATCAGCGTCGAGAACTCCATTGTCTTAACCGACGCTGTCATCACGCCGAAGTGAATCACGTTGCTATATGTCATAACAACCGACAAGGTGGTGTTCGGGCGCCGATTGGATTCCGGTGCCTTGTACTATCAAGGCAGCCCGGTGCCGGCTCTGGATTTGGTGGCCCCGACGTCAGAAGCATTGATGAAGCCGTTGGCGTTGACGTCAGACTTGAAGTTTGTTGCGTCGACCGGCTGACCGCTCTGCGATTTCGTCAGCGCGACATCAGTTGCGTTCACCGTGCGATTGCCGTTGACATCGGCCATTAGGAAACCAAACGGAACGTCGCCATGTGGCTGGCCGTCGCCGTCGATGTTTTGCACGCGCAGCGTGACCACTTGCGCGTTTGTTACACCAGTCAATGGTGCGGTCATGGTGTTCCCACTGAAAGAGATCGGCCCAACGGTGGCGGTACTACCGACAGCCAGAACGTCGCCAGAGGTGACAGCTCTATCGAACGTGAAGACAGCATTGTAAGTGCTGGAAGCGCGGTTTTCCACGCCTGAGATACCAGTGAGCGGCATCGGGATGTCGAATGTTCCCGCACCGCCATGAGTCAGGCGTGAGGCTGCGCTCAGCAGACCTCCAGTCACATCCAGGAACGCCGCACTGATTGGTCCCCAAGTCTGGAAGCCCTGGAAGTCGTTCACGCCGCGTCCGCGCACGAAGATAAGGTGTCGGCCTACCGAGAGGCCGGCAGTGTTTATGGTAGCGTTGACGGCTACGGTAGGCGAATTGAACGTGCCGTTCATCGGGATGGGCGTGCCGCCCGCCCAGGGAGGCGTGTCGATGTAATATTCTGCTGCGCCCACGTTCTGGGTGAATGCGTTGTTTGACCAGGCGAAGTTCATACTGGCGGTTAGCTCGACGGGCATGCCTTGCCGCACTGATGCCAGGTTGGTGACAACGGCGTTGGCATCTGGTCCGCGCGAAGTCAGATAAGGCGTCCGCGCGATCTTCGCCAGGTAAAGAAACATCTGCCGATTCTCAGGCCAGAGACCCCCCGAGGAGCCGCAACCTGGATTATCTATGCACGCGTAAGAGGGGAGGAAGTCTTGGCCGCTCAACTCGGTGGAGAAGGCCGCCATGCCCAGCTCACCGTACGCCCAGTCAATCGAGCCTCCATCTACCGGATACAACTGTTCGACAATCGAGCCATAGGGGTAACCGTTACCGCCCGCGTTCAGCGCGGACATGTGCGCGGCGATGTTGCGCGTCTCAGCGTAGTTAGGCATCGGCGTACTACTCCAGCCCCACGGATAGAGGTTGACTGGCACCACTGTGTGGATGTTCTGGTAAACGCCTGTGGCAGTGATAGGCGCCGGGTCGGTGTCGCCGGGGCCGCGCTGGTCGGGCACGAGGGAACGGATCTTATTGACGATAGCCATGGTCTCCGGCTCCGATCCCGCCGATGTTCCGCGATAGGCCCCGGCGCACACAAAGCCGCTCGAGCCGCCGCAGCAGCCCCACTTGAAGGGAAAGTTGCGGTTGTTGTCAACGCCGATGTGGTTAGTTGATGCGGGCGGCCAGGAGCACCCGCCGCCTCCGACGTTGTCGCCGTTCTTGCGGTGCAGATACGGGCTGTTGCCGCCGCCTCCCGCCTCGACGATGCGGTGACCGTCCGGGTTGACTATGGGCATAAGATAGATGTCGTGATGGTCCAGGAGCCAGTGAACGTCGGCATTGGCATCGTAGTTATTGAGCAGATGGTCAATCAGGCGCATCACGACTTCTGGGGTAGCGATCTCGCGGGCGTGTATATTACCGTCCGCCCAGAAAACCGGCTTAGGGCCTGGTATGTTGCGGTTCGTGAGGCGTAGCACATACAGGTCGTAACCGTTCCAGGGACTGGGTCGGAAGCACGCGCCTGGATTGGACTTGCACCAGGAGTCACCGATGTCGACCTTCTCGACCAGGTGGGGGAACTGCGCCACCTTCTGGTCGAGGAAGGCGTATATTTCTTCCACCGTCTTATAGCCGCCGTAGAAAGTATCGAGCAGGATTTGAGGGTCGCTAAGGTTGCGACTGCTGTTCTCGTCGATCTCCACACGCAAGCCGCGCGCCGTCAGGGCGTAGTAGAGGCCGCGATCGCCGATTATGGTGAGATAGCCTCCTGTGGTGGGCACTTCTTCCGCGTCGAGTTCCTGGGCGAGCCGGTCGCGCTCGGAGCGGTCACGGAAGTAGACGCGCATTACCAGCGTGTCGAACTTCTCGGCTATTGGATTCTGGCCGCTCCTTGCCTGCGAGTCGGCGGAGGCAGCTGAAGTGTCAGGATTCTCCGCGACAATCTGCGATTCGCCGCTCCGGGCACCCAGGTGCCCCGAGTCGACCGCGAAAGCGACACCGGCCAGAGTGACTGCCGCGACTACGCCGAAGGCGCGAAAGACGAGCCTCGCGCGTGCCGATGATTTCTTCGTCGTATTTCCTTTGTGAAGATAGTTTTTCATTTTGGATTCGTCGAGGACATCGCAGCAGATTCTCCGAGCGAGCGCGATGTAAATCGATCGTGATGTCGGCGCCCAGAAGTGAATGCGAAGCACGCCTCAGACGAGCATCAGAGGGTCGATGATCTTCATGCCGGCGCGCCAACCATCGCCGAGGGGGCCGTAATGCTGCGATCGCGGGTCGGCTCGAGCGAGCGTTAGGCGCCGCCGTGCTACCGATAGCGCCGCTTCACGTCAGCGATCGATCGAGCGACCAGCTTCTCGAGCACCGACCTATCGAGGTCGGCGAGCCGCTTGAAGTACAGACAGGACTTGCCCATCTTGTGCGGGCCGAGCCTCGATAGCATCGACTTCTGCTCGTCTCGCTCGGCTAGCAAGTAAATCACCAGCTCGCGACCACGGATTGCGAAGCCGGCCAATGGAGCCTCTCCACTGTGTCCGCTCTCGTAGGTGTACTGATATGAGCCGAAGCCGACGATGCTGGGTCCCCACATGTGGGGCGGTTGCTGCGTCGCCTTCTTTAGGAGAGTTATCAACTCCCGGCAGTCGGCACGCTGCTGCTCGTTACCCCTTAGCGCGATGTAGTCCTCTACGCTGGTGCCGGTGCGCTTGGTCTTGTTCTTAGCCATCGGGATGTTCCATGAAAGACGGCTTCCTCCTATATAAGGCAGTCGCGGTAGACAGCGGGATCAACGTTACCTCCACTGACGACGCAGCAAATCGCCTGACCGCGGAACTGCTCGGGGTGGCCGAGGAGCGCGCCGATGGCTAGTGATCCAGTTGGCTCTACTTTCAGGTTGGCGAGGTTGTAGAGGACCCGAACTCCTTCACGGATTTCGTCTTCGGAGACTTCCAGGATGCCAGCTACTCGCTCGCGAATGATCGCCCAGTTATGATGGCCAAGGCTGACGGTGCGGGCGCCGTCGGCGATCGTCTGGGGTTCTTGCTCGTTTGTGACAAGTTCGCCTCGTTGCAAAGAACGGACGGCGTCATTAGCTAATGCCGGCTCGGCTCCAAAGATCTTCGTTGAGTTATTGGCTCGGGCAAAGCTCTGCAGTACGCCGCCAATCAGTCCGCCGCCGCCAACGGGAACGAGGATGGCGTCGAACTGCCGGCCTAGTGCCAGTAGTTCATCGCCGAGGCTGGAGTTGCCGCCGATCACGAGCGGATCGTCGTAGGCGCTGGCGATGTAGGCTTCGCCACTTTCGCTCGCCAGCTGGTGGACTCGAGCGCTCCGGCTGATCTCCCGCGTGTTGATCAGGTCGACCGTCGCGCCATAATCCCGCACTGCCTCGACCTTTACCGCTGCGGAATTGTGCGGCATGACGATCGTGCATTGTTTACCGGTGAGTTGGCAGGCATACGCCAGCGCCTGGCCGAAATTCCCTGACGATGCGGCGATGATGTGCGGATGCGGGACATTGATCGCGACATTGTACGCGGCGCGGAACTTGAAGCTCCCGGTCAGCTGAAATGTCTCGCTCGCGATGACGATGTTCGCGCCGAGATGCTTGGATAACCGAGGCGCCTCGATGATGGTCGTCGGCCGGATAGCTTCCTGGAGCGGGCGCATTCGAACGGTTAGTGTGGGGGCAAACTGAACGGCGGGCGCGGCGAAGTCGAAGACCGTCCCCTTGCCCGCTCGAATCGCTTTGCCGTAGACGCGAGCGGCGGCGGCGACGTCCTGTAAGGCTGTGCCGGTGGAATCGAAGATAAAAACTTCATCACGATGGCTCCTACCCGGCTTCTTTGCGGTGACGATCTCGCCAAGTTCGGCGTGGATTTGGTCGGCGCGCATCAGCCCGGCGTCGATCGCGTGGTGCAGCTCACCGACTTGGGCGCATTGCTCGCGGAGATCGACGACTACTTTGCCTCCCGCAAGCAACTCCGGCGCGAGTTCCTGCTTCTGCGGGCTATCCGCGCCGACAGCACCGACGAACGCGCCGGGTGGGACCATCGTCGACTCGAGGAACGCCCTGCGGGAAGTGGTGCACGTCAGAATGATATCGCTCTGCCGGGCGGCGGCGCTCAGGTCTGTCGCAGCTTCAATTGGCAGGCCGATTTCGATCGCCATTTCGGACGCGAACCTCCCAGCCGTCGCCGTATTGCGGCTGAAAACAAAGACTCGCGATAGGGCAAACACCCGAGCGAACGTCCGCAAGTGCTGGCGCGCCTGCGCGCCTGCGCCACACACCGTGATCACCGATGAGTCGCTGCGCGCGAGGTGTTTTGCCGCGAGCGCCGTGGCTGCTGCCGTTCGCTGCCGCGTGATCTCGACGGAGTCGAGGATCGCCAGCGGATATCCGGTCGCGGCATCCGACAGGTAGATGATTCCTTGGATCGCCGGCAGCGCGCCGCGTTCAGGATTACGGAAGAAGCCGCCGTTTGCCTTTACGGCAAAAAACGGCCGCTCCAGATAGAGCCCGCCGCTCTTGATGTGATATTCGCCTTCGCGCGCGTCGGCGTGCAGCAACCCGGTCTCGATCACTTTGCCTTCGGCGTGCAGCCGGAATGCATCCTCGACCGCAGCAAGATAATCCTCGAACTCCATCAGCTCGGCGGTCTCTGCGCGCGACAGGAGCAGCGTGCCGGAGTAACTCATTTGGCACGCAGCGGTCGCTGCCTCGCGGTCACACATTACTCCCGCGCCATTTCAGCTTCTGGCGCACGACGCTGAAGAAGGAGACGCCGGGTAACGCCGCGAGCGGCAGGCTCCTGGCCGCTTTGCGCACGGTCACGGCCGTGCCAGCTTCGATGTGCACCGGCGCGCGGCCGTCGATCGTCAGAAAGACCGGGTAATCCCGCTCGGTCGCCCGCACCTCCACGACGGTGGAGTCATCGACGATGATCGAGCGGTTCGTCAACGTGTGGGGGCAGATCGGAGTGATCACGAGCGAACCGGATTCAGGCGCGAGGATCGGCCCGCCAGCGCTCAAGGAATACGCCGTCGAGCCGGTCGGTGTCGCAACAATGAGGCCGTCGGCGTTGAATTCCGTCAACTCCTCGCCGTTGACGCGCACGGTGAGTCGGATGAGGCGCGAGATTTCACCGCGGCTGAAGACTGCATCATTGAGACAACGGAAGGCCTGATGCCTTTCCGGGCCGCGCG
>JAESFH010000334.1_pt1 | contig 13923 bp, 17 predicted proteins | sample 9269381 | NCBI WGS metagenome assembly JAESFH01 (sample SAMN14504062, study PRJNA617094) | algae metagenome | isolation source: Aphanothece sp. CMT-3BRIN-NPC111 and co-occurring heterotrophs from well... | place: USA: Clark Mountains Wilderness, California | collected 2010-04-18
CACCAGCAGGTCAATTCGGCTACGAGTTCATCGACGCTTCTCCGCTTTATTGCATCTCAGGCCATGCGTTTTGCTGATCGCAATTCTGAAGAGACTTTCTCGGTACGACATCGGTCAAGGCCGTGGAGCACGCATTGCAGCGGCTGCCGGCACGTCATACGCGATCACCGCAGTATCATCAGACTTAAGTCTGTAGGAACATGCAACGAGATGTATAGCATAGCTGGTGGCGAGGTCATATTCAGGTAGGGCGAAGAGGAGTTCGTGTCAAAAGAGAGCTATGACTTGGGTTATTTGAATAAAATTTGCTCGATTGAGCAGTCATAATTCTCGCGAGTTGAGTCGGCGTATCGGTATACGTCCTGCTATTGAGATGATGTTTCGCGGCCTCCAAGGTGGCGAGCCGGAAGATGACATACAATTTATTTAGGCACGAACGATTGACTAATCTCTATTGCGCCGTCTCACAGCACAAGCCCATCCCGGAGTTCATCCGCTCTCCGACGTGGACTTTCGCGGGTGTAAGCACACCAAATCAACCGCGGCCCAAAGGCTTCGATGAAGAGGTAGCGCGGTTCGCCACCAACTTTCAGGGTTTCTACACCTATTACAACTGCACGGCGCTACAGCGGAAACAGTCACGAATGATCCGGGATCTCCAAAGAGAACATGAGAATGGGGGCATGAGACAGACCATTCAGCCTGGAACATCTGCGCTCTCCTCAGCTCTCGCATGAAGTCGCCCTATGGCTCGTGCATCGGTTCGCCAAGCTGCCCCTGGCAAGCCTCGGCTTGACCCAAGCTAAACCTAAGCGCAACCTTGGTGCTGTCTTGGATCTCCTCCCAGGCGACATCTCCGTCAAACTCAAGACAGGCTCGGCTACGGTCGGGCCTTTCTTTTGAGATAGCCATCCATAGACCCGGCATCCTGGCGTTGGTGACGTAACGTAAACTGATCCAAGTATTGGGTCGGTGGTATGCCACCGCTTTTTCTGCACCCCAAGAATATTTCTGGTATGCCAGTAGATGGATCTTTTCATCATTTGTTTCAATGCTAAGCTATAGATCTTCGCGAGTTCGCGTCGGCGTAGATCGGCATACGTTACTTATTCCTTAAACAGCTTCTATTGAGAGGAAGAAACGCCATGTCACGTGACATGATTGGCGGAGCTATTGTTGCTGCCGGTGTGTGGGCTATCTTTGCTGCGGGTGCGATGGGGCTCACGCCTTCGGCACCTCGCGGCTATGCCTGGACGGTTACAGGCTCAGAGATGATCAGGAGCCATCCCGAGTTAGTGCGGATCGCACCTCCATCCGACATAGCCGTTTCTTCAAACAAAGCTGAAGAGAAGAACCGACTGCCGGAAGGCTGACCTAGTGCAATCGTCGTTCGGTTCTGATGAGGGCCGCCTCAGCTCGTCGGCAACCTTACAGGCTTTCTTAGGCTTAGCCTTTTTGGGTCAGACCTATTCTGGCTCTGGGCTGAGCCTAGGATGTTCCTGTATAAGCCGCTCAATGCGCTATGCGCCCGTGAAACCGAGCAGGATGAGATGGGGCGCTGCTCAGGACACGCGCAGGATTCCGTGTGGTTAGGGTTTCAAGGCGGCTGTTCGCCGCTTGGCTGAAGAGCCATTTCTCGGGAACGGCGATCTGCCCTGAGGTTTGTCGTGTCGGTATTCCCCAACTAGGAGATCGACGATGGCCGAGAAAGACCTGAAGGCTCTTTTTGTGCACCAGCTCAAGGACACCTACTTCGCCGAGAATGCCATTCTCAAAGCCCTCCCGCAGATGGCCCAGGCTGCGCAATCCGAGGAGTTGAAGGCGGCATTTGAGACCCACCTGAGGGAGACAGAGGGTCAGGTGAAGCGTCTTGAGCAGGTGTTTCAGCTCATTGGCGAGAAGCCGCAAGGCATCGAGTGCAAGGCCATCCAGGGCATCATTGAGGAAGGCCAGGAGGTCCTGAAGGAGTTTGCGGGCGGTGAGGCCCTGGATGCAGGTCTCATTGCTGCGGCTCAGGCAGTGGAGCACTATGAGATTACCCGCTACGGCACCATGCTGGCTTGGGCCAAGCAGCTGGAGTTAGGCGACGTAGAGGGGCTGCTCGAAGAGACACTGGACGAGGAGGAGAACACTGACGAGCTGCTCTCCGAATTGGCAGAGGACGCGATCAATCCCAAAGCTGCCGCCGCCTAAACAGGATCTGGATCGGGAACAGGGCTGTCCGAAGGGGCGGCCCACTCCCGTGTGAATCAGCCAAACAGGAACCGTGCCTCGGCGACCAGCGCCATTGGGGAGCCAGCGGGGACACGCGTCTACGACCGTGATAAGCCCTGATTCGTCCTGGTATTTGGAAACTGATCGGCTAGTGGAACTCCTACCTGTCCTAGCCGCAGGGTAACGAGGGGTAACGGAAGAGGTGGCTATTCCCGCTTACTGTGCGAGACCGGGCCGAACTGTTGGAGACGCCTAACTGCTTGATTTCGTTTTGAAACGGGACTGCCGGAGACCAGCGGATCCCGCCCGAGAACGCGGGTCGCGCCCTTGGTAAGGGAGAGGTCGAGAGTTCGATCCTCTCTGGCAGCACCATCCTTCTTCTGAGAAAATTGATCGCTTAGCCCCGTCGGCACTCCCCGAAAAAGGAGTGCTTGTAGGCTCCCAGGACCTACATGGGTTCAGTGAACTCGATGATGAGGCCGGCCATGGCGGCGGGATGCGCGCGAGCGCCCAGCCACCTGACTCCTGTCGGGAACCTCTTTCACGATGCCCATGGCCGCCGAGGCACAGGTCATGCGCCGCCCCGCCCGCGTCAGCGACGCGCAGTCGCGCGCAGAGCGCGCGGCTCGTCCGCTGCGCGATACTGACGGCAGCCGGCCGGAGCGGGCCCTATTACGCCATCATGCGGCGCAAAGTCGGAACCAGATGCTCCAGCAGGTAGGGTTTGGCCACGAAAGCGCCGCCCTCGGGCACCGGACCTGACGAGGCGTCCGAATGGCCCGAGATGAGAACAACCGCCATATCGGGGCGGCGCTCGCGGGCCACGCGAGCCAGTTCGTACCCGTCAATCGAGCCCGATACATGGGCGTCGGTCACGAAGCCCCGTGCATCGGGCTGCGCCTTCAGGTGCTTCAGGGCCTGATCCGTATCGCCCGCCTCGACAACCACGAAGCCGGCCGCGGACAGGTGTTGAGCAATATCCTTTCTTTGCCGGGAATCCTCTTCCGTCAGGATGACGACGGGATGGTCCTGCGAAGGGCGGTTCGACATGACGGATCCTTCTGTCCCTTTGCCTTGAATGCTAACTCGCAACCCGCCCTTCCGGTCGCACCAAGGCCGAGGGTGAGCCAAGGGGCGGCTTTCTGGCCGCTGGGTTCGGCCCTCCGCCGATCGAGAAGCCGGGAGCCGGCAAGGCGGTCGTGGGTGACCGCGTGCAGCTTGGTCCGCCCCAGGCCCCGACCGTGTTGAATTCCGAGTATCAGGAAGACTCCCGGCGTCCTCATGCGTTCCTGATGGCAGGGGCTCGGGGACGAGCCGACCGGCGCGTCTCGGCATGAGGGAGCAAGCGCGATGCATCCAACCAGCGGACCGATTCACGCCTACCTGTCGGGCATGGGGCGCGATGCCCGGGGAAGGAGCGCCTCCGAGGTGATCGCCCTGCCGGATCGCGATCTCGAGACCTCCCACGACTGGGTCCAATGGCTCTTTCCTCTGCCGACCCGATCGGCAGCCGTGCCGGGATCTCCGGTCCTGAGGCCGGCGGAGGTCGAAGCCATCCGCGAGGATGTCCGGGCGCTGGACACCCTGCAACGGGCCTCTGCCCGCATGATCGGGTTCTATGGCGGCACACGCCACTGGCTCGCGCCCTTCGATCACAATCACCTGCGCATCACCCGCGTTCTCCAGAGCCTGCGGCTGCTGGCCGGGCTGCCGGCCGCGCAGCATTTCTACGACTCCGTCATGCGCCTCCACGAGGACGGCGGAGGGACCGTGAACCCGGAGAGCCTCCGTTACTGGCGCAAGGCTGTTGCGGAGCCGGACGCGCGAGACCCGCAATCCCATTGACCTCGCGCCCGGCCGGGGGCATGGGCAGCCGATCTCACGCGCGAGTTCCTTCATGGTCGTCGAAACCGCCACGGCCGTCCTCGACTGGTTCGGGGTTGCGGTCTTCGCCATCACGGGCGCGCTCGTGGCCTCGCGCAAGCAGATGGACCTCGTCGGCTTTGCGCTTCTCGGCACCGCCACGGGAATTGGCGGCGGGACATTGCGCGACGTTCTGCTGGGTCAGCTCCCGGTATTCTGGGTCCGTGAGCCGACGGCGCTCGTGACCTGCGTCGCGGTCTCCTGCGCGGTTTTCGCGACGGCGCACCTGCCTCAATCCCGCTATCGCCTGCTCCTGTGGTTCGACGCCATGGGCCTGGCGCTGTTTGCGGTCACCGGTGCCGAGAAAGCCCTGCTCGTCGGTGCGGGGCCCGTGGTCTCCGTCGCCATGGGCGTGGTTACGGCGGCCTTCGGGGGCATCATCCGCGACGTCCTCGGGGGCGAAGCTCCCGTGGTGCTCAGCCGCGAGGTTTACGTCACCGCCGCGCTGCTCGGCGCGATCACCTTCGTGGCCGCGACCGGCCTCGGCCTTCCGCGCGACATTGCGCTGGGTGCGGGGCTCCTGGCCGGGTTTGCGCTCCGCGGAGCGGCACTCCACCGGGGCTGGTCGCTCCCGCGCTATCGGGCCCGGGCCGGACGCTCGCCGGATGAGGTCGCGGCCTTGCGGCAATCGGCGCGGAGGGACGGCGAGGCCTGACGTTCTCACCGCGCCGCGAGAAGCCGCCGCGCCAGGGCGGGAAGATCGCCGGGCGTTGGGCAGAGCGCGGTCGCACCGGCGCCGTTGAGCTCCGCCTCGTCGCCGTAGCCCCAGAGCACGCCGACGGACGGCATGTTGTTGCGCAAAGCCGCGAGGACGTCGTTGGCCCGGTCGCCGACCATGATGGTCCGCGCCGGATCGATCCCCTCCGCCTCGATGATCTGTCCGATCAGCAGCCCCTTGTCGTCGAACCGGCCTTCGAAATCGGCGCCGTAAATTCCCTCGAACAGCTCCCCGAGCCCGAAATGCGAAATGATGCGCCGGGCGAAGGCCACGGGTTTTGCGGTGCAGACGAACAGGCGGGCGGGGAGGGCGCGGGTCTCGGCGAGAGCCTCCCGCAGGTCGGGATAGACTTCGGCGTTGAAGATTTCGTTGGCCTCGTAGTGCGACCGGTAGAGGCGCACCGCCTCCTCGACGTCGCCCTCGGGCCCGATCAGCTTCGGCAGGGAGCGGCGGGCCGGCGGTCCGACAAGCCAGGTCAGGTCCTCCGCGGCCGGCGGCTCGATGCCCAGCTGCGTGAGGGCACGGCGGTAGGAGGCGACGATGCCCGGCCTTGAATCCACGATGGTGCCGTCGAGGTCGACGAGGACAGTGTTCACGCAAACTCCTTGTGAGCTCGGACAGGGTTGCGCATCCGGGGTTGCCGCAGAGTGCCGGCTTTCGCAAGCGATGCGCAGGAATTCCTGAGCAGGGGCCGAAAGCGCAGCCTCGCACCCCGTGTTGCGAAGGGCAGCCTAGGTTCCGCCAGAAGCGCCTAGCGGGTACCGTCTTCAGGTTCGCAAGTGCAGGCCAAGGAGCGGAACTCTTGATGGCCGTTCGATCTGACCGCCACGTCCAGCCACATCGTGCCGCGGCTCGGGCTGAGGATGAGGCCGAGCCGCGGGTCGCGCTCGCTGCGGCCGTTGAACCAGACATCCCAATTGGTATCCAGGGTATAGCGTTGCACATTGGCGCCGCTGGCGTCGACGAGCATGATCTGCGTTTCCGGTTGGATGCGCACCCGGACTTCAGCCGGAGTCCCGTCCCGGGGAGGACCGCCGTTCGGGTGACACGCGAAGGACTGAACCTCCCGTCGCGCCGTGTCGGCCGGCAGGGCCTGTCCGGTCGAGCCTGTGGAGGACGGCTCGAACCGGGCCGGAAGCTGTGGTCTGTCGTCGATTCGGCGCTGAGGTGGGGAGCCCTGCGCCTGGATCCTGGAACCGCCCACGGCCGGGACCGGCGGAGGCGGGCGCCGGGACATGCCCGAAGCGACGGAGCGGGCGATCGGACGCCCTATCGACCCGGTCACTGACGGATCCAGGGCATCCGGACAGTCCGGCGTGCCGTCATTGCGGAAGCGCAGCCCGACGCCGCCCTGCGGTGTCAGAATATAGGTGCAGCCCTGATCCGGGTCGCGCCACAGCCGCGGCTCCTGGGCCGCGGCCGTCGAAAGCCCGGCGAGGAGGGTGAGGCTGAACCAGGAGAGCAAGCGCATGATACGGACGAACGCGCCGCCCAGCGAAACGTTGCCGTGTAGCGTGGCAGGAGCGCCTCCAACTTAAGTCGTATCACCGGCCGTTCTCCTCGGGAAGGACGATCTGCCCGCGACGCATTGGCTTGGAACCTCCCGCAACTGGAACCGTTGTGCAGCGTTGTCCACGATTGATGCCCTCGGGGGAGGCTGCACGTGATCGAGATCGCCGTTATGGCAGGGGCAGCTTTGTATGCTACCTGCATCGTCGTGCTTGGCCGCGCATGAGCCAAGCGGCCGCGCAGGCAGTACAGCCTCTAGAGCCTGATGCTGCGGACTTCGTCGCCCTTGCGGATCACCTCCCGCACCTGGCCTGGATGGCGGGCGCCGACGGCGACATCTTCTGGTACAATCGCCAGTGGTACGAATACACCGGCACATCGCCCGGCCAAATGCTGGGCTGGGGCTGGCAGGCGGTCCATGATCCCGCTGTCCTGCCCGAAGTCCTCGAGCGCTGGCGCAACGCCCTCGCGACGAGCGAAGCCTTCGAGATGGTGGTTCCTCTCAAGGGGATCGACGGGTCGTTCCGGCCTTTTCTCACCCGCGTGCGGCCCTTGAACGATGAAAAGGGTCGCGCCCAGCGCTGGTTCGGCACCAACACGGATATCTCCGCGCAGCAGCGGATCGCGGAAAGCCTCGCGGAGGAGAAGCGGCGCCTCGAGACCCTCAACCGGACCCTTGCGGAAGTCTCGGCCGAGCTCGATCTGGAGCGCCTGGTCCAGACCGTCACGGATGCGGGCGTCAGTCTCACCGGCGCCCGCTTCGGCGCCTTCTTCTACAATGTGGTCGACCCCCTCGGCGAGGCGCTGACCCTCTACACGATCTCGGGCGTCCCACGGGAAAAGTTCTCCCACTTCCCGAATCCGCGGGCGACCCACATCTTCGCGCCGACCTTCCACGGCGAGGGGCCGGTGCGGTCCGACGACATCCTAGCCGACCCGCGCTACGGCCTGAATGCTCCCTACAACGGCATGCCGGAGGGACATCTGCCGGTCCGCAGTTACCTCGCGGTGCCGGTGAGGTCGCGGTCCGGCGAAGTGATGGGCGGATTGTTCTTCGGCCACCCGGAGCCTGCCCGTTTCACGGCGCGCCACGAGGAACTGCTTGTCGGCGTTGCGGCGCAGGCTGCGATCGGGATCGACAATGCGCGCCTCTACGATGCGGCGCAGCGGGAGATCGCGGAACGCCGGGAAGCCGAGAAGCATCGCGAACTTCTCATCAACGAGCTGAACCACCGGGTGAAGAACACGCTCGCGACGGTTCAGTCTGTGGCCGCCCAGACCCTGCGGACGAGTGCGCTGGATGGGGAGGTCCGCAGCCGCCTCGACGCCCGGCTGATGGCTTTGTCCGACGCCCACAACCTGTTGACCGAGCACAACTGGGAGGGCGCGACCCTCGGGCAGGTTGTCGAGATGGCCCTGCGTCCCCACCGCAGCGAGCGGGAGGTTCGCTTCACGACCGGTGGGCCGGAGGTCCACCTTGCGCCCAAGACCGCGCTTGCGATCGCGATGGCGCTTCACGAACTCGCAACCAATGCCAGCAAATACGGAGCCTTGTCCCGTCCCCAGGGGACCGTGACATTGCTCTGGGAGATCGCTGAGGAGCCGGACGGGCCGAAGTTGCGCATGATCTGGACCGAGCGCGGCGGCCCGCCGGTGACTCCGCCGACCCGCAGGGGCTTTGGAACGCGGCTCATCGAGCGCGGCCTGGCGGCCGAACTCGGCGGTTCCGTCAAACTCACCTATGCGGAGGAAGGCCTCGTTTGCTCCATCGATGCGCACATGCCGGTGATCGCACAAAGATGAGTGGGATCCGACGGTTCACGGATCGGAGCCGGTCCGAGGGCCGAAGGACCAAGCGCGGGAGAAGCAAGGCCACGATATGCCGGCCGCTCCGGCGGAGGGAGTGAGCTGATGGGCAGGGCAGCAGATCTGCGACGAGCGCTGGTGGTGGAGGACGAGATCATGGTCGCGATGTATGTCGAGGACCTTCTGACCGAACTCGGGTTCGAAGTCGCTGGTCTTGCGACCGGCCTCGATCAGGCGTTGCCCCTGGCGCGGGAAGGCTGTTTCGATTTTGCGGTGCTCGACATCAATCTCGCAGGACAATCGAGCTTTCCGGTCGCCGACGTGCTTCGGGCGCGCGGCATCCCGTTTCTGTTCGCAAGCGGCTACAGTTCGAAGGGTTTGAGCGACGGTTACCGGGACGCGATCCGGATCCAGAAGCCGTTCCTGAGCCGCGATCTTGCGGAAGCGATCGCGCGGATCCGATCAAGGTGATCCGATCAAGGTGTCCCGAGATAGCTCGAGAGGTACGCACCAGACGGGCCCGGTAGACCCTTCAAGGACTAGAAAAAAGAACCCGTGCCGCTCCCAGCACGGGTGCCGCACGGGCGCAATTGCTTCTCTCTACGTGCGCAGAATGTCCGAACGCATAGGGTTAAGACAAGCTTAAACATTCGCTATAGTGAATGAACGGGCGGCACTCTGCCGGGATCGGCTAACCTGGGTCCCGTCTCCTCGCCCCTGCTCACGCGCCCAGTCCGGCCCGTGTGCCGATGCTCTCCGCCTCGCGATGCAAGACCAAAGGCAGTGCACCTCTCGTTACGGAGTGGTGAATCGCGCAGCAACAGAAATGGGCTCGGCCGTGACGCCGAGCCCGGTTCCGGATGGAGCGCCGCTCAGCACTCCGTCGTCTGCTTGGTCTTGGTGTCTCCGAACTCGTCGGTCTTCTGCTTCGTGGTGGTGGAACATCCCACCGTTCCGGTGGTCTCGACCGAGCGCTTCTCGATGACGGCCGAGTCGTTCTTCTGGATTACCGTGGTCGACGGCGCATCCCTCTTTTCGATGACCGTCGTGCTGCTCTGGGCGAACGCGACGGTGCTGATGAGAGAGGCCGCCACTACAATCGCAAGCTTCATAGGAACACCTCCAGCATGGCTAAGTCTGCTCCATCAATGCAGATCCCGGCGGGAGAGTTCCTGTATGATTGTATCCCTATCCATCGGGATTCAGGATGATCAAAAGCCTTGGGCGAACCTGGGCCACTAAGCTCAAGCTTATCGGGTGATACACTCCCGATACATCAACAATCCTTCGAAAGCATAGGCCTCTATAGGGATAAGGCTAAGCTTCTTTCCGCAAGCAATTGCGCCGTCAAATACCAATTCCGTGGAACGATGTGAAATCATTGCTGTTGTTCGGGCAGCAACATCAGCCAATCTGGAGAGCGCGATGGCATCGAGTCCTACCAACAACACGGCGAAGCGCGGCTTTGCGTCCATGAGCCCCGAGAAGCAGCGTGAGATCGCGAGCAAGGGCGGCAAGAGCGTCCCGTCCGAGAAGCGGTCCTTCTCGCAGAACCGGGACCTCGCCTCGCAGGCGGGGCGCAAGGGCGGCCAAGCGTCCGGATCCGGCCGCCAGTGACGAAAGCGGCCGGAGCGTCCCGGCTCCGGCACAGCCTTCCAGCGAACGCAAAGAGCGCCCTAGGGCGCTCTTTCTCGATGCGGGGACGCGCAGGCCGGCCGGCGTGTCTCGGGACATCTCTACCCCTGGTTCACGCGCCCCTGTCCGGTCGTCATCGTCCGCACAAAGATCGCCCGCAAGCCGTTGGAGAGCCGGGGTTTGTACGAGAGCCGCACGCTGCCGGCGAGTTTCGTGGCCGGACCGCGCTCCATCAGCTCCGTCCCGAGGCCCTTCCCCACCGGACGCGTCACGGGCGGACCGCTCACCTCCCCCTGTTCACACCAGGGTGTTTCAGCGCCGCAGGGGTGAGTGCCCGTCGGGTCCGCCCGAGGCCCAGGGTCCGCGAGGCTCGGCGTGTGCGGGTCGGCACATCCTTGGGGACCGCTCGATCCCAAGGATACCTCGACGTCCGGCGGATCGGCCGCGACGTCGAAGCAGGGGGTGGTGACATGAAGGGTGGTCTTTTGGATCTCATCGGAGCGGCGGTTCTGGTCGGGCTGCTCGGAGCCTACGGCGGGTTCTGGTGAGAGCGGACAGGGCGCGAAGCCGTGTCCTCGGCGCCTTCACGCCGAGTCAGCGGTGGGTGCGGCTGCCGGACGGTCGGCGAAGCGCCCGTCAGCGTTGCCGGAGCGCTTTCAGGGGATGGACGTTCGTGCGGGGAAGTGCCGGCTCGGAGGCCGTCGGAGCACCCGGCGGTAAGGTGGTGCTGCGCGCTGCCACCTGCAGTTCTGCGACTTCTCGGGCGGTGTCGGCCAGCAAGGCGCGCAAGTTCGCGATCTCGGCGCGTTGCTCCGTGCATTCCGCGCGCAACTGCTCCGTCCGCTCCCTCAACCGGGTCACGAGGCTCCACAGCTCAGCCTGCTCGTCCTGGGTGCCGGTTCGATCCGCGGTGGCAGGCGTCGCTGCTCGCGCGGAAGATGCGGGCCAGTCCGGCGGCGCGGCCCACCGAGCGTCACCCATTTGGGACCTGGTCACGACGAGACCGCCTGCCCGGGCTGCAACGTGGGACCGCACGACCGGATCTGGGGCCGCTCCTGCCGCAGGTCGCGTTGACCGAGGCGCTGACGATGGGAACTGGGGCCTGGCGGGGGATCGGGCGATCGGGATCGATTCCACCAGATTGTTCGTCCCATCGTCCGAGCCGCCACGCGCGAGCCGGACCACGGTGACGACGAGAACAACGCACAGGATGACCGCTGCGCATTGAATCAGCGTCAGCATCGGCGCTCCGGTTTCCGCTCCCGCATTCGCTGAGCAACGCTGGATGGCAAAATTGGTTTCAATGCGCTCGGACTGCGAGTATGCCTCGGGTCAGACCATCCGCACGTCCGTGCTGCGCTCTCGATCAGCAAAACAGGCTGCCCGATTCGCCACCCGCGGCCGCATCCTCTGCGGCGCAAGCCTCGTGCATCCAAGCCGAACGAGCACAGCCGTAGCAGCGCGGCCAGCCCGCAATTGTGGGGCCTTGTGGCCCCTGTCACGGTTTCCGCAGTGTCTAACCTTTAGTTGTAGATACCGGTTATTTATGCAATCCCCAATAGGATAGGCCAACGGGCCTAATGCCGCCCCGTCCCGGGGCATCCGTCAGTTATGCACTTATCGCAGTGCCGCGCCGCCTGGGGCCGTGTGTCATGCATCTGATGCCGTCCGGTGCGGGGCATCCTATTAAGACGTTGGGGAAGGCGGAGCACGGTGCGTGCGCGCATCCGCAGGCGTGGACAGGCCGCAGCACTCCCGCTGGACGGGGCGCAGGACCGACGGATTAGGCGACTCGACTGAGTGGATCATCGGCCGGGGCTCAGGCAGGACTATAACCTTAACTATAACGCGATGTCGCAGTCAGGTGCATCGGCGTGTTCTGTGCAGTCCGGGCGGAGTGAGTATGGTGGCAGTTGCACGAGCGCAGGACGCATCGGACGGGCGCAGGTCGATCCAGCGCGTGCGGGTGGCCTGGAAGGTCAAGGTCATCACAGCCTCCGGCATGATCACGACCTGTACGGTCCAGGATGTGTCCGATGGCGACGCACGATTGGCAATACCGCCGGACGCCGCTCTCCCGGACCGGTTCCATCTCTATTATCCGCTCCGGGACCTGTCCAACTTCGTCGAGGTCCGCTGGCGCAAGGAAGGTGAGATCGGAGTCGCTTTCATCGATGGCCTCGAGACCGAACTCCGTGAACTGAGGATCACCGTCGCACATCTCACCGAACGCCTCGAATCGCTGGAGCGCGCGATGCGGATACCGGAGCCTCCGCTGGCGGTCCTCAAAGGCTAGAGCGTTTTCGCGTGAGGTGGATCCGGCTCACGTGAAGAAAACGCGTCAACACCAAGAGGAGAGCTGATTCGACGCAAGTCGAAACGGCTCTAGCCCGCCCGACGGCAGCGGCGCGCCGGGACCCCAGTCCAGTCTCGCGGCGGCCTGTGGAGCCGCCCCGGGCCTCGCCCGTCGAAGCAGGACCTCGGCTGCGCGTCCCAAATCGGCGTACCGGAACGAAGCGGCGGCTTTTTCCGTTGGCCTCGTGGCACATTCGCGAGGTCTTTGGATCATGCGCCTGCTTCTTCTGATCGCTGTTCTCGCCATCGGGGCGGACGCGCTGCTCTACAACGGCGCCTACACGCAGCGGGCGTGGCGCACGGTCTCCCATGAGGCGAGCCGCCTCCTGGACGGCGGCGACGCGGCCGTCGACCACTCCGTTGATCACGCGGACCGGAAAGCGGATCGCCGGGGCTGATCGCCCCCTGAGTTACGGATCGGAGGCAACCATGCCGACCAGCCTTCCAGAACAGAACCTTCGCAGCCCCGGCTCGATGCAGCTCGACCCCTCCGCCGAGGGGGTCGCCATCGACGAGACGCGACGCCTCATCGCGTCCAACAAGGTCGAGGGAACGGCCGTCTACAACAGCGCCGGCGAGCACCTGGGCTCGGTCTACAACTTCATGGTCGACAAGTTCACCGGCCAGGTCGCCTATGCGGTGATGTCCTTCGGCGGCTTCCTGGGTCTCGGCGAGAGCTATCATCCGCTGCCCTGGAAGGCCCTTACCTACGATACGCGCCTCGGCGGCTACGTGGTCGATCTCGACCGGGACCGGCTCGAAGGCGCGCCCCGCTACGGCGCAGAGGACGATCCGTTCGCCGATCCCGATTACGGCCGGCGCCTCGACGACTACTACGGCGTGCCGGCCGCGGCGAAGGGTGGCTGACGGCTGGAGCCGTCAGCGATCCCCGGTCGCATGCGGCGACGGTTCAAACCTGGAGGCGGGCGAGTGCCTCGCGGGCGACGCCGGCGGCCTGCCGGCGCTGGCGGATCCGTTCGGCGCGCAGGTCCTGAGCATAGCGCCAGGCCAGGACGCCAACGCTGGCGAACAGCATCGCGCAGGCGGCAACGATGAGGTCGGCTGAAGGGTCGCGTTCCTGGCGGGGTGCGGAGGCGCCCCATCCGCGCCGCTCGATCCTGCGCCTGTGGGGCGGGATCGTCATGACCGAGTCGAGAGGATTGGGACGCCGGGCTGCCGCATCCTCGCCGAGCACATCGCGGTAATCCTGCGTCGATCCTCCGCCGCCATAACCGGCCGAATCGCCGAAATCTCGCCCTGATGCCTGCGCTCCGCTGCTCATGGTATCCCTCTGGCGATGGGAGGAACGGGGATCCGCTCCTCGATTGCTCCTGCCGGGTTCGTTTTGAACTCGGCGGATGCAGCGAGGTTCCAAGTGCTGCAGGCAGCGGTCGAACCTGTCGGCCGGGTACGAGTGCGGGAGCGTGTCACGCGTCCGCGGCCAGGGCCTGCGGCGCCGCGGCGAGGGCATTGCGGATGCCATCCAGCAAGGCACCGTCTTCCAGCGGCTTCTCCAGCACCAGCCGGACGCCCGAACTGGCGGCACGGCTGCGCAGCACCGCATTGGCCTTGCCCGTGATCAGGATGGCGGGAAGGTGCACCTGGAGGTCCCGGAGCCGATCGAGCAGCTCGAGGCCGTCCATGACAGGCATCGAAAAATCGACCACGAGGCACCCATGGGAGAGGAGGTTCGCGTCGGCCAGGAGTTGCGCGCTGCCCTCATAGACGCAAACGTTCATCCCCTCGAGCTCAAGGGCGAACTT
>JAESFH010000335.1_pt1 | contig 13849 bp, 12 predicted proteins | sample 9269381 | NCBI WGS metagenome assembly JAESFH01 (sample SAMN14504062, study PRJNA617094) | algae metagenome | isolation source: Aphanothece sp. CMT-3BRIN-NPC111 and co-occurring heterotrophs from well... | place: USA: Clark Mountains Wilderness, California | collected 2010-04-18
GACCTTCTCGTTGCGCACCGGCGGCGCGCTGATCCAGATCAGCGGCACGCCCTTGTCCTTGAAGGCGCGCACGACCGCGTCGACGCGGTCGCGGTAGAGGTCGCGCCAGCGGTCGGACAGGGGCTCGTGAGAGGTCTCCCCCTCCCGGATCGGCACCCGGTCGCTCGTGCCGAGCATCACCACGGCGGCGGCGAGCTTCGGGGTCGCGTCCACGGTCTCCTGGACCGTCCTGGCCCATTCGGCCGGATCGGTGCGCACGAGGCCGCTGTCGGCCCTGATCCGGCGGACGACATCGATTTCCGGCGTGTCCTCGAAGGCGTCCGCGATGCCGCGCGCGGTCGCCTCGGCAAGCGCGTCGCCAAACACCGCGACAATGGCGGTCGGCTCGACCTTCGGCTTCACGGGCTTCGCGGTGGCGGTGGCGGGCGCAGGCCGCGGCTTCGGCGCCGGTGTCGCCGGGCGCCGCTCATCCTCGTCGAGGCCGAACAGGCGGCGCAGCGACAGCGTCGGGGCCGGCTGCGGCGCCGGCTGGACCAGCATGCCGGGATAATAACCCGGCGGCTCGTCGCGTCGCCGCGCCCGCGGGGCGGGCTGCTGCTGCGGCGGGTAGTAGTAGTACCCGCCGCCCGGCGCCGGCTGGACCTGTGGCTGGGGGCGCACGGGCTGCGGCGGGGCGCGGTTGAACTGCGGCAGGTCGAAGAACTGGGCGAGCGCCGGCCCGGGACCGGACAGGCTCACCGCGAGCACCGCGATCAGGAGAGCGCGCGCCGATTTCACTCGCATGGGCCGATCAACTCCATGGCCCGGGATCGTACGGGCCGGTGCGGCCGGTCCCGGAACGGACCGCCTCGCCTGTACTATAACGCCCAAGGCCGCGATCGTCAGCCCGCGCGCAATGGGCGCAGGGTTCAGGGGTTTAGCGGGCCGGTCGCGGTCAGCCTGCCCAGGGCTGTCGGAGCGATGGTCTCGGTCGCACCCTCCTTGGGGTCCCGGACCGGGCAGCCCGGGGGGAGCATCAGCGCGCCCCGCGCAGCTCCCGCAGGACCGCGAGGTCGGCGTAACCGTCGGCCACCAGGCCCCGATGGAGCTGGAAATTCCGCACGGCCTCGCGGGTCTTGGAGCCGAGCCTGCCGTCCGCGTCGCCCTCGTAGAAGCCGAGCGCGACGAGGCGCTTCTGGAGTTCCTGGCGCTGGTCCTTGTCGAGCTGCGCCTCGCCTGCGGGCCAGGCACCCTGGATCGGCGGGCCGCCCATCACCCGGTCGCCGAGATGGGCGACGCCGAGGGCGTAGGCGTCGGAGGAGTTGTAGCTCTTGATGACAGTGAAGTTGTCCGTGACCAGGAAGGCGGGCCCCCGCGCGCCGCCGGGCAGGAAGAGGGAGGCCTCGCCGGCCGCCGGCAGGGGCTTGCCGTCCACGCGCCGCAGGCCGAGGCCCGCCCAGCTCCGGAAGTTCTGGCGCAGGTTGCGGAAATCGAACCCGGCCGGCAGCTCCACCTCGAATCCCCAGGGAAGGCCCGGCTGCCAGCCCTGCTGCCTGAGGTAGTTCGCGGTCGAGGCGATGGCATCCGGCGCGGAGGTCCAGATGTCGCGCCGTCCGTCCTGGTCGCCGTCGACGGCGTATTTCATGAAGCTCGACGGCATGAACTGGGTCTGGCCCATGGCGCCGGCCCAGGAGCCCCGCATGGTGGCGCGCTCCACATGATCCTGCTCCAGGATCTGCAGCGCGGTGAGGAGTTCCGCGCGGAAAAAGTCGGCGCGATAGCCCGTGAACGCGAGCGTCGACAGCGCCTGCACGACGTAGAAATTACCCGTGAAGCTGCCGTAGCTCGTCTCCATGCCCCAGATGCCGAGGATCACGGAGCGCGGCACGCCGTAGGTGCGCTCGGCCGCCGCCAACACCGCGTCCCACTCGGCCGCGGCCTGCGTGCCGCGCTGGAGGCGCTGGGCCGTGACGGCGCCGTTCACGTAATCCCAGATCGGGCGCACGAACTCGGACTGCTTCTTCGTGAGCGCGATGATCCGGGCATCCGGCGTCACGTCGCGGAACGCCTCGTCGAAGGTCGCCCGCGATACGCCGCGCGCCTTGGCCTCGGGCCAGAGGCTGTCGACGAAGCGGCGGAACTCGGCGATCTGGCTTTCGCCGACGATGCCCGTGGCCTCGACATCGCGCGGCTGCATCAGAGTCCCGGTCGTCTGTGTGTCCTGCGACGCCGCGGAGGCGGTGCAGGCCAGGGCCTGGAGGCTGATCAGAAGCACGCCGCACAGGTTGCGGCCCGTCTCGTAGGCTCGTCGGGACATCGTAGTCGCTCGCGATGAAGGGCAGACTGTCCGTCTGCCACCTTAAAGCGACACCAGGATGATGAATACATGGTTGAGATGCGGCAGCTTAGGCGAGCGGCGCGGATGTTTCGGGCCGAGCTGTGGACAAAAGCGGAGCAGGTCACAGGGGCCGCCGCGTACGGGTCAGGCGGCGTTGCGGGCCGCGAGCGCGCGCTCCCAGCGCAACGCCTGATCGACGATGACCGCGAGGTCATCGAATTTCGGGGTCCAGCCGAGGGCGCGGATGCGGTCGACCCGCGCCACCAAGGCCGCCGGGTCACCCGGCCGGCGCGGCGACAACCGGACGGGAAAGTCGACGCCTGACACCCGCTTGACCACATCCACGACCTCGATCACCGAAGCGCCGTGGCCGTAGCCGCAGTTCATCACGGTGCTGGCGCCCCCGGCCCGCAGGTGATTGAGGGCCGCCAGATGCGCGGTCGCGAGATCGTTGACCTGGATGTAGTCGCGCACGCAGCTGCCGTCGGGCGTCTCGTAATCGGTGCCGTAGATGTCGAGATGCGGGCGCTGGCCGAGCGCGGCCTGCGACGCCACCTTGATGAGATGGGTGGCCACCGGCGAGGACTGGCCGGACCGCCCCTTCGGATCCGCGCCTGCCACGTTGAAATAGCGCAGGGCCACGTATTTGAGACCGTGCGCCCGCGCGGCGTCCTCCAGCATCCACTCGCTCATGAGCTTGCTGCGCCCATAGGGATTGATGGGCGCGGGGGGGAGCTCTTCGTGGAGCGGGATCTCGTCCGCGTTGCCGTAAACCGCGGCCGTGGAGGAGAAGATGAAGGTCTTCACGCCTGAGCGAACCGTGGCTTCGAGGAGAGCCCGGGTCTTCACGGTGTTGCCGAGATAGTAGCCGAGCGGATCGGTCACCGATTCCGGCACCACGATCTTGGCCGCGAAATGCATGATGGCGTCGATCCCGTGCTCGGCGACGATGCGGGACACGAGCGCCTGGTCGGCGACGTCGCCGGCCACGAAGACGGCTTCCGGGGGCACGGACCAGCGGAAGCCCGCCGAGAGGTCGTCCAGCACCACGACGCGCTCGCCGGCGTCGAGAAGCTCCAGCACCACATGGCTGCCGATGTAGCCCGCACCGCCCGTCACCAGTACCGTCATGTCGCGTGATCTCCCTTGGGGCACCGGCCTCGCTCAAACCGCACTGCTGCCAGGCCGCCGACCCAAACGCCCGAGCTTCGATTCGGGTCCATCCGGGTCAGAATGCCCCCAGCTGGGCAGAGAGGATATCCCGGATCGCGCCGCAGGGGTTCGATAGCCTGAGCCGGCGCGGGCGGATGGCGTTGTGAGCCGATGCTGCTGCCGGTCTCAAGATATCTGCAACCGTTCCCGGTTATGGCCGTTGACCAACACCGCGACCTTGACAGGGGCGGCCCGTCCCCTTTCTTCGCTCCCGCCGACCCTTCTCCCCTCCTCCTTCGATCCAGGCCCTTTCGATGAAGCCCATCCGCAAAGCCGTCCTCCCAGTCGCCGGCCTCGGCACCCGCTTCCTGCCCGCCACCAAAGCGATGCCCAAGGAGATGATGACGGTCGTCGACCGCCCCGTGGTGCAGCACGTGGTCGACGAGGCCCGAGCGGCGGGAATCGAGCACTTCGTATTCGTGACGGGGCGCAACAAGGGCGTGATCGAGGACCATTTCGACATCGCTTTCGAGCTCAACGCGACCCTGGAGAGCCGGGGCAAGACCAAGGAGCTGGAAGGCCTCTCCCAGGACCAGCCCAAGGCCGGCCAGACCAGCTTCACCCGCCAGCAGGCGCCCCTCGGGCTCGGCCACGCGGTCTGGTGCGCCCGCGAGATCGTCGGCGACGAGCCTTTCGCGGTGCTCCTGCCCGACATGCTGAGCCGCGGTTCCATGGAGCAGATGCTGGCGGCCTATGAGAAGCATGGCGGCAACATCATCGCGGTCGAGGAGGTCCCCCACGACCAGACGCACCAATACGGCATCGTCTCGGTCGGCGAGGAGTTCGGGCAGACCTTCGAGATCACCGGGATGGTCGAGAAGCCCAAGCCCGGCACGGCCCCGTCGAACTACATCATCTCGGGCCGCTACATCCTGCAGCCCGAGATCTTCGATATCCTGTCCACGCAGGAGCGCGGCGCGGGCAACGAGATCCAGCTCACGGACGCCATGATCCGGCTCATGAAGGAGCAGAAGTTCTACGGCATGAAGTATCAGGGCCGCACCTACGACACGGGCTCCAAGGTCGGCTTCCTGATGGCGAACGTGGCCTATGCGCTCGAGCGCGAGGACCTCGCGCCCGCCTTCCGCGCGGAGCTGGAGGCTTATCTGAAGGGCTGACGCTGCGTCAGCTCCGCCCCGCCGGTTCGGCACGGAGCGCTTGATAGGCGAGCCCGGCTATGGCTGCGTTCCCGGACCCGGCCCGGCGGCTCATCCCGCCGCATCGCCTCGGACGGGCGGGCCGTGCTACACGGCCCGCCATGGCACTCACGAATCTGAAACCCGCGCCCGCCCGGCAGGCGCTCGCCTCCGCGATCCGGACCCTCGCGACCGAGCGGGACGGCCTCGCCGTCCTGATGGATGCCCTCGGCAACGGCCTCGGTGACGCCTTCGTGGCTGCGGTCGACACGATCGCGGCAGCCCAGGGGCGTCTGATCGTGACCGGCATGGGCAAATCCGGGCATGTGGCCCGCAAGATGGCGGCGACGCTCGCCTCCACCGGGACGCCCGCCCATTACGTCCACCCGGCCGAGGCCAGCCACGGCGATCTCGGCATGGTGCGGCCCGACGACGTGATCGTGGCCCTGTCCTGGTCGGGCGAGACCGCGGAGCTGGCCGACATCATCGCCTATGCCAAGCGCTTCCGGGTGCCGCTCATCGCGTTCACCTCCGGGGCCGATTCGACGCTGGGCCGGCAGGCCGATGTGTGCGTCTGCCTGCCGAAGGCCCAGGAGGCCTGCCCGAACGGTCTCGCGCCCACGACCTCGACCACGATGCAGCTCGCGCTCGGGGACGCACTCGCGATCGCGCTTCTCGAACGGCGCGGCTTCACGGCCGAGCATTTCCGGGTGTTCCACCCGGGCGGCAAGCTCGGTGCCCAGCTCCGGCTCGTGCGGGACATCATGCATGTGGGCGAGCGTCTGCCGGTGGTCGCGACGGGCACCCTGATGGGCGTCGCCCTCGCGGTCCAGAGCGAGAAGAGCTTCGGCTGCGTGATCGTGGTGGAGGCGGACGGGCGGCTCGCCGGCATCGTCACCGACGGCGACGTGCGCCGCAACCTGAGCGCCGACCTCCTCTCCCGCCCAGTCGACGAGGTCATGACCCGGCAACCCGTCACGATCGCCCCCGACATGCTCCTGGCGGAGGCCCTGGAGCTCATCGAATCACGCAAGAAGGGCGCGCTGATCGTCGCCGAGGCCGGCCGCCCGGTGGGCCTCGTCCACGTGCTCGACCTGCTGCGCGCGGGAGTGGCCTGAGCGGCCGGCCTCTCGCCTGGGCGCTGAGGCAACCCCGCCCTCAGGCCCGCTCCACCACCAGCGTCCCGCCCTCGACCCGGAGGACGCGCACCTGCGTCCCGGCCGGCGCGTCCGCCCCTGTCACGCGCCAGGACGAGTCGCCGACACGCACCCGGCCCTCCCCCTCCGCGATCGGACGGTCGAGGACGAAGACGCGGCCAACCAAGTCGTGGCCCCGGCGATTGAGGCTGCCCTCCCGGGAGACCTCCCGCGCTCCCCCGCTGACCGCGCGGCCGAGGAGCGCCGCGGCCAGCGACAAGGCGGCGAAGAGGATCAGCGCTGCCTGCCAGGAGAGGCCGAACCAGGCATCGGCGAGGCCGGTCAGGATCGCGGCGAGGCCGAACCAGATGAGAAAGATCCCCGGCGCCAGGGCCTCGGCCCCGACGAGCAGGATGCCAAGGATGATCCAGATCCAGAATCCGAGGGCATCGGCGAGGCTCGCGATCATGGGCTAGCTCTGCCCACTCGCCGGGCCCACGGCCGGCGGCAGGCCGCGCCCGCGGTGCAGCCCGGTGCCGCCGTCGCCGAAGACCGACTTCGTGATCTCCGCGATGCCGCCGAGCGTGCCGGCGAGCCCCGCGGCCTCGATCGGCACGATAACGACCTTCTGGTTCGGGGCCGTCGCGATCGCCCGGATGGCCTCGACATATTTTTCCGCGACGAGGAAGTTCGCGGCCGCGAGGTCCCCCCGCCCGATCGCCTCGCCCACCAGGGTGGTGGCCTTGGCCTCGGCCTCCGCAAGGCGCTCGCGGGCTTCCGCGTCGCGGAAGGCAGCCTCCTTGCGGCCCTCGGCGGCCAGGATCTGCGACTGCTTCTGCCCCTCGGCCCGCAGGATCTCGGCCTGCCGCAGCCCTTCCGCCTCGAGCACCGCGGCGCGTTTCTCGCGCTCCGCCTTCATCTGGCGCGCCATGGCGCCGGCGAGGTCGGCGGGCGGCAGGATGTCCTTGATCTCGATGCGGGTGACCTTCACGCCCCAGGGCGAGGCGGCGGCATCCATGACGCGCAGCAGACGCTCGTTGATCTCGTCCCGGTGCGAGAGGAGCTGGTCGAGATCCATGGATCCCACCACCGTGCGGATGTTGGTCATGGTCAGCGTCAGGAGCGCCATCTGGAGGTCGGAGACCTCATACGAGGCGCGGGCCGGCTCCGTGACCTGGTAGAAGGCGGCGGCGTCGATGGTGACGCCCGCGTTGTCGCGGGTGAACGCCTCCTGGGAGGGCACGTCGAGCACCTGCTCCATGACGTTCACCCTGTGCCCGACTCGCTCGATATAGGGCACGATGAGGCCAAGGCCGGGGCCGAGGGTCCGGGCGTAGCGCCCGAAGCGCTCCACCGTATAGGAATAGCCCTGCGGGATCGTCCGCACGCCCCAGGCGATGGTGATGATCACGAGCAGGACGAGAACGACGACGAAGACGTCGAAACCGAGCGTGAATGGCATCGGAGGCCCCCTTGGCCAGCGGGGCATCGGCGGCCCCTTGGCGCCTAGTAGAGAACCTATTCACGGTTGAGGGCAAGAGGCCAAGCTTCGTCGCGCCGCTCTGCCAGGGTCGGCAGGAGTTGAAAGTCGCGCCTCATGCGGACGCGAGCCCGGGCGGCTCGTCCAATCACGAGGCGGTCAGATCCAGCCCTGCAGCTCCCGCTCGACGATGGCGCGGATCACCCGCATCCCCTGCTCGGAATCGTTGAGGCAGGGCAGATAGGCAAACTTCTCGCCGCCGTGGTGCATGAAATACTCGCGGTTCTCGCCGTTGAGCTCCTCCAGGGTCTCGAGGCAATCGGCCGTGAAGCCGGGCGCCACGATCGCCATCCGCTTCACGCCGCTGTCCGCCAGCCCCTTCACGGTCTCGTCGGTATAGGGCTTGAGCCATTCCGCCGTGCCGAAGCGGGACTGGAAGCTCATGCGCAGCCGCTCCGGCGGCCAGCCGAGCGCCTCGCCCATGAGGCGCCAGGTCTTGACGCAATGGCAATGGTAGGGGTCTCCCTTGAGGAGGTATTCCTTGGGCACCCCGTGGAAGGAGACGAGCACCACCTCGGGCTCGAAATCGAGCTTCGCGAGCTCGGCCTTCATCGAGGTGACGATCGCGTCGATATAGACGGGATCGTCATGGTAGGGAGGCGAGACCCGGACGGCAGGCTGCCAGCGCATCTCCATGAGCGCCCGGAACGCGTGGTCGCAGGCGGTCGCCGACGTCGCCGCGGAATATTGCGGGTAGAGCGGCACGAGGAGGATCCGGTCGCAGCCCTGGTCGAGCAGGGCCTGGATACGCTCGCGCACCTCCGGCTTCCCGTAACGCATGGCCCAGTCGACGGAGACCCGGTCGCCCGCGACCCCTTCGAGCTGCCGGCTCAGCTTTTCCGCCTGCGACCGGGTGATGGTCTTGAGCGGGCCTTCGTTCCTGTCGTTGTTCCAGATCGTGGCGTAGTCACGCCCCTTCCGGCCCGGCCGCGTCGTCAGGATGATCCCGTTGAGGAGCGGCCACCACAAGAGCCGCGGGGTCTCGATCACGCGCCGGTCGGAGAGGAATTCCTTGAGGTAGCGCCGCATGGACCAGTAATCGGTCGCCTCGGGGGTGCCGAGATTCATGAGCAGCACCCCGATCCGCCCCGCCTTGACGGGGGGATGGTCCGCCGGGCGGACCGGTTGGCCGGTCAGGGCGGCGGGATCGACATTCGTGTTCATCGCGGACAGGCCCTCGACACGGCTGCGCGGCCCCCTCTCGGGCCGCGCGCTCGAATGATCGTGAGATAGGGTTGGAGGCCGCCGGTTGAAACCGTGACCCCCGGTCACTCCCCGGATCTACGGATGCGGGTGCCGCTTGGATGTGGTCGGAGACACGGTCCTCGCGGTCCGGCGGGAGCCGACTACTTCCATTCCACGAGGAGGAACCAGCCGTAGCCCATGAGGAGGGCGGGAATGGCCGTGTAGAGCGTGGCCAAGACGGCCGCCCGCGGCGCCAGCGCGATGGCAGGGAAAAGGGCGTCGCCGTCCGTCGAGATTGCGGCCGAGATCATGGCCGAGAGCGGAATCTGGTGGTTGAGGAACAGCGTCGTGGTGAGGATCATGACGCCGCACCCCGGGATGAGGCCGATCGAGGTGGCGACGAGCGGCAATACCACATGGCTTGCCTGGAGCCAGTTCGCGACGCCGTTTCCGGTCCAGTAGGACACGAACTCGTAGCCGAAGAAGCCGAGAAACACCCAGAAGGTCACGAAATTGGTGTCCACGATCATGCGCCGCACCGGCGGCAGGCCCATGGTCGTGCGCGGGTCGATCCCGCCGTAGCCGTTCGGGTCGCGCCGGGTGATGAACATCGCGATGCACAGGAGTGCGCCGGCAAAGCCGACCCATTTCGTCGGCTCGTAGGCGCCGAGCGGCCCGAACCAGGAATCGACGTCCATCTGGAACATGGAGCCGAAGATCCCGAACACGAGGCCGGGCACGAAGAGCACGAGCCACGCCCGCTCCGCCAGCCTCCGCACCGGACCCGGGCGGGCATCGTCCGTCATCACATGCGACGCGCTCGCCAGGATATTGGCTTCGAGTTCGCGCTTGAGCACGCCGAGCCCGTTGGGGTGCAGCCAATTGATCACGTAGCCCACCACGATCCCGGAGGCGGTGCACAGGCTGATCACGATGGCGGCCGAGGGCGGGTCCTTGGCGATGATGAGAAACGCCGCGTCGCCCATGGTCGCGGTCAGCGTCGCCACGATGGCTCCGAAGCTCACCACGCCGCGGGTGTATTGCGTCACGAGAAGGATCTCGGCTCCGCAGCCTGGCGTCGCGCCGAGCAAGGCCGCAATCGGCACCTGCCAACCCCGGTACCGCTGCAGCACATCCGCGAGGTTGACGTTCGCGCCGCGCTCAAGCCCGTAGAAGATCGCAAGCGTGAGAGCCACGAAGACGCTGACCTGGATATAGGCATCGGCCAGCGACGTGACTGCCGCTTCGCGCAGCTCCGGCACCGCCACGACCAGCCCCGCCACGACCGCGAGCGCGATCAGCATCCATTCGGCGCGAAGACGCATCCAGATCGGAGCCTCGCGGAACCAGCGGCCGGCCTTGAGAGCGATGTCGGTCATGGGGGTCCAGTCGGAGTTGGGGATCCTGCAGCAGAGAAGATGGTGCAGATGCTAATCATTTGCAACTGCAGAAATGGCAGGCGGCAGATTTTTGTTCCCGATCATCCAGAACGGCTCCGTCTGGCTCCACGGCAGTTGAAGACCCCAGTCGAACCGGCTGGTTCTCTCACTCCAGCGCAGCCGCCGTGACCGGCACCCTGGGAGGGCCGGACGGATCTGCCCCGCACGCAGGTTCTCGCAGCGAGCCGGGCACTTGCTCGGCTCGCCCCGCCGACGCATGCTGCAGCTTTGCAGTAATCCGAACCGGAGCGCGGGAATGTCGAAACTGTCACGCCGTCAGACGCTGGGACTGGGCTTCGGGGCCGGTTTCTCGCTGACGATGCTGGGGGCTGGGGACGAGGCGCAGGCCGCGCCGTCCAACACGACCTTCAGCCTCCTCCTCGTGAACGACATCTACAAGATGTCGGACGACAAGGGCCGGGGCGGCTTCGCCAAGCTCGCAGCCGTCGTCAAGCAGGAGCGGGCCCGCGGCGTCCCCATGCTGTTCTGCCATGCGGGCGATACCTTCTCGCCCTCGCTCATGTCCGGCTTCGACCAGGGCGCCCACATCGTCGAGCTCACGAACCTCGTGAAGCCCGACGTGTTCGTGCCCGGCAACCACGAGTTCGATTTCGGCAAGGACACCTACATGAAGCGCATGGGGGAATCGAACTTCCCCTATTTCGGCGCCAACATGCGCCAGGCCGACGGCTCGCCGATCCCCGGCATGAAGGACAATCAGATCGTCACCCTCGGCCCCGTGAAGATCGGCATCGTAGGGCTGGCGCATGCCAACACGCCCAACATGTCCCAGACCGGCGACATCAAGTTCGGCCCGGAGATCGAGACCCTGCGCCAGCAGGCGGCTTCCCTCCGCCAGCAGGGGGCCGACCTGATCCTGTGCGTCGCCCATACCGACCGCGACGTCGACAACCAGATCGTCCGCTCCCGCCTCGTCGACGTCCTCCTCACCGGCCACGACCACGACCTCGCGATCGGCTACGACGGCCGCACCGTGATGGTCGAGTCCTCGGAAGAGGGCAACTTCGTCACGGCGATCGATTTCGTCGCCACGATCGCCGGCGAGGGCAAGGACCGGAAGGTCACCTGGGCGCCGAGCTTCCGAGTGCACGATTCCTCCACGATCGACCCGGACCCGGAGGTTCTCGCGGTCGTCAAGCGCTACGAGGCCGAGCTCTCGAAGGAGCTCGACGTGGAGATCGGCTCGACCGCCAATCCCCTGGACAGCCGCTCCGCCACCGTGCGCTCGCAGGAGGCCGCCATCGGCAACCTGATCGCCGACGCCATCAAGGATTCGACCGGGGGCGACGTGGCGATCACCAACGGCGGCGGCATCCGGGCCAACAAGCAATATGCGGCCGGCACGAAGCTCACCCGCCGCGACATCCTCTCGGAGCTGCCCTTCGGCAACTCGACCTCCCTCGTCGAGATCACGGGGGCCGACCTCAAGGCGGCGCTCGAGAACGGCGTCTCGCAGGTCGAGCAGCGCGCGGGCCGCTTCCCGCAGGTGTCCGGGCTGACCTTCGAGGTCGACGCCAAGGCGGCGCCGGGATCGCGGGTCTCGAACGTGCAGGTGAACGGCGAGGCGCTCGATCCGGCCAGGAAGTACAAGGTCGCGACCAACAACTTCATGCTCGTCGGCGGCGACGGCTACGCGCCCTTCACCAAGGGCCGGGTGCTGATCGGCGTCACGGACGGCAAGCTGATGGCCAACGAGGTCATGGCCTATATCCGCCGCAAGGGCACGGTCGACGCCAAGGTCGAAGGCCGGATCGTGATGCGCTGACCGGAATGGGTCCCGTCTCACGCGCCGTCGCGGATTTCCGCGCCAGTCCCGCGGCCGACGGCTGGCGCCGGCTGCCCTTCTTCGCGGAGGGGATGGCCGACGCGGTCGCGGCGCGCGTCGACGAGCGCATCGCGGCCGGCGCCGAGGTGCTTCCGCCGCCGGGCGACATCTTCACGGGCCTCAGGCTGGCGCCCCTCGACACCGTGAAGGTCGTGATCCTCGGCCAGGACCCCTACCCGACGCCCGGCGACTCGCACGGCCTCGCCTTCTCGTATCGCGGGCCCCGCCGCCTGCCGGCTTCGCTGCGCGTGATCCTCGAGGAGCTCTCGTCGGACCTCGGCCTGCCGAAGCCCCGCACGGGCGACCTCTCGCCATGGGCGCGCCAGGGCGTGCTCTGCCTCAACACGGCGCTCACGGTCGAGGCCGGGGAGGCGGGCGCGCATCTGAAATTCGGCTGGTCGCAGCTCGCCGACGAGGCCATGGCGGCGGTCTCGGCCGAGCGGCCCGCGGTGGCCTTCCTCCTCTGGGGGAACCCCGCCCGCGAGCGCGCGATCCTCGTCGACCGTGCCAAGCACCTGGTGCTGGAAAGCGGCCATCCCTCGCCCCTGAACCGCCTCAACGATTTCCGCGGCACCCGGCCCTTCAGCCGGGCGAACGAATGGCTCATCGCGAGGGGCCAGGAGCCGATCGACTGGCGGTTGCCGTAGAGCTGCATCGACTGGCGTGAAAGCGTTTTCGCCCCGTGAGCCGATCCACCCTCCCCTTGAGGGGGAGGGTGATGCGCCGGACTCATCGCGCTCCACTGACCTGCCCCACCGACCTCCCCTCTCCCCTCTCGCGGGAAACGGAGCTAGGCCGGGCGCTCGTCGGCGATCACCTTGCCGTCATTGGGCAGGGTGCCGGGCGGGACGAGCTCCACCGCGCCTTTGAGCTTCGTGACCCCCTGCAGCGTCGTGGCGACGGCGCTCTGCAGGGCCTCGTCGCTCGTCCCCGTCTCGGCGCGCAGCGTCATGGCGTCGGTCTCGCCGGCGCGGGTGACCACGAGGCGCAGCTTCCCGAGTTCCGGATGACGCCGGGCGACCTCCGCGACCTGCTCGGGGCGCACGAACATGCCCTTCACCTTCGCGGTCTGGTCGGCCCGGCCCATCCAGCCCTTGATCCGCATCCCGGTCCGTCCGCAGGGGCTGGCCCCCGGCAGGGCCGCCGTGAGGTCGCCGACGGCGAGGCGGATCAGCGGGTGGTGCGGGTCGAGATTCGTGACCACGATCTCGCCGACCTCGCCCTCCGGCACTGGATCGCCCGTGCCGGGCCGGACGATCTCGACGATGAGGTTCTCGGTCACCACCATGCCGGCGCGCGCCGGGGTCTCGTAGGCGATGATCCCGACATCCGCGGTGGCATAGGCCTGGTAGGCGTCGATGCCGCGGCCCGCGATCTCGTCCTGCAGGGATTTCGGGAAGGCGGCGCCGGAGCAGAGCGCCTTCCGGATCGAGGAGGCGTCGCGTCCGGCCTTACCGGCCGCATCGAGCAGGATCTTGAGAAAGTCCGGCGTGCCGCAATAGGCGGCCGGCCGGAACGCCTCGATGACTTCGAGCTGCTGCTCGGTGTTGCCGGGCCCGGCCGGGATCACGACGCAACCGAGCGCCCGGGCGCCGGAATCCATCACGAAGCCGCCTGGCGTGAGGTGGTAGCCGAAGGTGTTGAGCACCACGTCGCCGGCGCGGAAGCCCATGGCATGGAGCGCGCGGGCCGCGCCCCAGGGATCCTCGCCCCGACCTTCCGGCTCGAAGATCGGACCGGGCGAGGTGAAGAGGCGGCCGAAGGTCGAGAGCGGCGCGGCCACGAAGCCCCCGAAGGGCGGGGCCGCCTTGTGGAGCGCCGGCAGGTCGGATTTCCGTAGCACCGGCAGGCGCGCCAGGGCTTCTCGGCTCGTGACGCTCCGCGGGTCGATCCCCGTCAGGCGCTCCGCGTAGGCCGGCGCCTGGACGGCGGCCGCGATCACCGCAGGCAGCCGGCGGAAGAGATCGGCCTCGCGCTCGGCCGGATCGAGGCTGTCGCGGGCGTCGTAGTGCTCGGTCATGGAATTGTCCCTGCGGTG
>JAESFH010000336.1_pt1 | contig 13809 bp, 14 predicted proteins | sample 9269381 | NCBI WGS metagenome assembly JAESFH01 (sample SAMN14504062, study PRJNA617094) | algae metagenome | isolation source: Aphanothece sp. CMT-3BRIN-NPC111 and co-occurring heterotrophs from well... | place: USA: Clark Mountains Wilderness, California | collected 2010-04-18
CGGCGTTCCGCCCGCAGGTGACCGAGAGCGTCGCCGACCTGCTCGGCGCCTCCGATCAGGCCATGTACGAGGCCAAGCGAACCGGACGAAACCGCGTCGTCAGCGCCGCGGCGCGCGGCTAGCGTCGCCCAAGGCAGGATAGAGCCGGCTCAGGGATCCGCTGCGCCGCACGGCCCTGGACCAAAGCCGCTTCCCGCAGACGCCCTCGGGGGCGCCGGCGACAATCCTGTCACGCCGCCTCGGCGAGCCGATCGGCCGGCGGAATGAATCCGGTGCGGAGTTGGTCCAAGCGCGGCGGCCAGTGATCGACCCAGTCCTCGAAAGCCGGCGCTTCCCCATAGGCCCGGAGGCACAATCGTCCGATCTCGCTTCCCGAGAGCGTGCCGCGCTCCAGGAGCGCGTCGGCGATCGCGGTGATGGCTTGCCAGCCGCGAGGCGACCGCACCAGGGCGCCTGCCCGCCGCCAAGCCCCGGAGGCCGCCTCGCTCTGCTCCGCGTCCACGAACCAGATGGCGAGGAGGGCGCCGTTCTGCTCCATGTCGACCTCGCCGCCCTGCAGGATGCAGAGTTCGAGTGCACGCCGACGGTGGTGCGCCTCGGCCGTTACGCCGGCATAACCCTCGATCAGCGCCATTTCGACCCGAGCCACTGCCGCGCGGGCGGTCTCAGCGGTCGCGAGCAAGCGGTCGCGCTGCGACGGGTGGGGAGCGAGATCGTATCCGTCGGTCCGCCCGTCGCAGGGCACGAAGCCCCCCTGCGACAGGTGGATCGCAGCGCCAGCTGCGACCTCCGCATCGGAGAAAACAGAGACCCGCTCCGTGTGGTGTCCGAAATACCACCGCGCAAGACAATGACCCGCCTCATGAATGGCGGTGTGGCGACGACGCAAGACTGATTCCTTAAGCAACTCGTGGCGCAGGAGATCCCGCACCGGAAGGGACACGGCCGAAGGCTGGCGGGGTGCGCCCTGCCCATATGAGGTTATTGCCGAGCCATGCCAGTGAGTTAGAGCGCCGCACCCTCGGGTTGGGCCGGCCGCCGGAGGTCCACAACCCTGGGCGCAGGACCGCCGCGGCCGAGACCACATGGCGTTGAGCTAGGCCATTTGGGCCTAGGCCAGTCTAAGCGATCCGTCGGAATGGTCTGAGCCGCGGATTTGAGACATCATTCCTCTGCAGCCAAACGGGACAAGGCGGAGTTGGCCCGGATCGACCGGGACCGGAGCGGCGAGGACCTGGGCTCGAGGCGGCAAGGCTCCTAGGTGGGAGGGTTCGTGATGGCGGGGGGGTATTTCGGTGTCGTGGCCCTGGCGGAGCGTCTTCACCGACGCACGCTCGAACTGCTCGAGGGAGAGCTGACCCGCCTCGGGCTTGACGATATTTCCGCGATCCAGGCCACGATCCTGCTCCATATGGGGGCGGACGAGATGACGGTGAGCGAGCTGACCCTGCGGGGCTGCTACCAGGGCACCAACGTCTCCTACAACCTCAGCAAGCTCGTGGAGAGCGGCTACGTGATCCAGGAGCGCTCCGAGCGTGACCGGCGCGTCGTCCGGGTGAGCGCGTCTCCCAAAGGCCGGGCGCTCGCGGCCCACCTGGAACGCTTTTACGAAAACATCGAGGCCGAGCTGAGCGGCACGGCCGGCGATCGTGGCGCCCTGGCGAACTGCGAGGCGGTTCTCGGCCGCCTCGAGCGCTTTGCCACTGCCCGCCTGTCTCGTCCCGCCGTCGGCCTCCCGGCCCTTCCCCCCGGCCCGGAGCGGCCTTTGGCCCCGAAGGCTCCCGTAGAACCCCGACTCTCAGGATCACAGGTGGTCTGGCCGACCGGCGCGGTTCATTCGCGCGGCTGACAGGCGCCTTGCGGCAACTCCCCTCGCGAGGTCCTTCCGCCAGCAAGGCTGAAATGGAGGGAACCCGCGCCCATGGGTTCCCGCGTCGATTCGGCGCCACTGCCGATAGGCCCCACCGCAAGCTCCACCCGGAGCGGGTCCGGACGATTTCAGGGACCCGGATGTTGCGGTCCTACCAGGTCCGCACCTGCGCGTCGGCAACGAGGCGCGGCTGCAGGCCCTCGTCTGCGGCGTATGCCGGCAGACCCGGAAGGCGGGGCCCGGACCGCGTCCGGGCTGCCGCGCCTGAAATCTCGGGCGCATATTGCGCCTGACCCGGGCTGCCGGGGTTCTCGGCGATGTATTGCGTGCCACCGCAGAGCATGTCGAACTGCCGTGTGACCACGCGGGAATAGCCAGGCGAGAACTCGGCGCTGACGGAACGTCCGCTTGGGGTCTGCCAGTCGGTGCCGACCCGGCGGAAGGTGTATCCCATGTCGTTCCAGAGCAGGCCCTGCGGGCAATTGGCCCGGACCTCGTAGCGCCGCTCCTCGATCGGACGGGCCTCCTCCTTGGCGCGGCAGATGGTGATGGTCTGCCGGTCCTGCAGGGTGCCGTGGAAGGGGAAGGACGGGGAGTAGAACTTCCAGCCGATCCGCTCGCACATCTCCTTGATGTCCGCGCGGGTGAATTCCCCGACCATGCGGGCCGAGGGAGAGCCGAGACCGGACCGCTCGATCAGCGTTGCACCCCCGTTCTCCTCGTGGAGGGGGAACGAGCCCGGGGCTCCTATCGGCTGCTGCGACCAGGCAGAACCGGTCCCTCCCCCCAGAGAGACCGTGGCGAACGCGGCGAACAGGATCGAATGACGCATGGAACTAGGCTCGCAGAACTAATTCGTTAAGCTTAGTCATTTACTCTGGCTCGGGAAAGTGCCGGCCGCGTGCATTAACGTAAAAGTTTAGCTAATTTTCTTCTATAGGGTTGCGAGGCCTCCATCCGGCCGGTCTCGAGGCGGAGTGCTCGAACCGGGCCGGCGGCGGTGCGTGTCGGAGAGGCACCAGGGCGGACGAGCATGTTGCTTGTGGAGCGCGCCTCGGGTCTTCCGCACCATCCGCTCCTGGCAGAAAGGCCCGACGATCCCTAGATGGGCCCCAGCGGCCAAGGTCCGTGCCTCGAAGCGCCGAACGCTCCCCCCGAGGGCGGGGCGCAGTCGAGGGGCCGCCCGGGACGGGTGCACAATCAATGAAGGCGGGGAGCCGGTCCGCACAACCGGCTGAACCTCTCTGGCCAAGAAGGCGCCGGCTCGGATCGGCGGAACGGGATGAGCTCGATCGATTTCAAGGCGCTGTTCAGCGCCTCTCCCAACCCGTACGTCCTCCTCGATCCATCCCTCGTGATTGTGGACATGAACGAGGCGTATCTGCGCGTCACCATGCGCGAGCGCGCGGACATTATCGGCCGCAAAATGTTCGACGCATTCCCCAGCGACCCGGACTCGCCCAGTCACCGCCAATTGCGAACGTCCCTGGCCCGGGTCCTTCGCGAGTCGGTGCCGGACCACCTGCCTCTGATCCACTACGATATCGCGCTGCCGGACGGCCGGGGGTTCGAGGAGCGCTACTGGAGCGCGACGCACACGCCGCTCCTCGGCCCTGACGGAAAGGTGGCCTATATCCTCCAGCACACGGTCGACGTCACCGAATTGCACCGGCTGCGCTCCTTCGCGCGCTCGTCCATCGGCGGAGCGGGAGCGTCGGCCGTCATCGAGACCGACCTGATGCGCCGCGCCGAGGCCGCGCAGGCCGCCAAGCAGGAACTCGAGGAGGAGCGCCAGCACCTGCGCATGCTGTTCGAGCAGGCGCCGGGCTTCATGGCGGTCGTGAGCGGGCCGCAGCATCGTTTCACCATGGCGAACGCGGCCTATTTCGGGCTGGTCGGTCGCCGGGACATCCTCGGCAAGCCCGTGGCGGAAGCGCTGCCCGAGGTCGTGGGGCAGGGCTTCGTCGATCTGCTCGACCGGGTGTTCACCAGTGGCCAGCCCTTCGTGGGCCGGAGCATGAGGGTCTTGATCACGCATCACCCCGGAACGGCCCCCGAGGATCGCTACGTCGATTTCGTGTACCAGCCGATCACGGGCCCCGACGGCACGACCAGCGGGATCTTCGTGCAGGGGCATGACGTGACCGAGCAGCGGCGCGCCGAAAGCGCACTCCGCGAGAGCGAGGAGCGCTTCCGCCTCGTCGCCGAGAGCGCGCCCGTGATGCTCTGGATGGGCGACCAGAACGGCCGGTGCCTCTATCTCAACCGCACGCAGCGGGAGTTCTGGGGCGTCGCCGAGGAGGCGGTCACAACCTTCGACTGGAACTCGACCCTGCACCCGGACGACCGCGAGGCCCTTTTCGGCCCCTTCGCGGCGGCCATGCAGGCGCAAGCCCCCTTCACCGTGGAGGCGCGCTACCGGCGCGTCGACGGGGAATACCGCCTGGTCCGCACCGATGCCCGCCCGCGCTTCGCGCCCGGCGGCGAGTTCCTCGGCATGATCGGCGTCAACGTCGACATCACCGATATCCGCGCGGCCGATTCCGCGCTGAAGGCCCGGACGCGGCTCCTCGAGATCCTCAACCGCACCGGGGCCGCGGTCGCTGCGGAACTCGATCTCGACCGCATCGTCCAGACCGTCACGGATGCGGGCGTCGAGCTCACGGGCGCCGGGTTCGGGGCGTTCTTCTACAACGTGCTGAACGAGAAGGGCGAGAGCTACATGCTCTACGCACTCTCCGGCGTCCCGCGCGAGGCCTTCGCGAGCTTCCCGATGCCGCGCGCCACCGCGGTGTTCCAGCCGACCTTCCAGGGCGACGGCATCATCCGCTCCGACGACATCCTCGCCGATCCGCGCTACGGCCGGAACGCGCCCTACAAGGGCATGCCGGAAGGCCACCTGCCGGTGCGCAGCTATCTCGCCGTGCCCGTGACCTCCCGCTCCGGCGAGGTGCTGGGCGGCCTGTTCTTCGGCCATCCGGAGCCGGGCCGCTTCAGCGCCGAGCACGAGACCCTGCTCGTCGGCATTGCCGGCCAGGCCGCAACCGCGATCGACAACGCCCGCCTGTTCCAGGCCTCCCAGCGCGAGCTCGACGAGCGGCGGCGGGTCCAGGAGGCGCTGGGCGAGAGCGAGCGCAAGTTCCGCACCATCGCTGACACCATGCCCCAGATCGTGTGGTCGAGCCGGAATGACGGCTATCACGACTATTTCAACAGCCGCTGGTACGAGTTCACAGGTCTGAGCCCCGAACAGAGCGAGGGCGCAGGGTGGAATCCGACGCTCCACCCCGACGACCGCCAGCGCGCCTGGGAGGTATGGCAGCACTCGCTCTCGACCGGCGCCCCTTACGAGATCGAGTACCGCTTCAAGGCGCGGGACGGCACCTATCGCTGGTTCATCGGGCGGGCCCTGCCGATCCGCAACGAGCAGGGGGAGATCGAGCGCTGGTTCGGGACCTGCACCGACATTCACGAGATGAAGCAGGCCCAGGAAGACCTGCGTCTGAGCCAGGCCCGTGCGGTCGAGGCCGAGGCCGAGATGCGCCGCCTCGCGGATGCCCTGTCGGATCGGGTCTCGGAGCTCAAGGTCGCCAACGACGAGATCCAGCGCTTCGCCTATATCGTGAGCCACGATCTGCGCTCGCCGCTCGTCAACGTCATGGGCTTCACGAGCGAGCTCGACAGCGCGCGGATCGAGATCGAGCGCTTCTACCGCGCCGTCGCGGAGCGGGATCCGGCGCTGGTCACGCGCGACACCCGCGAGGCGATCGAGCGGGACCTGCCCGAGGCGATCGGATTCATCCGCTCCTCCACGGCCCGCATGGACCGCCTCATCGCCGCGATCCTGAAGCTGTCGCGGGAGGGGCGGCGGGTGCTGACGCCGGAGCGCATCGCCATGGGCGATCTGATCGCCACCCAGCGCGAGAACCTGGCGCACCAGCTCGGCGAGCACGATGCGGAGCTCGTGGTCGAGCCCCTGCCGGATCTCACGAGCGACCGCCTCGCGGTGGAACAGATCTTCGCCAACCTGGTCGAGAACGCGGTCAAGTACCTCTCGCCCGGCCGTCCGGGCCGCGTGGTGGTGCGCGGGCGCGACGTGGGGGCTTTCGTCCGCTACGAGGTCGCGGATAACGGGCGCGGCATCGATCCGAAGGATTTCGAGCGCATCTTCGATCTGTTCCGCCGCTCCGGCGTCCAGGACCGTCCCGGCGAGGGGATCGGGCTTGCGCATGTGCGGGCGCTCGTGCGACGCCTCGGCGGCACGATCTCCGTTGCATCGCAGCTCGGGGAGGGGACGGTCTTCACCGTCACCCTGCCGAAGGTGCTGAGCGTCGCCTCGGAGGCCGCGTAGGAGATCGGCAGCGACCGCGAGAACGGGCAACGGAAGGAACAGCCCATGACCCGGCCGACGTCACGCACGAGAGGGTTGAGGCAACGGCCGGGGGAGACCTCTTGGCCAGTGGAGCCCGGGACAGGTAAGGAAGCGCGCGGCGCCACCCCCAGGACCGGCCAGAGGCCAGGAAGGGAAGAACGATGCCCCAGCACCAGCCCGTGACCATCATCATGGTCGAGGACGACGAGGGCCATGCCCGGCTGATCGAGAAGAACATCCGCCGGGCGGGCGTCTGCAACGAGATCCGCCCCTTTGCCAGCGGCACCGCGGCGCTGGAGCATCTCTTCAGCGCAGACGTGCGCAACGCCGGTCCGTTCCTCGTGCTCCTCGATCTCAACCTGCCCGATATGAACGGGGTCGACATCCTCGTCCGTCTGAAAGGCGACGAGAAGCTCAGGCGCGCGCCGGTCGTGGTGCTCACGACCACGGACGACCAGCGGGAAGTCCAACGCTGCTATGATCTCGGCGCGAACGTGTACATCACGAAACCCGTCGAGTATGAGTCGTTCTCCCAGGCGATCCGCCAATTGGGGCTCTTCCTTTCCGTCATCCAGGTTCCCGAGGCTTCGTGAGCGCAGCCGTGATGGACAACAGGCCGATCCGGCTTCTGTACATCGACGACGATGTGGGCCTCGGCCGCTTGGTCGAGCGCACCTTCACGCGTCAGGGCTACGAGGTCCTGCACGCGCCGAGCGGCGACGCGGGCCTGGCGCAGCTCGCGCAGGGGCCGTTCGATGCCGTCGCGCTCGACCATTTCATGCCCGGCAAGGAGGGCCTCGAGGTTCTCGCCGCGATCCAGGCCCTGCCGGACCCGCCGCCCGTGATCTACGTCACGGGTGCCGACGAGGGCCGCATCGCGGTGGCGGCCCTGAAAGCCGGCGCCTCGGACTACGTCATCAAGGACGTGGCGGGGAGCTTTCTCGAATTGCTGCGCACCTCGGTCGAGCAGGCGCTCGACGCTGCCCGGCTGCGGCGCGAGAAGATCGCGGCCGAGCGCGAGACCCGGGAGGCGCGGGAGCGCGCCGAGATGCTGCTGCGCGAGGTCAATCACCGGGTCGCCAACAGCCTGCAGCTCGTCTCCTCCCTCGTGGCCATGCAGCAGCGCACGATCACGACCGATCCGGCCGCTCGCGATGCACTGAGCGAGACGCAGGGACGCATCGCGGCCATCGCCCAGATCCACCGGCGCCTCTACACCTCCGAGGACGTGCGCTTCGTCGAGATGGACACCTACCTCGAGGGCCTCGTCGAGGAGCTGCAAGGCGCCATGCGGGCGGCCGGGCGCGAGCACCGCATCAGCCTCGCGGCCGATCCCGTCCGGATTGCGACCGACAAGGCGGTGTCGATCGGCGTGATCGTCACGGAGCTCGTCACCAACGCCTTCAAATATGCCTACCCGCAGGGCACCGCCGGCGAGATCCGCGTGGCGCTCTCCGACCGCGGCGCCTCCGTGGCCCTCGTGGTCGAGGACGACGGCTCCGGCTGGAGCGGGCAGGGGGGTGCCCAGGGCACAGGCCTCGGCACCCGTATCATCCGCGCCATGGCCACGAACCTCGATTCCTCGCTCGAGTTCGACCCAGGCCACCCCGGCACCCGCGCGATCCTGTCCTTTCCCGTCTGAAGGCCCGCTGCGGCCGCATCGGCACCTGCGGCCGCGTCCCGGCCGACGGAACAGTCCCATTCGGCTGGACCGGCGGCCGCGCGGCTTTTTCCTCCCCTTCGGCATCTGGGCCACAGCCCCCCGCTTTCCGCGTTGTCCCCAATCTCGGCACCTCCGGCGCATTGACCCCGGCCCTGTCGGGCATCGCCCGGCTACGCAGAGTTCGATTCGCATCCCGCCGGAGTGGGCGGACGCCGAATGCTTTGCCTTCCTTGCCTTCCAAAAAGTCCTGCCGATCCGCCGATAGGGTTTATTAGATTCGATTCTGAATCAGGGATTCAGTTGAGTCAGGTATATGGGGGAGCGGAAACGCCGTTGGATGCAGTGGCTTACGCCGATCGCGGCATAGAACTCTGCGTGCCGGCGTATGGAACTCTGCGCGAGGGCGTATCGAGATCGGCGCTGTCCGGATCCGACTCCGCACCGGACTCTGCGCAGATCCGTACCGGACTCGGCGTGGTTGCGCTGCGAGGCCCGCGTATCGAACTCTGCGCGGTCCGGGCGACCGGTCGGGGCAGGGCCGCGTATCGAACTCTGCGTGGCCGAATCGTAAAGCTTTGGATAACCCTGAATCTAGACCGTTCGGACGGGATCCGACTCGCGGCCGGTCCCGTTACGAGTCCGCAAGCCGGAGTTTTCGGCCTGGAGACGACGAGTACCGATGGGCGTTGAAGAGCAGCTTGCCGCAATCCGCGATCCCGACCTCCTCGCCGAGGTCGAGCAGGCGCGGGGCCATTTCGTGTTCAAGACCATCGTGGAGCACGTGGCCCACAAGCAGGCCCTGCGCGACCGCGAGCAGACCAAGCAGACGGAAGCCGAAGCGCGCCGCGCCGCCATGAGCCGGGATCAGAAGCGCCGCGACAGCATGCGTTCGGTGATCGAGAGCGAGCCCACGACGCCCGAGAACGTCCAGCACATCCACAGCGTGCTCGCGCTCTGCGGGCTGCCCTACAAGGAGCCCAAGGGGGAGCGGGAATTCTTCCGCGAATACGGGCGCAACACGCTCAGCATCATCGCGGGCCGCCTCACCAATCCGGCGACGGGGCAAATGGAGGTGCAGGGGCTGCCTTACGGGCCCAAGGCCCGCCTGGTGCTGCTGCATCTCTGCACGGAGGCGGTGCGGCAGCGCAGCGCCCGTATCGAGGTCGCCGACAGCCTCTCGGGTTTTATCCGCCAGATGGGCTTCCCGGTCACGGGCGGCGAGCGGGGCACCCTGCGCCAGTTCAAGGAGCAGCTGAACCGGCTCGCCGCCTGCACGATGCAGATCGGCCTCTGGGACGGTGCCTCGCGCTCCAGCACCCTCAACGTGCCGCCCTTCCGCCAGCTCGACATCTGGCTCTCCGGCAGCCCGGACCAAGGTCTCCTGTGGTCCAATACCGTTCAGTTCCACGCCGAGTTCTACGACAACCTGATCCAGCACGCGCTGCCCGTGGACATCCGCGCGGCCCGAGCCTTTTCCGGCTCCGCCCGCAAGCTCGATATGCTGTTCTGGATGGGCTACCGGCTCCGCACCCTGCAGCGGCCCCTGCGGCTGTCCTGGGACAACCTCCACAAGCAGTTCGGCGCCGACAACGCCAGCATCCGCAGCTTCAAGCAGGCCTTCAGGCAGGACTTCGCGCACATCAAGGAGGTGTTCCCGAAACTGCGGATCTCGCTCGACGAGACCGGCATGCAGCTCCTGCCCACGGACCCGAGTGAGCTCCTCGTGCCGCCGAAGCGTCCGAAGTCCAATAAGGCAGTGGCGGCAGCCGCTTAGACGCGCAGAGTTCGATTCGCGGAGGGCCGGCAAGGCCGATCCGGCGCCTATCCCCCTCTCTTGTTCCTCTCGTGCCGGAGGCTGTCGAGGAGTCCGAGGCCGATGACGGCCGCACAGGCGCTGCTGAGCAGGAACCCGGCGCCGTAGAAGATCATCGCCCGCATGAAGAGGTCCGGGACATTGGGCCAGCGGATCCAGAGGGACCGTCCGGCGGCGCCGGTGAAGATTTCTCCACCCAATACCCCACTGAGAACCTGCCAGGCGCACAGGAGTGCAATTGCGACCAGGACACCCAGGGCAAGGACGGTGAGGCGGTGACGCCGGGGAATCGAGCGCAGGTCCCTCACGGGAGCCTTCAGCCCCACCAGCCGAGACGAGTTGCCGCCAACTCCACGTAGCCCGCCGCGGCGCCGGCCGTGATCGCGTCGGCCAGTGCTTCGCCGGGGCTGGCCGGGAATACGAACCACCACAACACCGCAGCGCCGAGCGCGATGCCGGCGGCGTGCAGGATCAGAAGCGTTCTCATCGTCATAGGCTTCCTCATGTCCTCCTGACGTCGGGGCCGTCCAACTGGCGGCGGCCTCCGGGACGCTCCGGCCCCGGGCCGGCCTGAGCCCGTCCGCGCCGCCCCATGCGGACCGGTTCGCGACCCCGCAGCCGGACCGGTGAGGCATCCCCGTTGCCGGGGCGCACCGCAAGGTGCCGTCACTGCCGCGACGGCGCAAGGGCAGGGCCGGGTCGCGCTAAGCCAGCGTCACCGCGCCGCGCCGGTGGTGCGCTCGAACCGGATCGCACAGCTCTTGCCGCGCGAGGTCTTCTCGATGGCTTCCATGCGCTCCTTCAGCGAGACGGCGTCCGGTGCCGACGACCTGGAAACGTCCGGCCAGGGCACCGTCAACATGGCCTTGGGGTCGGCGCGTACGATCCTGCGGTCCTGCCCGCCCGTCGCGGCCACGGCCTCGACGGACACCAGCGCCGCCTCCTCCTGCAGCTGCACACAGGACGAGGCGTTGTAATTGTATTCCAGCGCCAGACCGGGACCTGCGGCGCAAGCCGAGCAGCCGAGCGCCAGCACGCCGAGTATCGCGACCGTCCTCATGTCGTGCCTCCGGGGCGGGGACGCGCCAGGCACCGGGAAACACGGAATCGCAAAGGGCATCATGACTGTTCCTGGGCCGGCTCGCGGCGCATCTTTCGGGGCCTAATGATATCGATTTCGCGGAAAATGGAAGTGGCGCCGGCCTACCGGGAATCGCGTGCGCCTCGAATGGGCCGTCCTTGCCGTAGGGGCTGGAGGCATGGCTGACGCCCGCCGCTGGGGCAAGCCTTGCCGTCATCCCTGAGCCGGAGCGATGATGCCGGCACGCGTGGAGGTGTCCGTGAAGCGATTGCATGGGATTGTCGCAGCGATCGTGCTGCTTTCAGGGGACGCCGCGGGGCAAACCCTGGAGGACAAGCTCTGCATCTTCAAGGCGGCGCAGAAGCTGCCCCTGGCCACGGGGCTGATCGTTTCCGCCGGCCGGGTGCGGACCAATCCGGTCGCGGAAGCCGCCCGGATCATGGCGGGCACCAGGTACGACGACACCGCCGGCCTGGCGGAGCAATTCAGCAATTCGGGCTTGACGGATCGTCGGACACTGGACCTCATCACCCGGGCTCTCGAGCGGGGCGATCGGGAGGCCGCCGTCCGGACCCTCGAGGCCGGTCTCGCGACCGGGATCACGAATACCCGAACCGTCGAGTTCGACGTGACCCTCGCGGGCCTACAGGCCACCTATGCCTTCGTCTGCGCCACCGCCCGGGACACCCTCGTCCGCGACGACACCCTGTATGTGCACACCGTTGGAATGGTCCGATAGCGTGCCGTGGCCGGTGGTTCGTTCCTGACCAGCAAAGCGGCGATGCCGGCATCACGCCGGCCGCAAGACAGGAATTCCGGCGAGCGCCCAGACAGCAACGCCCGTCGGCCTCAGCCGCGAATCCGGTCTCGCCGGATCGCGTATCGCCCCGGACAGGGGATCAATCGTCGGCGCACCTCAGCCGAAGCGATAGAGGAGCCCGGCCGACAAAGCGAATGCCGATGCCAGCACCATGATCAGCCGAGGCCGATCTTCGAGATATGCCACCATGAGAGGGCTCCTGCGCGTCCCGGAATGGGGCGATCAGGACACTACGCCTCTCGACCTGCATTCCCTAATGCCGTTCGCGTGATGGGCGGGGCATTCGGCGCCGGCCCGCTGAGAAGCCCTTCCGCAGCAAGGCATGAAGACACGGCGGCCGGACCGGGAGACGGCGCCAGGGAGGCGCTGAACGAGGCCGGGGCCGCCGTGGGAGCCGGGACCTGGAATGAAGGGCCGGTCGCGTTCGCATCGCGCCGGTCGGACCGGCAGGACAGAAAGCCTTGGCGGCACCCCGCCGTCCCGTGTCACGGAGGTCTCATGCGTGACACGGCCGCCAGCCGAATTTCCGGGCGTCCAGGACCGGGCTCAGAGCTGGTCCGCGATCGCCGCGGCTGTGTCCTTGCTTGGGGCCACCGGCACGATCTCGAAGTCCACGAGGTCGCGCCAGGCCAGGACCCAACGCTGGAGCAATGTCACGTCATCGCAGCGCATGAGCTGAAAGCAGCGCGTGTAGTCGGCCGAGATCCAGCTATCGACGTACTCGAGGCCGTCAGGCATCTGCCGGCCCTTTTCGCGAAAGCGCCGGTAGACGGGCTTCGGGTCCCGGTCGAACGTCTCGATGACCATGAACAGCATTGATGTTCTCCGTATGACTCCCCCGCCGTGACGAGGACGGGCAGGGGGCTTGAACCATGAGCGGGTTGTAGCCCCACCGGCTATGATGGCTGGGCGGATGCGACCGGCGCTCGGCGACGAGCCGGGGTCAGGAGCCGTTCGTGGCGGCGTTCCTGATGTTGTGCCGAAGCCTCACCGCCCCCGGCGGTAATGGTCCCGCAGGAAGACGGGCAGGTCGTTGGCCGGCGGCGTGAACGGCACCTGGTACATCATGTCCCCGACGAACCCGCGATGATAGGTGCCGTGGTTCACCACGTGCAGGACGATCTCCTCGCGGGTCATGGCTCCCTGGCCGCCCCCGACGAACGTGAAGCGCACCACCTCGGCGAGATCCTCGTCCGACCAGCCGTCGACCTGATCCCGATACCAGCGGTTCATCTCCTGGACGGTCTGCCACAGCGCCTCGACCGGGGGAGTCGTCTCGGTGTTGCGCGCCGTATAGCCGTGGCGGCGTCCCTCGAGGTGGTGCCGGAAGATGTCGTCGACCACATAGACGTGGTTCAGGGTGTGGACCATGTTGCCGAATCGGGTCGGACGAGGCTTCAGCGCCTCTCCGTCAGGCAAGCCCATGACGGCCGTGTATGTCAGCTCGTCTGCCCACGCCTTGTAGCGCACCAGCATCTTGAGGGTGTCGGAGGCGGCGGCGCGAGCCGGCGCGGGAGTCGCGGCCGGGGATGAGCTTAGCACGGAGAGTGACATCGAGACCTCGGGGATGCGCTTCCACCACGTTGATCATACGTCCGCGTGCGCGGAGCTGCGGCTGATCAATCAGCGTTCCAGCGTGTGATGCCCGCGTTCCGTGTCGGGAGCCACCGGCAGAGTGAGTAGCGGAACGGCGTTTTGCACTGGCTGGGAGCGGCGTCTGCACTGGACGTTCGGCCGACCGCGTGCCAGCCACTAAAAAGCCCCTCCAGAGTGAGGCAGGGGAGGGGCTGGAGTTACCGGCGCAATGGGGGCCAACCCTCGTCTCGACGAGCGCCGGGTATGGTCAACGCGCTCCCTGCCCTGGTGTTCCAGCCTTGCGGGAACGGGAAATCTCCGCTCGCTCTGGTGTGTCGGCGGCTCCGCTCCACGACCTCCCGGGGATTTCCGACCCAGGCCTCGTGTTGGTCGCGCCATTGGTCGGAGACTTGGCTGGACTGCTGGGAGGGGCCGGGGCGGCCCATTTCGGCTCCACTAAGGTCGAGCGTAGCCAAACGAGCCTGAGTCGCGGAACGGATCGTTTGGGGGACGCACGACATTCAAGTGGGGGAATGACGATGTCAGGTGAGATCCGGTTTGCGGTGGTGGACGATCATCCGATGTTCCGGGCGGGGGTGATCCACACCCTCGCCC